>JGI24021J15306_10013340_pt1 | contig 10205 bp, 6 predicted proteins | sample Ectturendosymbi1_FD_15306 | JGI IMG/M metagenome (IMG submission 15306) | reverse complement strand
AATTATCAAAAATGATATCACCATAATCAACGATGGGCAAAACATATGCACGATAGAGTACAAGAAGTGCATACCTGGGAAGAAAGTTTTGAATCTTCGAGCTACTGCTTAATCTGTGCAAGAGTTTTGAGAATTTTGGTTTCAAAGAGTTTTGTAATGTATGCTGCAAGAGGAACTTTTATCATACTACAACAGCCCGGGTTTTAACGCAAGTGGCTTTTGAAGTACACAAACTACTGGAAAATTCTCATTCAAACCGAGATGCAGTGCCTTGCATCTGTATCTGCTGTACATATGTAGGAAAATCATGCATTTACCGGTTTGACTTACCCAAAGGAACGCAGTTGGCATACCTGCCACGTTGTCGAAGGCAGATGCACTGATATTTTTGTCCTTGGTGCATGTTTACAAAAGCAGTATTCATGTCCACCCACTCCCCACTATGTATATCACAACACGGAATGTCGATTGCTAGATATGTAAAAAAAATTGTTGGTATAAAATCGTATAAACGTATCAAAATCTTGTATAAAGTTTAGACTCTACGCGAAAATTTAAAAAAGCATGAAACTGTACAATAGGCCCTATCGAATAAAAACATAAAATAGGTTAAGAGCATTTTTATACCTACATCAATACATCTCGAAAAAAATTGAAGTCAATGCTAAGCCACTTGAAAGCAGCCAGTGGGGTTTTTATCAATTTGGGGCTCCCTGTGTAGAATAATTTTGGGCCCCCCTGCGTTCGCGTAATTGCGTAGTACGACCTTTTTGGCAAATTATGGAAATAGTATATTTTGGGGTCGTAATGAAAATGATATGGTAATTCAGTTTATATAATGTTTGTTTTTTGTTTATTCCCCGGCAGTGATGTAACCACAAAATTTGTATTTATCACAAAATCCGTGAGGAGAATACATATGATGTCCTCCAATCTTGTTTCAAAAGCTGTTGGAGACATGTCCCCCCGTCCCCACTGAAACTAATTCCTTATGCCTTTCTTTGGTAATACATTTTCCTTCCCAAACGTGCACCATAATCCACTTCACAAATGACACAATTCCGACATACCGTACAACAAAATATAACGACGTCCTGATATTTAACTTAAATGAGCAGAAAATACTTCAGCTCAAGGTTGGGAACTTGGCCTTTTTGTGGTCAAAATGTTAAAATTTGGCTGTTTTGACAAGTGGTTTGGCCACAAATATTTTGTTTGGCCTTTGTGATTATTTTTGGAAATTTGTCCGGCCACATTTTTGCCTAAATTGAATGTGGTGCCACATTCTGGAACATAAACACTTTAATGTCTCCATGTGCACTCTCACAAGCACGCTTCCCTTCCTGACAATTAAGTTAGTTACCCAGTTTAACATTCCAAACCCAGAGAATGGAGATAGTTTACGACTCATAATGATCATTGTTATGTAATGATTTGATCGAACTTCTACTCCGCACTTGCAGTTTATTTCTTGAACGTACTAACCACAAAAGTGACTGAAGCTCACGGTGGTTCGTTGAACAGTACGGTAAGTTTAATAGTGGGTTCAGGGTTGCCAATTTGGCTTTTTTGAAGCCAGATTTTGTAATTCTGGCTTTTTTTGAACACCTCTGGCTTTTTTTGGAGATCAAAAAAAGTCAGACAAACTCTGGCTTTCTTTCAGTCGGAAAGGCTTGGATCTGGAAAAACATTGTCTAAGCTGCGTATTCATTACAAATCTCTTCTGAAAAGAGTCTATAATCATGCAGGATGCACAGAATAATGAAAAATGTTGCTGTTGCCCTAAAAATGATCAATTTTATTGATAAGAAACAAATGTACGACATCGTAATTACGGGGAAAGAAAATGCTTCCAAAGAGTGGAATTACATTATATCGATGTTTCTGAAGAGTTTTTTTGTCTATTTTGTGTTTGGTTATGCATGTTTTATGTGCATATGTCTTAAAACTGCTATCTGCCTTTCTTCTGGCTTTTTTTGAGACAAGGTCTGGCTTTTTTGGTGAAAACAGGTTGGCAACCCACTGGGTTGTTGGGCATAGTGAGATCTGTCGACTGGTTGGTCTCTAGGATATATAGACTGGATACTGGCGATGGTGATGTGGAATTGCATTAGGGAAAATATGTGTTTATCAAAATAAATAAAAACCACATTTGGCCTTACGCACAAATCCTAGCAGCTTATGAGAGTTTGCCTGCCCAATACGTTGATGAAGCATCTACCAATGATGTTTCAGCATCTCTACCTTCATTCCTTCGTCTTGCACAAAAAACAGGGAAAAACCCATACTTCTACGAACTACTGCAGTCTCAAAAATCACTAAATACTTTGAACTACTGCTGTATCAATGCGATAGAGTAGCAACGTACACTGCGCAAAAACTTAAACACATTCATCCTGTTATAGTACGTTTGAACAATGCACGGAGAAAATGCAAAAGCTTAACACATTCATCCTGTTATGGTACATTTGAACAATGCACGGAGAAAATGTTATAGTACATTAGAATAATGCACGGATAAAAAAACTTTAACACCTGCATAAACGAGATTAATTGGTTTCGTATACTTTTTGCTTGTTAATTTGTCGACTTAATGCAAATACCACGGAATGAATTTCCATGCAAATTTCAAGGAACATTGTAAACGGGCCAAAAAGTAATAGTTAGGTTTTGGTGGGAATCTGGGTTATCGTCTGCATCCACAAACCGTCTCACGAATTTCTGCATACCTTTCGTCCGCTATGCATGATTAAGGGTGTTCCGCGATAGTTCACTTTATCCGAAGCATTGTCTTTATTTTGTCTGCTATGGCTGATCAGCTCAAGTGCTGACCGCATTGGCTACATTACCAATTATCTGTAGCATGATAGAACTGTTGCTCGAGCTCAAAAATAGCAGTTGTTGACATTAGAAACATTCCGGCATTTGATAATGTCTCAACAGGGAAAAAGGACAACTAAAAATTTGCTGGACTTCTACAAATAACAAAAAATCGAAAGCTTTCTTGTGTACTTTAACCGCATTCTCAATTCTTGTGAAATTTAGCAAAATTCAATGTTGCAAACCGGGGTGTGGGTCAAACAGTCTAGCCGCACACATTCTATGCTCGATCGCTCGTATTCGATGAGACATTAGCGCAGCCTGATTTTGCAGTTGTAAATTGCTCAGACGCAGTGATGAGTGTGTTTTACTCCTTTGTTTTAACGCGCAGCCTGATAGTTTTGCAGTTATGAACTGCTGTGTAGTAGCGTTGAGTTTATTTTCCTCCAATATCCTAACCTGCACCGCTGATAATGTATGTGTCTACAAATTAAGGGGAGTGCGCGTAGAACAGTGGTTTTCAACCTGGGGGTCGCGACCCCCGTAGGGGTCGTTTGCCATTTTTCTGGGGGTCGCGAGTGCTTCTGATAAAAATATTCATAATTTCTTCTTAATTTCATCTTTCGTATCATGAGCCACTTTTTGCTGTAACCAAAACAGTTGGATCATCCGGCAAAACTGATAGCCTACTTTATCATTTAAAAGTGTTTTAAAAGTGATTATGAACATTATAGAGTTTTGAGTGTGATTATGGCCATTACCATAGGCGTCTGCAGGGGGGAACGGGCATTTGCTCCCCCCAGAAATAGAGATTAAAGACCAAAAATGTCTAGAAATCCTGAAATCAACAGCTTTTATTTTCTAAATAATTGATTTAATTCTTGCTATGACAGTTTATTTGCCAGTATAACACTCACACTGCACAAGCGCCAGGTTCACTGTCCCGGTGTCATGCAGTGACGAGTTTGCAGTTCACATATGCGCCCTCTTTTGCCTGCAAAGGAAGGTACGAAAGTTGCGAACGGATTGTTCTACTGTTGGTCTTTATTGCGTAACAATAACATGGCCGCAAATCGTCAAAGATTAACTTCGTGTTACGGTAGCAGACGTTTTGCTTGCATGTGACTGTCGTACGCAGACTTCTTGTTAGGCAATGCAACAAAGACAGTGACGGCTGATAGCGGTAAGCCACATACATTTACACTTTGTGAAAATAAGCATGAGTGGTGCTGTGGCAATGTTTCCACAGTTTGAAAAATCCATTGTTAGTGCGATGGGACCAGTGGCGTAAATAGAGGTTCGAGCCCGGGGGTAAAACTTGGCTGAAGGGAGCCCATTAGCGACTGTAGAGGACCCAATAGTCAACACTCAGAAAAAATGTAAGAACTGATATCAAATCCTGATGTAAAATCACAGGAAAATACTCCTAAAAACTTCAGAAAAACGCAACAAAACAGCAAACTACTGAAAAACAAAAGAATGTTAATTCTTACATATAAGCTAAGTGGGGGCCCGGTTCTTTAATTTAGCTTACCAGGGGGAGTGGTTCGCATCCTTGTCTCCGGTCAGCAACGCCACTGATTGTGACCAATGTGCCTGAGTAGCAAACTGCACTTATGCAGTCTTCTTTTCACGCAGTATAAAAATACCTGGCTTGTTAGAATACGTCTATGCAGGCTAGTGTGATTACGTCTTAATGGTAAAAGTTTAGTTCTGACGTCTGAGTGAATACTGAGTGCAAAGCTTTATTTGCTGTGGCGAGTTCTCAATTCAACTGCTCAATTTTGTAAAGCCTGTGTGCGGTGTTCTGATTCTAGTAGGTTGTCCGTGGTCATGTCAAAATACAGGACTAATTGTCCGGTTTATGTATGATGAGCGTTCACTGTGAAAAACTTAACAGATAAGCGTGCTTTTATATTTGTTGACCATGTTGGACGAGATTCCAGACGTTTGCAGCTCTTGTTTCAAAGTGATGCTGAAAAGTCTTGATAGCAAATCCCGCAACGAAGGAGAGGGCAAACGGACATTTTCACCCTCCCGAAATATTAAAAAATATTTTCAATAGTTGGGTACAGCATCAAGCTACAACCATTTTGCCCTCCACGAAAATATCAGCTTGGTGCGGCCCTACTTACTAGGTAAAATAAAGTCATAATTTGTGGTTTAGTTGAAGACCATGGCAATGCTTCTTTTTTAGTTAACGGCAATGCTTATGCTTACTTGATGAGAAGTATCCTGCTTTGAAAATCTGCAGGTAGCCAACTGCAGGGATCTCCAAACTACGGCCCACGGGCCGAATCCTGTCCGCAAAGCTTTTTCATCCTGCTCGCGAAGACATTTTGCCAATAATCAAAAAGTAATATATTTACTGAAAACATGTTGATTTGGTAGAATGTAGCTTATCCCTAAACACATTACGTATGACTATGACGTCCGGCCCTCGAAACTTTGAGTAATAGCTTATGTGGCCCTCGGACAAAAAAGTTTGGAGACTCTGACCTGCTGTGTAAATTATTGCAGTACACCTGGGTTCTGGGTATCTCTGCCAACGAACCGCATTTTTTGTGGTTGCTACCGTAACATGGGTCGTTTTCTTCGTGGTGTAGAAAGAGTAGCGCTTTGTGAATGTCCATTTGCACTGCATTATCAGCAACTTGAAAATTATAAGCAAAATGTCGACGTTGCCCCTGCACTGAAAAAATTTCTGCGGAAGACCATGCCCAGTACAAATGCATTACATATGCCTGACTGGAAATTTTCGGAAGGGGGTCATTAGGGTAAATTGGGTTGCAAAATGGGTCGCTGCAAGAAAAAGGTTGAAAACCACTGGCGTAGAAAAATATACATATCATGTCAACAAACTTCGATATCCTATCCTGGAGCGCTGATAATGCAGGCGCGCAACCAGGGGGGGCATTTGCCTCCCCCGAAAGTTTCAAAACATTGCATAGCAATTTTGACATTTGCAGAAACTTCCAAAGAATAAAGATTAAATTTTATATTCTAATCCTTTTTTTTTTTAAGAAGAATTTATCTTTGTCTTGCTCGTTAATTATTCTCCTTACAAGATTTATCTTGAGACTTATCTGTTCAGCGCATGCGCATATGGCGTGAAGTCAGAAATTTCGCTTGAAACCGGTGATTCAGCCTCCAACGCTGTTGTAAAACGTTCTGTTTTCATTAACGAGCGTTGTGCAGAATGTGTGTGTTTGTGCTATGGAGCTCGCGTCTGCGGGCAAAAATACATTATTATTACATGTGACCGTTTGCGAAAAAGTTGTACCACGGTTGAATAAGCACGATGACGTCATCAAATGAAATTTCATGAAAATCGCCCCCCCCGAAATGAAGAGCTGGTTGCGCCCCTGTGATAATGTTTCTATAAATTAAGGGAAGTGCGTGTAGAAGAATATGCATATCATGTCAAAAAACTTCGCCAAAGCGTTAGTTTGCAAACATGAATGTGATGCCAAATTGTGACGTCACAAACAGTGCACATCAAATACAAATGACCACCATATGCCACAGAATTGAAATCCCCCATGAAAATTTTCTGCGTACGCTACTGACAAGCACACTGCTGTTTACGTTATACTTCTGTCTAACAAAACGAGTTTCTCAGAGAACTGTTTGAAGAATGAAGTTAGGTTAAAACTTTAGTAAGAACTTCTCGTTCTTGGACTTTCGTCGTCCAAAATTACAAATAAGCATGCCGTTTATCCACAGTAATTCAGTTAAGAACAAGGCAAACGTAATTTTTTGTGATGAGACTGGAATGAATGAAATATGCAGTATTTGCACACACACTTTAAAGGGCATTCCCTGTTGGCTTGACCTAAATAGGCTACAACCAGTTCACTTAAGTTAATATCACAAAACTACTGTACAAATCTTTGGTATGTGCTGAATATATAGACGTATTCTAATTGATTTCTGTGTAATTTGAGAAGTTCCGCGTTTGTTCTTTTTGGAGTTACTCCAATGCATGAGAAGTGTTTAAAAATCGTGGTTTGCAAAGTAAATTTCGCGAAGTGAAACTATCCCGGGGCAAATTATCTGGATGGAGATTGTGAATGATTTTTCTCAAACGTTGCAAAAAAGCAAAAATGTTGTGTTGAAGTTGGGTAAAACATTTTTCAAATCCTCATAAATTTAAGGTCTTATACGGGTTTGCTGTTCTACATTTTCCGATGAGTTGATGAACTCTATTTTTCAGCGTCTCCAATGTTTTAACCTTGCATCTTGGCAAGGGCGAACTAGGATATGCTTAGATATAAATTGTCAAAATCAATCTTTCACTTCGTTACCGGTTACTGAGATTAGGAAGTGACATATCATACTGTAGAGTACAAGGTGCAGTTGTTCATTGCTCGATACACAAACCGCACAAACTTGTCTGTAGCCTAACCAGGGCCTCCAAGAGAAATCTTTTTAGGCAGAACAAAACCCATTTGGGACCCCTAAGAGTTGCAAAATTAATTTGAAATAAATAAAAATTGAGGCTAATTAATGTGTATCAAATTTGAACAAGAAGTGTTTGTTTATTGATCATACGAAACATTATGTTGAAACAAACCGGTAATCAAGTAATGTGACAATAGTACTATTTTTTAATCACAGCTTTCAAATGTTTATAGTAAAATCTTATCAAAGAAGGAAGTAGAAAAAAATACCGCAGTCTCAGAATGGATGTCGTCGATAGAGGTGGAATAAAACGCTCCTAGTGAAATGAGACTGCGACCTCATTGAGTAACTGTATCCTTGGAATGATCTTACTTATTATACCAAAAATGAAGGGACAGAACGAAATATTTTGTCAACCGACTATTGCTTCAATTTTTGACCGCGAGCCACAAGAAATAGTCACACGGGCCACAGGCCTGCGACCACTTCTTTAAAGAATTCTGTCGAAATACTGTAAGTGGTTAGTTTCTCCGGTGTGGTTTCGAAATTTTCAGATTTCTGGGTCTGTCCGCTAATCTTAAGCTCACATTGGATTCGACCTTGTATCAGCTTGCGGTACAAGTTTAATAATGAGCAAAACGCACAGCACAACCCCGCGGTGCACTAAAAGCACTTGCGTCCTGCAATGCAGTTACTTGTTAATTTTAAACTTTTTAGTTATCTGAAATATACAGTATGTGCAACATTCGAGGGCTACTGTTGCTAGGTTGGATTTTATCGTGAACTGGCATGTTTCCATTCAAATTTCACTTGAAGTATCTTTTAGTTTGAAACTCTTGGTTTATTGGAGAGAGTTTTATTAAAGATTTGTTTGAGAATGAAAAACGCAAAGGAAAATTCAGTTCAAGGGACAGACTGGGCCAGTAATCGCGGTTGTCTTAAATTCGACAAAGTAGAGGCCAACGTTTAAGTTCAACAAAAATAATTACTGTCAACATGTATTAATGCATCATATCAGGAAAATGCGCTGCCAGCAATTCACATTAAAATACATCACACTAGCTTACCAAATCTTTTAGGCCAAACCAGTTTCATCACCGGGATTAATTTCGCTACATTATTCTGACTTTGTTGGTAACAAACACTCAAATGTTCCTTCAGTCTCGGGCCCCTCCGTAGCTGTCGGTCCCCGGAACAATGTACCTGCTGGACCCCTCTCCCATAGGCCCTGAGCCTAACTCTAGCCAATCACAAGTAGTTGGGATAAAGTGACAGCGAATAGAAAGCGTTACTTTACATGAATTCAACTGAGCCAAAATTATGCATTCCGTTCTTCGAATATTTCAAAATTGATAACTATACCTGAGCACCGCATCATCGAGTTCTGGCAAATACAACTGTAGACTCCTACTATGGAGCCGTCATCGTTCATGAATCTGGTGCGATTGTATCTAGCTCCATTAGGATATTCTTCGTCATTCCAAGCGTCGTAGCAACCTGAAGTAAATGACAGCTCTTTACACTTTTCTAGTGTTTTTATAACCAAACAATTGTCCAGTCATGGAAACAAATTACGAAAGATACCATCGCCATCCCAGCAATCCTTTTGTTGTGTAGTTTCCGAAATTTGGTGAACTTGTTTACACAAAGTGAGTGGCAAAAATGATCCATCAATGAAACCATCAAACCGCAATAGTTTTTGTACATTCAACGAATAGATCAAAACATCAGCTCCTTGTTTTGACACAGCCAAGTGTTTCCATAATCAAAACTATTGATGTCGTTGCAAAAATGTATGAATCGAAGGTTTAATTCTTCCGATTCCTTCACAAGCGCACGAAGCAATTCTTGTTGCAAACGATTATTACAAGTTTCTCGAAAGCTACATTGCAAGTACCAACTTGTGTAACAAAAATTGTTCGTCTTAAGTTTGAAAGTTTTCCAAGATACCTCTCGTTTCTCTTCAAATATGGGCTGCATATCCTAAGTTATTTCTGCGATTTTGTTTCCTAATTAATTGATCAATATAAGCCCGTGACGCATTAAAGACAGAGCCAGTTTATCTCTGTAGATTATTGGCGTGATTTTTTAAACTTGCAATGGTTGATGAATGTATATCAAGTACTTAGAAATCATTGCCTTTACCGAAAACGTTTACCACTAGTCACCTATCCCCTGTGTTTCCTTGCAGATTTTTCTCTCGAGTTTATTGCGCTTGTCTACGTAAATTTTTACAAGAGCACTGGCACAGCTTTCATGGTGACTTATCGTTTCGCAGTACCTTCAACTAAACTGCATTGAACTTACTCCACAGAGAAAAACGTGATGTAGTTGACTTTTATGGAATGTACAGAAAAAGTACTTAAATCTGGTATTCTTCAAAAGTGATATAAACAAGAAAGGCTGGTAGTTTTCAACATCAAAAATATGAAATTTATGACACAAAAGAAGCATTAAAAATATGAAACAAACCACAAATCCACCAGGTAGCACTGACTACTTTTGACTTTATAATGCAGCAACAGCGCACTTTTGCTATTGAACACAAAATATGCAATGAATAGAGCGTTCACCTGCCTTTTTCGGTTTACCAGCCCGTAACAGTGTGGAACAGTGGAACCGCCATTATAGTGACCAGTCTGAGCTGTTTAAAACGCATTTGCGCCGCGGGCTGCTACACCGACCACGTATGAGCTTGTCTGCCTACAGCGATCCGCCGGTAAAGAGTTGAAACTTTTGCAGAGATGAATGGAATCGCTGTTGCCCTTTTACAGGAAAATCCTTTGAGAGATTGCCAACTCCGGACACAACGAACATCAAGAAGGCATACCAGGAACTATGCGAGAGCCTGTTATTTGCGGTTAAACAATCTATCCCACGTGGCAGTCGTAGGAACTATGTGCCATGTTGGGAAAGAGAGTGCGAGACCTTTTGTTGCTCCTTTTCTTTCCTCCGAGCCCCAGTGGGGACTATCCCTGATA
>JGI24021J15306_10013338_pt1 | contig 10207 bp, 4 predicted proteins | sample Ectturendosymbi1_FD_15306 | JGI IMG/M metagenome (IMG submission 15306) | reverse complement strand
AATTAACAAGCAAAAAGTATGCGAAAACAATTAATCTCCTTGCGAAGGTAATAAAATTTTTGTAAAATATCAAGCTCAAGGGGGGGTTTTAACCCCACCCCCCCCTTGCGTACGCCCTTGCTCACCACTGACAAAAGTGTCAGAGCCAAAATGGACAGGTCGCTTGTTCAACACTTTGAACGATTGGAGGAGATTCGAGCTAAAATTTAAAGCGTCTAGAAAGCGGCTATACCAGTAGTTCTCACACCGGTGTCACTTGGATCACTGAGGGAAAATTTTTAATTGCTGGGAGAAATTTTGTTCTAGGGAGAAAATGGCTGAGGATGAAAAATTTTAAGGTTTTATTATTTGCTTATTCAACACATAAAAAACTGCACCACGAGGTTAGTTTTGTCTACAGTTATCACGGAGATAAATCTTCAAAAAACACCTGGAACCATATCAGGGTGGTGTGAAACATTTGCAATTATCTTTTTGTATTTTTTGTTGGGGAGGAATTGAACGTGTTTTGGTTTGTAAGGGGGAAACATGAAAAATCTTTGAGAACCACTGGGCTATACGAACCTGTTGAATTTCAAAGTTTATTTCGCTCACCTTTCAGAAATGTCACCAGTTCTCAAATTTTGCCTTGCTTTCTTGCAATTAAACAATTCAATCGCGATTTGTGTGTGATTTACATAGAAACGGTTGAGTTGATTTTATTTGGCGATAATTGGCATTGCCAGACGAAACAACAAATTAGTGCAAGGACACCAGGCATTGAAGGAACCGGTGGTTTATCGAGTCGTTGCCCCACGACTATTGAATAAGCTTTGTTACTGTCCAGGTTCAACTCATGGTGGAAAAGAGTTGCCAGATGATGAACACAGTTGCACAGGAAGTGCTGGGTCGCAACCGGTCTCTCTCAGTGGATCAGCTGCTTAGATCCACAAGTATCTGAGCGTGGCAGAGAATGTGTAAACCAGCTAACATGAAGCTCTACTCGGGTTGTCATAAACGTTTCGAATCTGGCAAGCTCTACAATTGTTTTCAGCGGTTTTTAGCATGAAGATGATTGTCGGAAACCCACGGGATCAGGTGTACTAAGATGTAGCCTTCAAATTTTATTGTCCACAAGAAAATGATCCATGGCATATGACGCGCTGCTCCTACAGTGAAAAAGAACACCAGCAGTAACAAGAAAACTAAAACATGTAATCACAAAAACACAAATGAAACACAAAAAGCAAAACCTACACAAAAACAGGAGCATGTACAAAAAGGGGTAGAAAAGTAAGGAATGAAGAGAGCTAAGGGAAAGGAGAGTATGTACAAAAGGGAATGAACCGGGACAGATGGCTACAATTAAGGTGAAGAACGCCATGTTTCAAAACTATAATTTAAAACCATCGTATGTAGAGATACACTAAGTACATCTCTGTAATGTTTTTGAATGTGAATGGGGAGTATTCGTGTACAAAAGAATCAATATTGTCCCAGAACTCAGGGTTTACTAGATGCTTTAAAGAACTTTTTCCATATTTGGTATGCGCCATTTGCCAAAAATATGCGCCACTAGTTGCACTGCGTGTTGCATGACGATGTGCTTGATTCACAGAGGGTAAAACTGTTATTGAACTTGTCAGGTAGGTTGCCAGAGTGCAATTTGTGCATGATTCGTACTAATTCGATAACGGGTTAAATGTGTGATCAAACAGTGAGCTCGTTGGTGCATGAAAGTACTGAACAACACACTGTATTTGTGCTACGCCTGAACGACAAGTTTAGCTGTTTAAGGATCTTGTCGAATTTTCGTAAATGCTTGGTTAAAATAAAAATCAAATGTTCTCATTTTTGTGGCGTTAAACCCTGTGAATACTCATAATCTCTTGCTCCAAGTACTGGCGTTTGCAATGATCGCACGGCTGAATAATCCTAGTTACAGTCCAAGAATCACACACACGGGCGTCGTAATCGGGGGACGGGAGAGGCCAAGCTCCCCTGAATTTTGAAATTTGACATTTTTATTACATTCATAGCGAAAAAGGTCATTTTCTTTGTTTCGAGAAGGAAAAAAGAAATTTCACCAACTTTGCCCCCCCCTGCTGGAATAAACTTTATGGCTACCTCTGGAAAAGTCCGCTAATGCCTCCCCACCCGGAAAAAATCCCTTCCGAAGCCCATGGATCACACGTCCAGGATGTTATGACGGAATTTTGGAAAAGCTTCAAACACAGAGACGGTTAATCTTCCTTTCCCTAGAAACGTCAAAACTCGTCGCTGCTTTTTTCAAAAATTTCTCTCCACTGTCAAAAACGGAGAATTTTTTTCCATCATCGCATCAAACGACGTTTGAAAGAGGCAGTGTCACGTTTGCCTTCGCAAGAGAGGGCACGCAAACCTTGACTGTTTATTGTATTACAATACGAAGTTGCAAACTGGTAGTTATTTTTATGCGTATACCAGAATGATGCTTAATTTAATCCTCAGATATAATTAACAGCTCTTTTCCTACAAGCGCATGTATCACGTGGCTCTAAATGCAGCTTTTTGTAGTAAATTGGAAGTCGATGTGATGAACACTTGTGTTTCCTTCCGTGTGGTTTAACTTTGAAGCAATCATGTTTGGGTGATGATGCAGATTGAGTTTTGCTGGACAGAAGCAAAACGTGGAACAGAGAGAAACATGGAAATCTTGCAAAGTCGTATGAAAACAACAACGAACGAAAATTTTTTGAAACAATTTTTGCTGAGTATTCTATAACGTCTTCACTCGCACACGCAATGCAGTAGACTTAACCCTTTAGAGACGGCCCATAGACCCAGTGAATATTTTTTCATGATTTTTTAAAATTTTTGTCTACTTACCATAATAAAACCATAATTATTTTTCTTTTTTCAAATTTTTCTTTACATTGTTTGTTTTATTATGTTCCCATTTTGGGAACGTTGGGCTCTACTGCTGCTTTAAAATACATAAAACTGACTACGTTTCTCTCTGGCAAAATTAATGAGAAATTGCTTGTATTTATTTAGTAAGTCGAGTATTTGCCAGCGTTTGAATTGCCTTTTTGTAGATTGCTCTTCGAACATATGTTCAAGCCCGTAACCAGCAACCAGGAACCCCTCTGCAAAATTTTTTGCCCCCCTGGAAAAATGTGTTGAGCATAGGTCAAAACTATTGGACATAGTTCAAAATTTGGGCCCCTCTCATTAAACACTTCGCCGCCCCTGGTGTCCCAAGCTGGTTACATCCCAAACCTGCATATGTTACACATAAAATACGCTGGTTTACTTTTTATAACACGACAAACCAAAACACCAATTGCAGAAAACAGCCGCGTATGCCAACGACTCGAGAAAAGTTAAAAAGACTTCACCTCACTGTGCATGGTACAGTGCACTGCATTTCTTATGAAATCTCTTTTCAAAAATGTCACATTAAGGACTAGTTTTTTTTTGGCAGAAAACACATCTTCCTTGTGAGACAAATTTCAGTGTAGGTTTCACGCCGTCGTATCTTACTGTTGTGTTGTGTTGGGCTGTAGGACCACCCAAACAGAGCATTGCTTCTAGTTTTCCCAAATACTGTGCCTTTCAATTTCTCTGCGAAATTGGAGATAAGTGGTCTTAGTGTGATTGGTATTGCTGTAAAAGCGACAGCCACCACAATAGAAAGATTCAGGCTGTTGTTAAATAGGTTCCACCACCACTTTCGTGATCGCATCCGCGGTCGGTAGGATGACAGCATACGATCGCACATATCCATGCTACGCATCCCTTGATTGTACATCTTCACAACGTGTGGTTGCTCTAATTCTCTTCTGTGTTCGTTTTTGACCCGTCTTTCTGTTTTGCTGACAGGTGTCACAGTAAAATAGTGGCTGGCAATCGTGACTGGACAGTTATCGTTCCATCTCACACAAATAATACTGCCATCTGAACGCTAATCGTAAGATCCTCCGGGTTGTTTCTTTCAGTCCTTGTTTGCAATCAAAGGGCAACATCCATTTCGATTTTTTCTAATTGTAGCCTACCACAGGCTCTGATATCTTTGACAGCCAGGTCACACAACAACTGTTGGCTTGCAAAAAAAATTATCGAAGAAAGCCTAATGTTGTTTATCACTGCTTGTTGGACTAAGTATGGTGGACACAAAATGTTGTCCTAATGGGGTGGTTCTCCGAGAATCTTTTCCACAGTAGGCCTATATATCCAAGTTATGCGGAAAACCGTGAGCACTACACAGCATCCACATTTTATATCCAAATTGGACTGGTTTTCCTTTCATAAACTGTTTATAGCTGTGAAGGCCAAGATACGGAACCATTTATTCATCGATACATAGATTTTTGTGAAACGCACCAAACTGTTGACAGTTGATCTTCAGTTTTTCTAGCAACTGTAATACTTTTGCGAATTTAGAGGAGTTTAAATTTTGCTTGTCATTGGATGCAGTAAGACTGTTCAGAGACCAAGAGACAGAAGATTCGACGACCGCTACACAGATGCATCAGTAAAACCCTTCCCCAACACAGTGAACACCTCCCCCCCCACACACAAGCCGTGGTTTACACACTATATATTAAAAATGTTCAGGCAACACATTTTCAGAAAAAAACTGCAAGTTTGAAGGACTTTTCTTTGTTTGATTTCGCTGAAATTTATGTGGTCTTTTTTTGCCCATGACTGTAGAACTCCATCGTCATGCTGGCTATCCTGGAAAGTTATTTTATTGTATATCTGTGATGAAATAGATTGGTGCATGTGACAGACTCTTTTCACATCTGTCCAGCAACGAGTTATTTCAGCAGCGCTCTAGTGTCAAACAAGAATGAGACTCAAAGTTACTTCAATGTTGTCCTCCTATTACTGACCGTCTGTTGCCAAACATGGATATTTCTGTACTGAAAAGGACCAACGTTCCCATTTTGGGAACATCGTTTTCAAACTCTTTTTGAGAAAAGAGATGGACACAAAATTGTAAACTAACGCTTGGATCAGTTAAATAGAACTATAAAACATATTTTCATGGCATATTTTCTTAAAATTTTTTCGAGCTTACAATAAACAAACAAAGATTAGTTTGGCCACCCGAAAAACTACGTTTTGACTGAATATGAGTCGCCATAGCAACAAATCAACAATCTAGATTTCATGAAGTGGGTGTAATTTTAATAGCATCAATGTAGATGAAATTTCTGAAAAAAACTGGATGCACATTTTTAATCCGCGAAACGTTGGTCCCTAAAGGGTTAAAGCATGCATGACAGTAATAAGCAGGAACCGAGTTTGCTTCTAGGGACAAACCTTATTGTTTGCGTTTCGTTGACGTCACCGTGTTCACTCAGCCGTAGTACGACCGTTTTGTAAAATTAGCAAAATGGGGTGCAAACTACGGAATTGATATTTTTGGTGAGCATGGCCTCCTTTGCGAGCTTAAATAGACACAATTATGCTAAAAAATTGTGATAATAAATAAATTCAAATTTGGCCAGTTCCGATAAAAAAAATGTACTGCTACTATAATAATCACCACATAGATCAAATCAAAAACAAACCTCAAGATCTTTTGGTAAATACTAGCAGCGCAACCAGGCGCGCAGACAGGAAATTTAATAAGGGGGCAGACAACAACCGAGTTTCAAGGTTGCGCTAGTTACGATTGCGCTTCTTATATTGCATTTACACGCTTCAGATGTGCACCAACACAGCTTGTTCAACCCAAGCCGAGCAGCGACTTTGCTCTAAGGCACTGACTTCCGAAGTAGGTCTTCTACAAACCTTTCGAGCATATAAGAAGTGGATCCCGTTGTCATCTAATTTTTGAGCGATTAATTCACATATGTAGCTGATAACCGCAAAGGCTAGTCTTTCAACGCGTTTGGAAAATGTTTGGATTTTTTATAATCCGTAAGATCTTTTGGCTATATTCAACCTATTCCGTAAAACCTTTGCAGCTACTTTAAACTTACTTCGTTTAAATTGTTTGATGAGACTTTATTAATTTAACTGACTTCATTGAAATTTAAGACGAAATTAAACTGTAAACATAACAGTAAATCCAGTATTACAAAACGTTTTGACCACGCTCAGCTGCATGTAAAGATAACTAGCATTGTACGTAATTTAAATTTGTACACATCACGGGATTCTTGAAAATACAATAACTTATCTGCGGAATTTGAAGCCCTAATGCGAAAAAATTCAAATTTAGTTTCATTTTAGTCGCGTGCGCTTTGTCAACAAGACAGCTTGCTCAGGGATGGTTATTAGGGAAGTAAAACGAGGCAGTTGACTCGTGCCCTTCTTTTTTAGAGCCGTGCCCCCCTTGAGAGCTTTGCACCATTGTTGAAAAAAGTTATGTAGGCCTATCACTATAGAGCCACATTTAAGAAGCTCTGAAGCAAGTAATATGTTTTTCAATATATAGCAAAAATTATGGGAAAATGTGCCATGGGAGGCAGCTTTCAATTGTACAGCTGCAAAACATCATAAATTTTTGTTCCTTTCGTATGTATTTTATGCTCTTGAATTTAGTTCATAAATTGAAATGTGAAACAAATTAAACCATTTCATCCACGTAATCCCACATCTGCCTTTGGCAATGGCGATGTTTTGGGGCCCCTTTCTGAGAGCTTGCACCTAAATTTTAATACCCACCCCTGTGCAAGTTATCGCAGTATCTGTAAGTAATGGCAGTGCCAATTCCCTCAGCACTTGCAAAATAAAAAGCATTTTGCTACTTACGTTGGATTTTGCTGCTGACTCTTCTCGTTGCAGTTAAATGATTTCAAATTATTTAGTGTAGATTAGGGTGGCAATTAACATGAAAGTTGAAACACTGAGCTTATGAACAGCAGGGCGGAGTCTAATATCTTGAAAATACTTGATTTTTTACTCTCTGGCAAGGTGAAAGGAAATTTTTAATGAAAACGTTAAAGCTCCACATAATTGTGATTGAACCGTCACAATACACGTCATCACAAATAAATATCTAGAATGAATGCTATTGTTGCTAAACAGTGACTATGGCGCAATGAAGAAGACTTTGAAACTGAATCGCTTCTTAGCCAAAATTTGAGCTTCAAGACATATAAAATTTATCTTACCCGCATATTACCGCGTGTAGTTTTAAAACTGTGCAACACCAAAAATGTACGATACTGATTTAAGTGTACACTGACACTGGAAACAAGGATAGGTTATATTTGTAACACCCATGGTTATCAGAGAGGAATTTGCGATGGCCTTGAAATGAAGCTTACATAAACATTAAGTAGGATACAGCAAGCTGGTGCGCCAAAAACAGCTGCGAAAAACGTTACTCCAGTTGTTTTTTTCAGGTTTGTATTCAAGCAACAGCTGAAGTAGGATAGGTTCCTTGAGGCAGTTCCGTTTATTTCCACTGAAGTATTTGTTTGGCTTAAACTTCAAATATTTTATTAACCTGAAAACTTTGGAATTGGGGATGGCATTGCCCCGTTGTCACCCCTGGCTACGCGTCTGGTGGAAACTGTATTTTGGTTGCGGGCTACAGACCAGCGCAGGAATTCGTGATTGAGCGAAGTTCACGTGCACACCGAGTCGGTAATTCAAATTAACCAACACAATTTAACGATCATGACAATTCAGTTTACATAGAAAATCTGTAAATTGTGACTACATATAATCCAGTTATAATGTTCATTTTTCTCATTTACTCCCTGGTTTTATGCTGGGGAAACGTTTCTAACAGTAATGTAACCATGAAATTTGCACAGTTACATTGCTTTTTATCACAAAATGTTGGGGGGGACAAAAGATAATATGTCCCCCTTGTTTCAAAGTTGGGGGGACATGTACCTCCCGTCCCATCCTTAAACTCGGTCCCTGTTAAGAAGGAACGCACAGATACATGAAAGAACACGGAAATAGATATGTGGCGGTAATAAAGTAGCATATTTAGGCCCGGAGCCAGGGGGGGCATTCAGGGACAGCGCCCCCAATCTTTTTGTGCCCCCGAAATTTATAAAAGAGCACACGCTTGGATGGCGCCAACACGGTTTCTATGTTTAGCACCGTTGATATAATGCTGCGATAATTTCCAACCAGACCGATTGATAAAATGCATGGGGAGTGGGAGGTTGCGAAGAACCATGGATCATTTGGGCTGCAGACCTCCCAAACAATGAAAACAATTGCTGACCATGAAAACAACAGGTTTTTGCAACGTCCAAGGTGATTTAATGTAATCATTATATTTGTCATTGCTGCTTCGAAATCAACCAAATATTTTACATTTTCATAAGTGCATCAGATAGTGTGGGGTGGTTATATTTCAAACTGGGTCAAACGACGTGTAACTGGCAGGTTTCTATTTTTGGCAGTCACTCCCCAAAAGGCCTGACGTTGTTTAATCCTATAACCTGCGCTGCAGTTACAAGCCAGGTTGAGCAAGGCCAACTTTTCGACTGCACAAGCAGGATCGACTTTCAGGAAAGATTTGCAGAGGTCTTGTGGTTTGGCGCAATATTTCCATCAGAGTACGACCATCCATTAACCGAGGCAGCTCTGCAGATCATCCTTGGCACCGCAGACTGCAGTGATCCATGCACATGTGCACATATGTTTAACAGGAAGGCTGTTTCTAACGATGCAACACACAGTCTGTCTGAAATGCTGTATGTGTTCCTAAGCATTCGTCCCGGGATGACTTCTTCAACTTGAACTGGTGCTGGGTTAGAGGTTGAACGCGATCGAAAAAACTCACTGATGCTTTGATGTTCAAATGTTTGTACTTTCCAATTCAGTGTTACTAACTGGCATCACTTTCATACAAATTATAATTATTTTGTACTGAAAGACAGAATGCGAAAAAAGTCAACCTGCTGAAAACAAAACAAATGATTCGGACACCAAACAATCAACTTCATTCAAGAAAGGAAACAGGCCTATTGTAAACTGTAATTGGAGATGTGCTCAAAATAGAAAGGTGGGCTGAGCTTTTCAAAACTTCGTCGTCTCCACCAGTTCTCATCACAGGGTGCATTTATCTAGTGGTGGAAGATTTCACCAAACAAAAGGATACATTTGCTGTATCATAATATATATCAAGCATACATTTTCGCAAACGCTTTTTCTTGAAATATATAATTAATTGGACTCACGACAAACACATTCCGAGCCCACGCTGCTTAAGATTTTATGTCAAGTTTTTTGACCTACGCGAAGCGAAGGATTATTATATGTACAAAATATCTAGAAAAGCTTCGCAATGGGAGCTTCGTTTTTGAACATTTTTTGCCTAATTTCGACATTTATATTTCGTGTAATCATTCATAGGACACAACAATGGGCAGAGAGATAGTTAAGCTAAGCAGAAAAAGATAGAAATTGAAGAGTCTTACAGTTCTGCTTTTATTGCTGTAGTGATGCAGAAAAGACAGAAAAATCNGCATTNACGGGCGTCATACTCGAAAAGGTTCAAAGTTCAATGAGAAAATGGCTGCAACGCGCACAAAATTTCTGATGTATGCGTTCATGTTTTNGCATAGGAGTGAAACGTCTGATTTTATCCATAATGTCATTCTTTTAACAAGAAACAAGTCATATTGAAAATACATGGGGCACAGTGCTTCTACTTTACCGCATGAACTATGCATNTTTATTAAATANCGTTTTAGTTGTTTTTTGTTCTGGATTTCGGGTTACCTACGAAAACAAACCTACCCAGACAGAAACACAGTGACGTTTCCAACGTAGTATCTCGCATGAAAACTTTAGTATAGTGCTCCCGTGCAACCTCGAAAACCTATTGCGGAACTGCGTTAAACCTCTTCTAGGCAGAATGGTTTATTTAAATATTTTTATAATAATAATTTTATTCACAGGTGTTTTGAGTTTGAAGCAAAAACCTGTGAATAAAACTGTTTGGAGAAAGGTGTGACACAGGAGGCCTTCAGTCATTTCTTAGGACTGCGCAATGTTGGCTGAGAGGACCAAACGCTCACAACGATCAGTGCAATACCTGCAGAAAGTGTTCGTTCATTCATTTTCATACCCGCTTTTCGTCTGGGTAGGGTCGCGGGGAAAGCAACTCTAGGAGGACTCGAAATACCTTACGGTTTTCAGTAATTTCAGGTAGTTTGCAGAAAGTGTTCGTTCATTCATTTTCATACCCGCTTTTCGTCTGGGTAGGGTCGCGGGGAAAGCAACTCTAGGAGGACTCGAAATACCTTACGGTTTT
>JGI24021J15306_10013335_pt1 | contig 10208 bp, 7 predicted proteins | sample Ectturendosymbi1_FD_15306 | JGI IMG/M metagenome (IMG submission 15306) | reverse complement strand
GTACGAGTATATCGTACACCAGCCACGAATATATCGTGGGCCGGCGTTCTGCGCCTTTGCAGCTTTCCAGACAAGCGGCGATTGAAGTGTTAAATAACTTTTTATTGATGTCCTTAAAGGTAAAATCTCATTTTTGAAGTGATGTCTTTTTACCAAAAATTTGGCAAGAAGAAGATTTATTTCAAACTTTTTTTTCTGAGGTTATTGAAAACTTTACTACATTTTATTTTAATGCATTTTGCTTCCTTTTTTAACCTTGTGAAACTTAATGTTTTTTATCCCTTTGAGGACCACAAAACCTTGGACTTTGTTCAGTCATAAGTAGGAAGTCTTCCAGGTTCTATTTTTAAAAAATTCAGACAATTTTTACTTTAAACATTTTTTGGTGTGATGTCACGACTAGGGATGTTCAGGGATTGTTGAATGATTTGATCAGGGCCTGAGAAAGAAATTGAAGTGGTGAATTAACCATTTGTTCTTTTAAATAAACTAGGCAAAAATCCACATCTTTGGAGCCCTTGATTGGCCATATGTTATTAGTGGTTGGCAACTTGCGGCCAAAAAATTGGTATTGAGTCCTGTAGGGGATTTTAAATTTTTGATTTTTAGGCTATACCTGCTTAAAAAAATCTACTGCATAGGTCAATGCATATGAAGTTTTTTTCAAAAGTTATACCAGCAAACTCATTTTTTGTATTTTTGTGTTTGTCTTGGCTTGTGGTAAAGCATGTGGAGGAATTAGTTGGTACATTCAGATAATGTTAGAAAGGAAAAAACACTGAAACAATGCACCAGCAACTGCTGCGATCTGTCATCATCATGCAGAAAAACTACATAGTGATGAAAAATCAACACTTGCAGAAATCATCAGACAGTTGAAGTAAGCAGATATAAAGTTTATTGAAGGTGCATACAACTGAAGAAATACATGTCAATTGTTTCCAATCAAGGCATCAATGTGTTGATAAAATTGATAATTTGATTTTGACGAACACTTCTATTTTTGGAAATATAAGCAAATTCAATGGGTATTGTTATATGCTGTGCAGACTACAGAGTCATTTTATACCAGATTGTGTACTACTTGGTCTTTAATTGGCTAAGAGGCATTGATACAATACGCATGAAAATAAGTGTTTTATACTACAGTTGCGCACTGAGAAAAGGTACCTTGAGGCTGCTTGCTGCACTGTATCTGAATGTTGTTGTCATCTTTTAGCTAAGTATAATGCAGTGCGCTAAGAGATTTAACTTAACAGCAAACTCAACACACACAGCATTTAAATAGACTTATGGTGTTGCAGGCTCTTCATACCTTTTAATCAGGAAAAGCTGTACTGGTTTTGTTTTCCCAATTGGAAACATTTGTGTTCAGTAGCATAATAGCAACAACTACTGAGGAAGTGTTGAAGACCATTAATGCTTGGGTAATAACTAGGGCAACCAAAAAAAGTAAAGTCAAATTTTTCTGCATTTTTAAAAGCTTATGAAATGACCACAAACCAAATTTCACGCTCATAGCATGAAGGAATCCCAAATTATTTGGTCAAGAAAAAGTCAAATTTTATCATTAGGGCAAAATTTGTGGTTGGGTTAAATTTTTTTTGCAACACAGTTTTTTTCTCTTTATTGATATTTTATTGAAACTACAACAACAGATTTTGATATGCTTTTGCAAATTTAGTTGCAATTCTGTAATAATAATGGGTTTGTTGCGATTTCTGACATAACAATTTTGTTTTGCCCACTACTGGACGATTGAATGTTATATGTTGGAAAGGCGTGGTAAGGCAAGAAATGTAGTCTTTGGTTTGGTAAATGCTCAGTCCATTATGCATATATAATAGTGTTTCAACTTCATGATGTTTTCAGGTTTTACTCAACTGTAGTTATTGACACGTTCCATTCTGAGTTCGTGAATTGGTTTGGCTGGTTTGCCAAATGTTCCCTACCGGTATGTTTTTCGGCAATTGTCCTTAAGTTTTGCACCTTCACAGGACACCTTTGAAAAGTCGCCAATGCACAAAAATTTGCTGCACCATCGTCTGAGGCGCGTGTGAGCGCAAGAGTCGGTCTAGCGCTTGTCGCAGATCAAACGTCGCCTTGCCGATTTGCCTATACCCTTCCCGCATGCAATCCACAGTGCTTCAAATATTCATGAAAGTTTTAAATATAACATTATTTCAAATTACACTGTATTCATTGCGATTTACGATACATGCAAAAACTAAACCTAACAATGGTCTCAGTGGAGTTGCATTTTCGTGAGATTCTTTCTTTCAATTTGTGGCCTCCCAACCACATCAATTTTGCCAGATTTCATGTGCAAATAATCAACAAGTTGAAAATCTGAAGTAATTGGTGCATTGTTCTTTGCTTGGAAAGTTTCCAACCCATCAACACCTTGGTTTATGCTGTATTCACTGTTTTTTGTTCCTTTCAGCATTCAAACCTACCAATGTTCTCGATGGAGGTGCCTCTTCGGGAGATATTTTTTCTTTCGAATTTGTAGCCTATCAACGCTTCAATGTTGCCAAATTTCTTGCGCAAACAAGCAACAATTTGAAAAATTACAAACATTGATGCAATCTTTATTTCTTGGAAAGATATAAACCCATCGATGCTTTGGTTGATGCTGTGATTACTGTAAAAGTTTGTTGCTTGCGAAAACCAAACCTACCAATGTTGTAAATGAAGCTAAAGTTTCAAAACCCTTTTAGGGCCATTCCATGTCAATTCTCAGGAAGTGGTCAAGGCACCCTCTAATATTTTCCTGAAATTTTACTCAAATTGTCATTACCCCATATGCATGGTTGACACCCTGTTGTGTAGTGTCAAGAATGAGCTAAGGATGTTTGTTTATGTGGAGTCTATGTGTATATGTATAGGGATGTATGTTTATGTGGAGTCTATGTCTATATTGTAGACGTTTAGAGTCTGAAATGTAGGATTACATGAGGAGGGAGTTGTTAGGATTAAATAAGGATAAGGTAGTAACTAGAAATTAAGGTGAATTAGGTGATGGTGCAGAATGTAGTTTTTAATTTATGCAGCAGTTCCATTGATATTTCATGCTTCTTTCACAGGTTTAAAACAACCTAGTTCCCATCTTTAATTCACATGGAAATTTACATTGCAATTACAGAAGGCGAACTAAAGAGAGCCTTTCAAAATGTTGAAATCTTCTTTAGATAATATTTAATAATAATGGGCACCAACTCATAACAGAGAGGTCTTCCTCACAACTGAACCATGTAAAAAAAAACAAAAATATTAGGGATACTTTGTTGCAACCTCTCCATTGGCGTTGCATTGAATGTGTGATTCACCACAAATGGGATGTGCATGAAGAATAACACTCATACATATGTGGCGCGAACAAGCAATAACAGAGTGATAGTGGCGTGTAATCTCTGGTGATACTAACAATGTGAACAATTGAACATAACAATAGTGTACATGAAGAGTTATGCCGATGAGAGATCTTGGTGAGTGACCTCTAACAATGCTTGTGAACCTGGTGAACAGTTGACTGTACGTGCTAACAGTGACAACAAGAGTGATCTTGTCGGGTGATATCTATTGTTGCTTGCTGCCACAGTGTGAAGCTTGGCGCACTTGTCGCTCAAGCTTTCTGATCGCAACACTTCAATAAAAAGTTGATTCAATTGTATATTAACAATGATAAGAATTAATTTCAAGGATGTAACCAGAGATTGTGTGAAAATAAAATGTAGGAAAATGTCTATCAAGCTGTGAATATTAGACTTTGGTACATTTGTGAAAATAGACTTTGGTACATTTGTGAAATATTAGAGTATGTTTTGTATTTTGTGTTGCTGCAATCGACGTTGTACATCTGTTGAGACAGGTCAACAACAAAAATAGACTGGGTAAGTGTAGAAATGAAGGGACACCAAGGTTGATCAATGCTTAAGGTACAAGTGAGTCTTAATCAGCCACTGCCATTGTCCTTCCAGTAGAAGTAAATATTATGTGATTATACCTTTTGTTAGAAGTCAGTATCTCATGTGTGATTGCTAACAAACTGCAGGTATGCCTATCTGCAGCTTATGAGTTTCTTTTTATAACTTGCATTCTTTGATGTAACACTGTCTTTTGTACACATTTTGTTTGGTACTTTGCTAGCCTAGAGAAGTAACTATTTTTCTGGCCAGTGCAGCATAGCATATTCAAAGATTCTTCCAATATGTTGTTACTATCAGAGTTCTTTCAGATCCACTGCTTAGGGATTACCACGTGTTGGTAGGAATTACTAATGAAGCTTTGTGGTTGCGGCAATTCAGATCGATATATGTTTCACACTGTTGTTTTTTCAAATGTGGATCACTGAAACCACAAGTTCAACGATTTTGGCTTCATAGGTGTGCTTCTGCTACATCTTAAAATTACCTGACATTTTGGAGAGTCGTTCTTCAAAATGTTAGTTATGGATTAAAATAAAAACCGAAAGTTGATTTTGAAAAGTTTTGAATTGGTCAGAGGATTAAAAATATTTTTTAGTTTTTGTAAAATAACAGTGTGGACAGTCCAATTCCATTGTTACTTGCCTTGAGTTTAGATTTGAAACGGAACGGTTAATGAATTACCGACTTATTCACGGGCTGCGTGTCCCTGAAGTTCCAACAAGATACAGGCAATAGAAATATATTTTGTTCAAACTTAGAGCTCCGTTGCTCAATTTTCGTCTGTTGTTTTTTCAGTGGTTTCCCCTCACACTTTCCTGGGGCATTGGAGTTTAACGACCAACGTCATGGAAAGAACAGGCAAGTTTGTGCATCGCACTGTCTTTTCTGATTCAACTAAAATTGCTAACGGACTTGCTTTCATCAGGGAAGTGCAACGACGATCGGAGGACCCTTTCTCTGGCTTCCTCCAGGGAATAGACAAAATGATGAACAACATGCACATGCGTGTTAGCGATGTCCAGGTGAACATCATTAGAAGCTTGTTTACCGCTGTCGTAATTTCGCGTGTTAGCCTTTGCATCTAATTTGCAGCAGCTAGTGCTTGATGGCTGTAGTAACGATTAATTATTTAAGTGTTTGCCTTAATTTTACCATGGCGATCCTTGTAATATCATGCATTTTTCTAAGCATTTGATGTCAACGCATACGTCGAAGTTTCTTTCGTCCGCTCTGTCGTGATACAGGTTGTTAAGAAGAGCTCAGAGCTGCCATTCAAGCTGCTGTAACATCTAATAGGTTGATGCATTAGTGCGTGGCGCAAACTCGCACACCAAAGAGTGTGCGCATAGGTTTCGCAGCTACAAACGCAGTATATTATGAAAACATCGGTATGAATGAGTATCCCTTTTAAGACCGAGCTGACTAATGTTTCCTGAAATTGATGTTTTAAGCAAATTATGGGATTCATGGGCGTAATGTTTACCATCGTTGTAGCTAACCAGAGACTTTAAATGCAGGAACCCACCTTCTATCGAGGTATCGCTTTTGGCATGAACTGCCTGATGATAGCCTAAACCAATTAACGTATTTATCGATGACACTTATTTAAGCCGATGATATTTTGATAACCACCACGTGGGGTTACCATTAGAAGCACACCCTCATTTGTTTCCATAGCCTCTGCATTGAAATGCCGGTAGCAGAACACCCTTGGGCTTTGTTTTGTTGCTATACAGTACGTGTACGAGGTTTTCATTGTACGTTCCATTTGCAATGCGTTTGTGTAATCAGTTTATAGGTACCAGCAGTGCTTTTATTGCATTTTGAGAGGTCAAAATGATCTCTGCAGAACCTCGTTTCACAAACACCACCATAATACACTAGAACCTTGCTTTAGGACCATCACGGTATTTATGTAAACAGTTGTGGTCTCTTAAACTGTCTTAGCGGTGCCGGTCACCAAGGTCAAACTTAAAAAAAAACTGGATACCTGTGATTGTGACTTGAAGTGCTTATGTAGTGGTGTAAAGCTTAACTTTTCCTGCCGTAAAACACATGAGAGTGAAAGAGGAAAACGTTGCTGATGCTGTCTTGATGGTGCATCAAGTCGGTGATGAAAATAAAGAAAAGTGAGATTCAAGTTTTTTTCTCTCTGTGTTGATGAAGGAGATGTCGTACATTTGGACTTCGACGGATTAAGGAATTCTCACCGTGTATTTGTAAAGAAGACAACTCTCCCCGTCCCAAACCTTGCACTAGCTGTCACTCCTATTTGTTTTGTTTCAAAACTAACTCTGTTTGTTAGTTGATATTTTAGTATCAATGCACGGTTAGTTTTATCCCCACAAGCACCGAAAGATGATTAATGTGAGCTGTGTCGCATAAAGCAAGGCCTCCTAAATTTCTCCAAGGCCTCCACCATGTCTGCAAATGCTTGCGCCGCGCCAAATGCATCGGCGAAAATGCACATAACTTGGTGTTTTAACAAGTCAAAGAGTAGCAAAGAAGTAACCTGCCTTAACAGCATCGCTGTATGTTGAAAACCTTGGCGAATGTGACCATTATGCACAAAGGTATAGAATAAAACTAATGCTGTTTTTAAAACCTTGCAGAATGATCCAAACTGTTACAGCTTTACCTCGTCTTCGGTCATGTCGTATCAAAACGATGGAAAGTCAAAGCCCAAGATTTACCAAGCGTCTACATCGACTCGCCAAGCTCCTGGGCAGGTTTTATTTGTTGAGAATCTACATTTTCTTTCCGAAATAAGCACTTCGTGTCTGGCAGTCACGACTTCTAAATGATTTGTTTAGCAAAGATACCATGGAGAATGCAAGAGGTCCTGCTGTTTGTCGTCACGTAACGTCGTCTACCTACTTTGGATGAAATAATGTTGCTGTGCTTAGTCCTGGAAATAATTGTGAAAAGGTTTAGGAATGAACGAAAAACCCACCAAAAATCTATCACGGCCGAAAAGTATAAAAGGTGTTAAGTGAGTTCCGCTGTTACGAGAAAGTTTTATCAAAACCATTCCGTTCAAAAGACTCCATTGTCTTTCATTTATTGATTAAGACGTCACCAACAAGCTTTGCGAACACGTGATAAGAGGTTGCCTCGCTTTGATGGCCCACCGCAAGACTCCAGATGTTTGCGCTCTGCACATGGCGCTCATGAATAGTTTATGTATTGCTACGCTGTTACATAGTAATGTTGTGGCAAAAAAAAAGACAACCAAACCAACTACAGAGTTTCTCAATGAGAAAACTTCACGCAATTTATCGTAGAAACTTGTGAGGGAATGTGGGTTCAAGCCACTGTTGTTCTTAACCTTGATTGAAGTGAACCGCAGCGCTGTGGATAGTGTGCAACAAACTAGCTTTTTTCGGTCATATACCACATTTTTTTTAATGACCGAAAAAATTAAGTCAATTTGGCCATAATGTCCGAAAATATGGACTATAGTGAATACTGTTACGGCGAGTTTTAATACTATTATCGGAAAAATGACCGAAATGTCTCAGCGAAAACAAAGCTAGGCAACAAGTAGTGCTGTTCAAATAAGGAGGAACACATTCGACAGACGCATGCAAAATTTAATTCTTGGACGTACGAGAAATACTGAAGCGTGTGTTAGTTGTTGTGATCGGCTTCTCGGAACTTTGGGGCATAATCGCGCAGTTGCTGAGCAACTGTGTCACCCTTGAAACAAGCAGATTGCTGTGCAGCTGGCAGTGAATACATTTACTGCATAGCATTCAGCAGCAAGTTTTAAGCTTTTTTTCACAAAAAAAAAACGGAACATTTTCTGAAAAGTTAGGAAAAGGCGCATCATTGACCTGGAAAAATGTGATCCNGACATGTCGGCGCTGTGCTTGCTCACGCTTCAGCTGTCTCGGGTGGACACGACAAAATGAAAACGCTGCAAAGCATGCTGTGGGATATGGAGTGATTGCTGACTGGTCAAAGTCGGTGAAATATTTCGTTCAAGGTGAAGGAAACCCGACGGACATTGCGCGACAGCGAAGCCGGCGTCGAGAAGATGGCGATCGGACAACACCTCGGCCAGCGCGGGCGTGTGTGCGAGAAGCGAAGGATCAGGGGGGGGAACATTGAAGAGGAAAAGATGTACATGCACATGGACGAAAGTAAGTTTTTAAGTTTGAGACGCGCTGTTATGTATGCTTGTAGCTTGATAGATTCAATGTGTTGTAGTGGTGTGAACTTACAACGACCTAGGTTTTCACCTTTTCAGACGATTTTTTATGAATCTTGTCTCTCAATATTGTCGCTATGCTGTATGATGAGCACGTTAAACGTTAAAATCTTCGCAAAGGTGCGACTGGCGATTCGCCAATCCTCAGTCAAACAGGTACATTTCGCTTTCAGGCACACATGTCCATATAAACGTTTTGTGTTGTACTCGCCATGAATGACAATAACATCGCAGCAACATCAGCAGATTGAAAACAATATTAATAATCCCAAGCCGAAAGCATCTGCACCACTATAATGACATGTGTACATATATCTTATGTCGAACCAGAGTCAAGGATGGGAACAGTTTCGTTGAAAATGTTTCATAAGTTGAATGATGCGAAACTTGGTTGTCTGGCAACACTAGTTGACAAACAACTGCTCTTAAGAGCGTAGCGTTCCTTTCGGCCAATTATTTTAACGTTAATTTTGCCTGGTTGGTGTGACGGCGCATTGCGTCACATGCCTAGAGCGCGCATTCAGGAAGCATTTCAAAAAGGCAGCTGCGCACAAGCAGCAGTAGATTGAACCTGGTCGAGCGGGGAATCTTTATTCTTACTTGCCCGTTGCACTAATGGACTTGGCGATCCTGCCGTTGCGCGTTCGAATCTCCATGAAAAGCCGCAACTAAAGTGGTGTGCAGGTCATGAAACCCGGAAGTGATTTTTAGTACAGTGTTGGGAAATAAGGTCTTGTTTTGACCTGCAGACGACGATTCGGTTTTCGATCAGGAATGGCACGACCGCACGAGCGGATTGTCGCTGCCCCGGGCGAACGCCAGCGTCATGGGCCCGAAGCACCGCCATTCTACCCCGTAAGTCATGCTTCACCCTTTATGTTTGCTGCTGGTGAGATATCGCGTTTCCAGAAGGCATTGTTCTGTCACTATTGCTCGACGACATTGTGTGAAAGCGACATCTTGACCAGACGCTAATTGCTGGCTGTTCTATTTGACGCCTTGTATTGAAGGTAGTCAGTGGATTTAGTTGTAACAACGGGAATTTCGATGTGTAGAGCGAGAATACTGTTTTTCTATAATACTGTTATACACTAACCTCGCGTACTTGTTGCCATTGACCATAACGGCATGTTTTGTGCAAGCTTAAGCTCACACTTCACAATAAGTTTTTCTCCATGCCTTTTCGTATGGAAAATGCCGCCTACATCTCCATGCGTTGCATGGCACCCAATAAACTTCATTTGTCTAATCGACGGTGTGTGGTTGAAAGGATGGCATAAGAGGATCTTATCTGAATCTCAACAACTCACCGCTATCGAAAGATTCGATCGATATAATCGCTTGTTAATAAATTAAAGTGCCCCGTCTGTCCACTTCATCGTGTGGTAAAGCGGATGTCCATTTCCATTTCAATCCGTCCGGTATCTTTGTTCTAAAGATGTCACTTAATGCCTCCGGATAGCATCAATCGCATATTTGTTAGGATTATTATATGGAGAAAGCTCTGGCGCAACATTTTAAATGTGCATCTGTAAAAAAAGTAGCTAGTGATGCGATACTTCTACTACCGTGCCCATGCGCTAACTGCGGTATGGATGTTGAGCACAGAAAGATTTCCTACAAGCTGATAAACTAAAAATCCTCACCTGCGACCTTGTGCTTCATTTTAGTCCATAAATTTTCAATTGGACTGTTTCCAAACAAGCCCTTACGGTGACTTCACTTTTTTTTTGTAAATAAGATGCAACTATTTTAAGCCTATGAAATGGAGCAGAGTCATGAGTATGTCGCACATGATGCTTTCACATATCAATTCATGGCTATACTTTCAGACGTCCAGAACAAAAGTTAAAATCAGTCATCACCACATTTTGAAGGAAGTTTAAAAACCACCTGATATTTTTGATGACATACCCCTCGTTATCATTATGTTTGGGGAGATTTTCCACTGCTGCTGTGTATTGTGTAACGAACATCGGGTATTCAAGTATGTACTTTCCACGATGGGTGTAAGCAAGGAATCGATCAGCAAATTTTTAATAGGAAATCGATTTCACGTAAAATTA
>JGI24021J15306_10013334_pt1 | contig 10209 bp, 9 predicted proteins | sample Ectturendosymbi1_FD_15306 | JGI IMG/M metagenome (IMG submission 15306) | reverse complement strand
AAAAAAAAATCTTTTTTGGGCCCCGTGTGTCTCACCATACTTTTTTGGGTACAAACTAAGTTTCATCGTTTCAGAATTAAGATCTCCGATTTATACATAAACAATATAAACACGCCTACTAAATGTCTGGCGAAAAAGGCATTTTTTCATTCATCTATATTTCCAAACCCCATGCAGCTTCGATTGAAAGTTTACTTTGTGGTTGTATATCTATTTCAAATGTACAATTTAACTGTCCATCTAAAACTCCTCTGCGATTGGCAACTCTACAATATGTGTATACGAAGTACGCACACATCTCTTCCAACACACATTAGTGAAATTAGAAAACATTTTACGAAACGAAGAAGGTTGATACAGTATAGCTGCCAATTTCCACGTTTCGAAACTATTTACAAATTGAAAAGGTAATTGATTCACTTTAAAGTTTACTTAAGACTAACTAAACGTAATTTCAACTAATACCAAATAAAAGATCTATAAAATTCAAGGTGTAGCTCTTATATTAAAAAAGATTTCCGTAGTTGAAGGCGAAAAATAATTATTTTTATAATTTATTTCATCTGTCTGAATAACAATTAATTTCATTTGTCCCCCTCAAAAGCCATACAGCTCTGAAGAAACCCGCACAACTTCTGAAGAATAGAACATAGCATGTCAACATTTCGCACATCGAATGCATCAACCATTTCAGTATACTTGCGAACGAACTGAACAAGCCATGCTGCGAACCTGCTTTGTCCTTTTTCCGTGTTGCTGAGATTTCCGGTCACATACGCCAGGTCATATCAAATCTGTTATGTAGGATTATCAAAACAAATGGTGGGTGGCTTCCTTGTCTTTCGGGGTGCGTAAAAGTCGCTTCACCTGTTACCTCTTTCAACATGGGTCACATTTATGAACTCGTTATTGTTAGCTTCAACACTATTTTTAGAAGTTTGCACAAACGATACCTAATCTTTTCCGATATGTTTATCCCATGCAAGTGCACGTTGACTTAGGAAAGCAGCCTGTAGTCAACTTATGCTTATTACAGTTCACATGCATGTCGAAATGTCACTCTGGAATGCCATTAATGTATAATTGATCAATTGTAGAGAATGGTGTTGCACGAATTCCTTCACAATCCAACCGCTGCAAAATTTTAGTTTCGTTTCTACAGCGGTTGCTTTGACATTATTAATCACAAGAAGGTTATAAGAGTTTAGTGTTCTTCACTAGCTACAGAACAACCAAAAATTGATTTCATTACACAGATTTGCACTTTTTTCTGGTTGAGGTAATGTAATGTATTTTTCAATATATTTTGAGCCTGTATCACCATTATTTTCCATAGTTTTTGATTATGTGGTCAACGTGAAAAGCGCATGTTTGAATTAAATAACAATCTAATTATTAAGCGCATTGTTGTTTAGCTGTTCGCTGCCTATGATGTATGCCACATTGAATGCAAAAAATCTCAGTTTTTGCACGTAGTGGTCATGGTATTCTGCAATAAGATTATTTTTTGGAATAAACATGTGATATGCAACTATTTGTAGCGTTATTTCAACAGCGATCCGTAACCCTTGAAAGTATATGTACTTTTGTATTGAAACCAACACTGCAAACCGCTTTTTGCGTACCAGTTAAACCTGAAACAATTTCTTAATTTTTTAACCACATTTTTGTTCCAACAACATACAGAAGGACCATCTCTTTCGACTCTATCAAATTTGAAACCTTTTTGAATCATGAAATACTGTACCCTGCATGTTTGAAACCACCAAAACTAAAACTGGCTCTGTCAAACTTTGCTTGAAGTCTCCATGCTTGCAATACATGCTGCACACACCAAATCTTCCTATGATGAAATCACTGAAAATATTAAATAAAAGTACTGCCTTGAACAATGGAAAAACAGTTTCATTTTTGTTAACATAAGTATGAATTTTTGCTGCATCTGACAAGCCTTCTAAAGAAGGTGACAGACAATGTTTCTCTCTCCAGTCTGTTTTTCGTTGAAGCGCATGTGGCTAAAATGAAAATTATTGAATTTTTACCCAGTCGATTGCATGTTGTTATGCACTCATGAATTCAAAAAAATATTTCAACCGCTTACGCTAGAATGGCTGAAACAGTGGTTCTCAAACTTTTTTGAGCACGAACCAAATCTGAGTTTGGTGAACACACCTCAAACAACGGCCCAAGTCTCAAACAACGTATGAAAAAAATGATTGCATGGGTGATTTTGGCTGTACGTTGCAAAGTTCGTTCTTAATATCAGCAATCCACTCTTTTCTGAAGTATCTAAGCCAACCCAGAAACATGCAGTGGTGACGTTGAAAACACACAACCCCGGTTTGGATCACCTCGGCGCGACTCATTTTTTGACCCTTCGCCACTCTTTTTCGGGTTTCGACGCATACTTTGAGAAGCACCGGGCTAGATCAACTAACCAATCGTTCTGTTAAGCGGCGATAAGTTTGCCTTAACTTTACTGCAGAGCCATGGTAATAATCGAGTGTGGCTTCGTTTTCAATAAACATGGGCGGATCCAGGGGGGGGGGCGATTGGGGCGATCACCTCCCATAAAACCGAAAAAATAACTTGTTTAGTGTGATTTTCTACAATTCCGAAAACAACATTCGCGATATAAGGCTATTTCGCCCTCCATTTTTTTGTCACAGCAGTATTGAAAAGTATACTTCATCTCTCTTACAGTAGTAAACACTTGACTGGCAGGATCCGCCCCTGATCTCAAAACCACAACTATTTACACACTTTGTGTAGACTGGGAGGGTCAAAGTCAAACATATGCAATTTTGTTTAAAGGACATGTGCAACTTTCGCATTTCACAGCGTTTGATGACATAAATTCCTTGCATTTTTCAAAGTCGTCCAGGGCCTCTCTCTTTTACTTTATCAGCTGCATACGTCAACCAGCCGCTCAAGAGTTGGATAAGATCCACGTCTTATTTGCGCGCAAGTTTTGTAGACCAACTTCGGGAGTCATTGTCTTAAAGCAAAGTCGCTACTTGTCTTCAATTAAACGTGTTTTGGCATACATAAGCAGGTGTGTGAATACAAAAAAACTAATTTATAATGGCGCCCACGATGACCACGATGACTCAACTGCAGTATTGGCTGCAAAAGGCATATTGCAGATATTGCACATATATCATCGAGATTTTCACAAGCGCTTTTGCAAAAAAGTTTTATGAGCAAATGGTGACTTTGATCCAAAGTATAAGCTTGGAATGAGTAAACCAAAGAACGTTACTAAAAACAAGCTTTTAAAACTTGTCAATTCAATGAAGACAGACTTGCCATCTTAAATCTGAACATAATTAATCAGAAAAAAGCAGCAGAAAAATGCTCCTTTCATTGATAATGCTTTAAAAACAAGGGCATCAAATATTAAAATGTTGAGACGTGGTCGTTGTTTGCCCCCCTATCAAAAATTTTGGCTACACGCCTGATTTAATGCAACTCTATGCATCCTCATTCCTGAAATCCGCAGGCAAATGTTTACAGAGAGAATGCAAGCAAAAGTTGAATAAAATCAACAAATCAAAATACAAGCTGCGGCAAATGAAAACTGCAAAAAGTTCTTCTCTTAATGTTGCTTAAACGAGAAAACCTATCTGACGATAAAGACAGACTCACGAAACCATAACTACAAGTAACGCGGCTGAGATTCAATAGTAAGCGGGCACTGGTAAACGCACTCAGACGGTGTCGAGGTCTTAAACTTGGCAGACGAATTTTAGGTAAGGGCCTTTCAATGAACGATGGAAATCGATGTAAAAACATCGGTTAGAAAGAACTACATGCAGGGTAAGAAAGCGTATCAAAAATTCGGGAAAACGGAATGCTCAAAAGGATATTAATGAACACCGTATGTTGACAAAAACAAACATTGTGTTTGCAAATGCAAGGTGTGCTTGTGGTTGGCTAGTCCAATCCAATTGTGGTGGGTCCCCTGCAGGTAACAATTACCTTCGTATTTAATGGTGAAGCCTGTCACCCAAATGTGACATTCAAGTTAAACTTATTAGGAGAGGCAATAAGATTGAGGCGAATCACGCAACAGAACGACGATTGCCTCACCAGCCTAAGCTGACTTAACGTCAAGGAATTCCGTTTCCTTTGGGATAGATTATTTCTCCGCCTAGTATCTCTCTATAAAAGAAAGAACAAACTAATCACGTTCGCTGCCGCTTTACGAATACACCGTACCTAAAAATCACGCATTGAGACGCTAATTTCTCGCCATTTTCCTACTCCATTTAAAGAAAAAACGATCTGTTCAATATTTCCTCTGGATATGACAAACGGCATTTTAGCCATGGCATCAAAGTGGGAAGAATGACTAATTGAAACTTGACAGAGTGCGGATTTTTGTAGCGCTACAGAGTAAGTTGCAAGCAGAGAACGAAGCTCTGTCGGATGCTGAAGCTCTGTTGAAACCCTTCCTCAGATGCGGCAAAAGATTTTTCACCCTTAGTACAGGCAATGTGTCCAAAAACTTTCTCTATAGTACCCAGGCTCACTGAAACGTTTTAGGCGCACACGCGTGTTTGTCGAAAACTCAGGAATTATCCTCAAGGTTTTCTGAATCGAAAAAAAAGGAAATTGCTGTATTTCGAAAAATTTTTATTTTGCCAAAAACCAACATAATTTTTGCTCTAAAACTGTGGAAAGTACGCATGCTGCAGATGACAAAAAAGCAGTAAAAACGCAGAAATTCCACCAGGAGCCTTTATTGGCTGTCCATTAAAGATAAGAATTGCGTTCTCCTGGAAGCTTTGGATTCTACATGCAGTAGAATGAAATTAGGTTGAGACATGAAATATAATATTTTAAAGGATATTTTTGCGATTTGCAGGCAAATAAGGTGGGCTACTGTATATACCGCAGAAATGACAAATTTATTTACGACAATTCCGTTCACAAACACGTTAAACTGCTGCGCAAATGCTGGTGCACCTACAGGCGTAAATTCGTATTGACCAAAATAGCCTTCGTTGTCACAATATATGTACCCAAGGCCAAATTTGCCATTTCCTTTGGTTGCACCACAGGTTGCCATTAGTCAAATTGGCCATATACCCGCCTGCTCCAATAACACAAACCTTATGGAGATTTCGACAGGATTGCTCAAAACAGCGCACAAAAATCAGCTGCTGAAAGAACCAGCTTTAAATGCACAATGAGCGTATTTCCAAAAATAGGTTGAAAAGTGATTTGCCCAACTTGGTTCAACTTACCTGAGCAGGAAGATAAGTTTCGAAGAAATAGCTCGAGCAGTTATGCGCAAAACAACTCTCTGCGTTTCCCTGAAACGTGACGTGTGGCAGGCGCATAAAAATGACTGAGCACGTCTACATCCTGTTCAAGCAGAAAAAAGCATTGCGAACTTCGGTTCGCGGTTACTTGGATTCTGTGAAAATTTTCTGTTCCTATGACTTGTACTTGGAAAATGTTAATCGGGGTACTTCGGTTCGGGCTTACATGGGCTATGACAAAATTTTCCAGGATTTGGAACCTAAACTGTTTTCACTTTTCTAAATACTCACACACTGCTAAAGAATGGAAACCCTTGATCCCCGTACGGGCATGTTTAACATGTTTGTTTCTACCTTTCTCATTCGAGTCTTGTATGAAAGGATTGGATGCGAATAAGAATGATTGAAAAAGTGAAACTTTGGGATGTTTCATAACAACGGAGACGTGTAAGAAACCAGGGTTTGGTGCGCTGTTGTTCGAATGTATAAACATAGTCCTTTGAAACATGGTGAAAACAAGCTTCTTGTTTAAGTAGGTGAGATAACTTCAGAAAGAAATGATTATTGTTGTTTCACAAAAAAGTGATTCTATTGTTTTTACAAGCCGAGTTTTACAACTTACTAAAACTGGGACATACAGGGATATATTAGAAATTCCTAGCATCGACTGGGTGTTTCGCAATGCCTTGCATGCCCGCTGAAATTCTACAGGTCAGAGGGTCTCGCATTTATGACAAGCTGCAGTAAGTCTTGTGATGTCCACCCATTTTTGGAGTTTCCCATCATGAAGTTCTGCATACTCTAGGGAAACAAAACATGATTTTTGATTACGCTACCTAACAAAAAAAGAAAATACGAAGACGATCGAAATAGACTGATGGTATTTTATGCAGCGAATCAGCAATCCCTACACCCAATCAGTTTTTCGTGGTGTGTTCGCTNGCGAAAAATCTTCAAAAGTGATGGTGGGCTCCCAAAGCCATGATATTACAATAACTGTATTCTATAGTTAGTTCGTTGTCAGTACTGCGTTTATTTTCTGCTATACAGTACATGCGGCGGGGCAAATCTATGCAAGTGATTGTAACCTGCTTCTCGCGAGATTTCGTTGGAAACAGTCGTGCTGTTGCACGGGTTGCAAACACGTAGTTCCGGTGAACTTGTTGACGCAATAAATCACACTGAACGTTGCATTAAGTTTTGTTTATATGTCGTTGAGTCAGTACGCAGCAGCTTGGCACAAAGCACTTCGACAGTTGTTAAGGAGCGCAAAGTTTCCAAGAAGTTCTCAAGCTGGGATTGGCCGTCTTCGCTTAGCAGGGGTTGCTTTGCGTTGACAAGCTTGTAGTCAGNCGATTTGTCGACAACGTGGACCCAGCAGTGTTCCATGGAAAAGATGCATTCGATTTGAAAAGTCAGTTTCACGCCTTGATTTATAACTTCTTGCTGCATGACGCCAACGTGCTGGTGCGTTCGCAAACACAGCTGTTGTTCATCGCACGTTGCTCTGAATAAAAAGATGACATGTGTACTTTGAGCTTGCTTGGGTTCGATGGCGATATGCAGATTGTTTTCGGTTCATAGTTGAGCAACTCATGTTAACAGCTCGGGATTCCTTCTCTGCCCACTTATGCAAATCAGTGGGCCCATTCTCACATACAATTACCGAACAATTGAAGAAGTGAGTAATGAACAGCGCATCTCACTTTGTTGAATCAATCATTAGTTTTGTGTCAAAGTAAGGTTTTGCATGCTGATACACAAAAGTATTTTCTCTTTAATACACCTGTTGGTTATAAAACCTCACAACACTGAGATAACTACTAATGACGATGTTTGGCGGTGCTGGAGATTGTAAATTTCTGTTTATGCAATAAAACCAGCCGTTGAAAGCGAACATCCCTTCGGTGTTTTTATGTATTCTTAACCTGTAGGACCGCTCCATGAATTGGACGTGACGTCGCACATCATCACTACCGGCACGAATCCCTGTGATTCACTGGAAACGCTTTGCGCCACTACGTCAATGCCGTTGCAGTTTTTGTGTTTTTCATTTACTTGTTCAGCTATTCAGCGATATTCTCTACACTGGTTTCATAAACGTGCAACAGGCTTACACCGTTGTTTTTTACCATGCTGATGATGGAAACAGTGCTCACCAAAATTTTACGAAATGTCTCATGCTTCCTTTGCTTCCGCCGCTAATGTCATCATTAGGCTACATAACACTTCTTTTTTCATGCACTTAGATTTTGAAACAGCACGTAGGCCTAACATTTTTTCATGAAGATTTTGATAATAACACCAGGTAGAAATAAATGACCAATTTTAGTTTCACAAGAGATATCAACATTGGTAGATGGAAGCACATTTCTAATTAATGTTTTTTGAAACAATTGCTTTGATTTATAAAACTTTCTATCGATTCACAACGCCGTAAAAAGCGGTTCTAATCTTTCATGAAGCACAGATCCGTATCGATACTTGCATGTTTTATAGATGACAGAGCTTTGAACTAGGCGAAGATTGCAGTTAATGGGATGTAAAAGCTGAAACAGTGCTATACTAATTGATGGGAGAGTATTCAACAACCAGGCTGGGCGGTTTTTGGTTGCTTCTTACTGAAACGCCCGCAAAGCTAAATCCAACTAAGCATTGATGTGAAAAAAGCTTTTCCACAGAATAACGCTTCTGTGAAAATAACGCATCAAAAAAGTGTATGCAATATTCATGGGGTGTTTTTCGATAACAACCTGCTTCCAACCCTGCTTTCAACGTTTCATAGAAAAAATAAACAATTTTGAAAGAGTCAAAAAATATGCGTTGCCAAAAATTGATTTAAAGTTTGTACAAAAACCTATTTGTGAAAACGTGTTGTTTTATTGGGCTGCATACCAGTCTGAATATGAAGTTGGTTCTTAGTTTCTGTTAACGTTTTTCCCAGGTCGTTGCGCGGCAGCTTCAAAAGCATATTGTTAATCAAAGTAACTTAACCCCACATGATAGCACCATATTCAAGGAAGGAACTCGTCACTAGCAGATTGTCAGAAGAGTACAGTAGAAAAAGGAAACTTCACCGGGAGTAGCCTTTCAGGTTGCCACTCGAATGAAATAGAACAGCACGTTCGAGGCTGCAATGGATCATTTGTACAGTGCTCACTTCTTATTGAGAGCATTTGGTGTTTATCTTACGGCCGGTGAATGACATGCAATATAGCTGGTTTGAAAACAGCCTTAAATATAACTGCGTTTGCAAGAAAAATCATTTGAGCTTCTGCTTTGTCGCCTATCGTCGTCAATAGGAAACAGAAAATGACAAGCTGCTTTCTGGAGAAGAAAGAATGCGTGTAATCTTTTGAAGGTCATATCAAGGTAGTTGTATGACAAATTCAGCAAGTAACCTATAAGCCGAAACCTTTTTGAACTATGCTTCAAGCGTTTATTATTCCAAATTGTTAATAGCACCACTTCACACAAGCTTTCAGGTTCACGTCGTCGGTCGCTTCAGTCGGATTGTTGGCAGGAAAGTTTCTGAAACCTGTGGCGATCCCACTTGATGACATCGCAATGAATTTTTCCCTCCCCCACCTGAAAACTGCTATTTCTTCAATGTTAGATTTGAGAAAACAATAATTGCATAGATAAATGTACCCTTTGGTGAGGATTAAAATTTTTATTTTGTGGGTATTGATTGTGAAACCACTGTAAAAATCAGAATTGGCAAAATTTGAAAAAATTTGACCTTCTTAGAACGTTTGCTAAGTACATCGTCATCGATGCCACAACCTTAGTAGCTCGATGACATCATTCGATTGGTAAATTTATTAATTTTTTAAAGAGCTGGTTAGTTTTAGTCGTACTGACAGTTGCATCTGGAACCGTTCTTCGACACTTTTTACATACTTCAATAACCAACTTTTACCAACAAAGAAAATCCTAATAAAGGTTTTACGAGGAAAAGTGAAAAAATTCTGTAAAACTTTTGAACGCTAATGTTTTGCTAATTTGCTTCAAAAAGTACAGAAATTGGATTGAAAATCGATCTGTGTGCAGGTTTGCAAACAAACGTAGCAGCGCTGTTGTCTTCCTTTAGAAATTCACGCACACGAACAGCCTACAATAAAAGAATTCGAACTGTATTTGTGTTTTTTTCATAACTTAAAGCAATGGCAGGAATCTTTTTTGAAAAAATGTATTTTTGCTTATGAAGTTTAGTGCCTTCTTTTAGAAAGGCTGTTTTCATTAAAGCAGGGTCTCCAAACTTCTTTGTCCGAGGGCCACATAAGCTACTTCACAATAGATCGAGGACCGGACAGCTCACGTAATGTAATTTTTCGGGAAATGTTGCATTCTACCAAATCAACAAAATTTTCCTAAATATGCTATTTTTCATCATTGGAAAAATGGCTTCGCGGGTCGCATTTGGCCCACGGGCCGTAGTTTGGAGCTTCCCTGCAATAAAGCATTCCTTACCTTGTCAATGACTTTGCTGCCATTGTGATGCTACAAGCAAGTATTGGAATTAGTGTTGCATCTACATTCTCAAAGGTAGAAGACTGTTAAAACGTTTCGTCTCAAGAAAATTGTTTGTGAGGAGTGAAAGGTTTTGCAGGTTCAGAAATCAACTATTTTCTACAAACCGTTTGTATTCGAGTAGTTAAGCAAAGGACCTAATTTTTCGTTACAGCCTAACTGTACGCATGCGGTTGCTACGAATCAGGACTGACAAGCTTTCACTCTCTCACTAAATCTATTAATTTCACGAGCCTTGAAACCTATTTGCAAGGTAATGCTTGCATAATAACTGCATGTGAATCACAAGAACATTATCTTTGTCAGATAAGGATCCTAGTAACAGACACTGTCAGACATTTGCAATTTGACCTTGTGTTGTACTATATCTATCTATACGGAAATAATTCTTTAAAAAAAAAAAAAA
>JGI24021J15306_10013333_pt1 | contig 10210 bp, 8 predicted proteins | sample Ectturendosymbi1_FD_15306 | JGI IMG/M metagenome (IMG submission 15306) | reverse complement strand
AGCTGTTTTGAAAGATCGTGATAGTTAAGAGCTTTTAGATTTCTGAGGAAGTTTTCGACAACAGCTGTAAAGGACCGCCAATCATTTCTTCCAGGGTTGTCGTGGTGAGTGGAAAATATTTGTCCTGCATTAAACGGTGTATCTGAGGGCCATCAAAAATTCTTGCCCTCAACTTTTCAGTGCTCAGCGCAGGGAACTATTCACACAAATATGCAAAGCAGTCACTTTCCGTATTTCAAAACGGTTTCATCAACCTTAGTTTGACATGGAGAGGAGGAAGTAGCACCTAGTTTGGATAAACCAAAGGAGAGTGTAGGCCTATAACATTCCTTTCCCCAATCTCAAATCCTTCTCTCTTGGCCAACTTTCCCTAGTCCAATGCTCTTGGCAAGCCCTGCTGTCCCGCAGACACAAGAAACACGGAAAGTTTGTGTATCCACTTTGTTGCCCAACCAATATGCACAAATTCTTCTAATTCACCGCAAATTATCCAGTCATGCTCATCAACTATGGCACCAGGCACAGACTATTCTAACATAGGATTTTAATGTAGTTACCACTTATCAATAGACTGCTACTAACTCACTCCCTATGGGCCTACGCAGTTCAACAACAACTGATAAAGCATTTTAGCATGTGAAAGCACCACCAGTGATTACAAAATCTGGTTTCAAGTTAAAAATGGTTGGAGTTAACTTTTGAAACTTTTGGTGAAATTTTTCAATGTTTTGCGAAAAACTGCAAAACGTATGCTCTGTAGCGGCTAATCCTGACCAGATGGACAAAAACGGATGCGATTTTCGGACTCAGCGCCCCCCAAAATATTCGTTACAAACTTCAAGTCCCCAAAAATCCTGTATACCAGTGTTACGCTTTATGCCATTGTTCTGAATGCAATGCAACAGTTTTTACTTTCCACTGCGTTGGTTAGTTATTCCGTTTTTACTCCAAGGCTACGTTGCGTGGTTGAATTCTGCCAACGGCTCGTGGTTCGTCCAAGCGCTCTCCCTGTGCATCGATCGTTACCACGACACTATGGATTTCCTGCAGGTGATTTTTCCGATGTTCTACGAAATAAATTTTTTGAAACTAGGAATGATTTCGGAAAATTTTTTTGGGTTTGAGACAGTTTCTAGTCATTTCTTACATGGTCAGTTTGGAGGGAATAAAAAGTTTATTGAGGTTTCCGATCTGATCTACGTCGTTGGAACGTCTTTCCAGCTTTGTCCGTAACTAAATTTTGTAACCTGATGACGTCAAATTCAGTTACCATTTTTCCCGGTGCACTGCGTCTTACTTTGCACGGGATATTGCAGATATTTGAATTATTAAAACTATTGTGCGCTGGGAACTTCGACGTGGACCAGCATAGTGATGGCTAATTTTGTGAAACTTGGATGTATAATTTATGAGCTGAGAGTTCGGCAAGGCGTTTTTCACTTCAAATGTGAAATCTTCATAACCGTGCTGTGGAAGCGTCCGACCACGCTACCACAAATAAATATACACCGAGAACGAAAACTGCTTTTAAAATTGTTGTTTTAGTTGTCATGACAATGTAAAGTTCATTGTCGCAATAATATCGTCGCGGTACTACTTCCAAAAGTAATGTTATTGTGCTGCATGTTCTGTATTTGATCAATTATTTTGCGTACGTTAAGCCGAAAAAGCATTTCCTGTCAGCTTTTTAAAGCTGGCGGAGAGGCGTCAAAATTGATAGAGATGGACTATTTTTTGGGAGCTTGAAGTCATCCTTTCTCGGGTGCTATTCCGAAGCTTTTTTCTATGAGTTATCTGCACAATGCGACACTTGCTTTTTACGAAAACGCGGCGAAACGTTTCTCGTGCTTCGTCAGCTTTCCAGGCACGCTTTTGAACAACGCCGTGATGCTGAAGTGCGATTGTGACACTGAGCAAACTTGCTCTTGTATTTCGTCGTCCTCACATCGATTCATGCGTATTGTTGTTTGCGCAGATCATGACCCGGGTAAACCGTATGGTCGCCTTCAGCTTCGAGTCTTCAAGTGCTGAACGCGAATCGAACCACTTCAAGCAGATGCCGTCGATAGTCAGTCGTCTCACGGCCGACCTCTACTTCGGCAAGCGTCGTGGCGAACCTTCGAACGGTATTGCCAGAACGGTAAGACAAGGCGCGCGACCCCCTGAATGCAACAAATTCTAAAATTAGTTATTTGAGACCATACACTACAAAAAATTTGTTGCCTGCAGAATGGACACACCGTTGAGGAAGAGCAAGATGCCACTCACATCAACTATGGCACGTAAGTCCTATTTCTAAAGCTGTAAATCACATGTGTCAAACTGGTGGCCCGCCACGTTTTTTTATGTGGCCCGCGNAGCTTCAATTTTAAGCCTCAGCCTGGTTATTTTTTTGAAACTGTAGTGGTTTATAACTGTTTATAAAGGCGAANGACGTTCTTTGCCATGTTATAACTTCGCCATTTTAGTCATCCTGCTGACCTAACGTTTCTCTTTAAAAGGTTATTCAATCTTAAGGCTCTTTTCACTGCAACATAACTATTGTTACGTCACAGAGACGCTGTTTAAGCATTAGCGTAGCAGATGATCATGGCTAAGTCTGTTAAAACTGGCCCTTTGAGGACAACCATACAGATACAACTGGCCCTATGAGGGCAACCATGATGCTGATATGGCCCTCAATGAAACTGGGTTTGACCCCCCTGCTGTAAATCGTTCCTGCGTTTTGCTTTTTCGCCGCGAGTGTTTGTTGCCCCATGTTGAAGCTCACACACATTTTGCTTCGTCCTTGTTCAGCGACATGTTTCCTTGTCACTCGTGGAAGACAGGTTTTGCGCTGAGACGCAAGTCAAACACGACATTGATAGACTTGATTGCTTTTCATGATGGCATTGATGAATTCAATGATTAACCTGATATATCAGTCACCATCGTCATGATGTACATTCAACAGTGAAACTGGCATAGGCAGGTGTGGCTGGCGAAGAAAGCGGAGTTTCATTCAACTGCTTTCATGACCTTTCCAAGTATTGCGACTTTGTCGCTTGCGGTGTTTGCTTGCAAATAATCGAGCCCAAACATTCCTTTGTGCCTGCGTGTTTTGGTCATATCCAAGGTTTTTTGATTGAAGTGTCACGAGGGTCACGCTGTGAAGTTTGATCCACGCGCACCTGCTTGCGTTGCTTTGTCCGCCGCCGGTATAGGCTTCTGGCCTAAAACACAATGAAATGAACTCTTAGATCCCGGGCGTTGGATAATGCTTTTGCCGAATGGGACTGTTTGGCGCCGCCGTTTTGGCGACGACGGTTTGACGCTGGGCTGTTTTCCATATTTGCGAGGTCTTGCTTGCAATAACGACATAAATTAAAGTTTTATTCATGTTTTTAAATTTCATCCATGTTTTTCTTTGGTCGACCCTTGTATCACATTTTCATTGCACATATTTGTCAGTTTCTGCACCGGCCGCCAAATGGTCGTCGCCAAAACGTCGGCCCCAAAAAGTACCCGACCCATGCTGTTGCTGCGGCATCGGAGAACAACTTTCGGCTGAACCTCATGTTCCTAACATCAGATGCGCAAAGCTTGGCTTTGCACAGATGCGTTCTCCGGTACATCTTGCTCTCTTCCAATAGAAATTTCCCGTCACGCTTGACTGCGCACAGTGAGTTGTAAGACAGGCACCAATTCGTCTCCTGGAGTGTTTTTGAACTTTCAAATACAATTTTTCTGCGATTTATTCATTTGACTCGGAATCAACTGCATCTCGGGCACAGGTTTTGGGCGAAATTCCGCAGCAAGCTGTCGATTCTTTGAAAGTCATTCTCGCAAACCCTACTAAGACTACGAGCCAATCACAAGTCTGCTCTGCAGTGACAACCGCATTGGATAGTTCTGCCTGCGCTCGGCCATTGTTTGCCTCAATCTCAATCGCTTGTTTGTGACGCAGGGATGAAGACGTCATTACAGAAGTGGTGGAAAAGCACAAGAACAAAACTTCGGTGACCAAGTGGCTGAGGAGGAGCTTGCTGCGCCGGAGGAAGTGACGATACACTAATCGCCGCGTTGCTCATTTCCTTCACGAAGATCAAGCACCAGGGCTGGGCTCGCTACGTTTTGCAAAACCTTTACATTTTGCGTTACTCTTAACCAATTTAGACAAGGTCTTCTCATCTGTACCTTTCCCTGCGCTTACCTACCGTGTCGTTGGGCTGTTACTTATGTTACTTACTTATAAGCCACATTTCATTAGTTGCCTTAACTTATTGTCATTCTCAAAAGCGGAGTTTTACAACTAGTTGTTAGCAAACTCTCTCCAGGTGTACTGCCATTTACAGATTCTCGCTTTTCTAAATTTTTTGACGCCCCTTGTCGGCGTCTGTCCATCATTCTGGGGACGGGGCCAGCCAGGATCATTCCGCTCGCAAAAAGCGGGCCTGAAATAATCCCCACTCTACGTGAAAGTACCTGTTGCGTGACGTTTTCGTCGCTCAACAACTTGGGACTGCTTTGGGAAGTTGTGCATGACCCAATCTGTTTGTTTGTGTGTATTAATCACAGAACCTTGAAGCGCGTTCGGAACACATCATTCCAAATACTTATATCTCCTTTCGTATGCTACCTACCGCGACTCATTGTGACGTTGTGCGCAATTTCACGATCCATTGTGACGCTGTGCGCAACTTTCGTGCCCCCCCCCATCGTTCCATCACTCATTTAATGGCATGGATTGTTTTTAAACACTGTCTTTAAAAAAATGCTGGATTATTGGTTTTCGTTTCGAGAATTATTATTTATGTTAATCACGTCGCTGTATCGATCTTCTTTCCTCTGCCTTTTGATGACATTTCACACTGGATCTAGCGCAGGTATGGAGCTGGTGGTCAAACTGCGCGTCGTTTTCCCCCCCATTGTGTTTGTTTGCGTGTTTGTTGTTGGGAAATCGGCTGTTTCGCTTTCGTAACAGACTTTTAATATTGCTTGCTTCAGTTAAAAGTCGTCAACACTACTTTTTAAGTTCGGCAAAGCGACATGCAAAGGCCATGTTTTTTCACTGTACCTCGTAACTTCTTCACCGCCTAGTTACCAGCACAAGACGTCGGCTGGTCAATCGATTTTAATGATGACCAGTAATTGTCCTTTTGTTTCCTGCTGCAAATTAATTCTATTTCGTGCAATCATTCTACGGCGCGCCCCGAATCCACTTTCAGTTGTGTCAGTCTTCATTAAGCTTTTAATTCTCTTCCACTTCCGCAGCACTTTGCGTCCTGTGACATGTTGTGATAAACTTTTCTTCAAGGCGCTGTTACTGATCATCGTTTGTTTCCCGCAGTTGTCGGTGTTCGACTTCATCCTCAACTGCATCTTCTAAACATTAACTTGTGCTTTTCATCACATCACTGTCACGCAGTTTCAACTGCAAACAAACCATGTCAGTGTTGGACCTGAGCCAGGCCTCCTTGTCGAGCAGCGATGAGTGAAAACCTTTGCGTTGTGCGAAGATTTCTTGTCAAGTCGACTCTAGTGAGCACCTGCCATGGGTTTGTAAAATCTGATTCGACCCTGAAAGTTTGAGTTTGTCTTATCAGCGAATCCTCTCATGCTACGCAATTTCGGTCGTCAGAGCACATCCTTAATCGATTTTGCGTTTTGGAAAATCCGCCGTCAACATTGGTTGAATGTTGGTCACGTGTTAACTGTGGTGCTCTGAGAGCTTAAAAGTATTTCTTTCCTAATTCCAAGCATGCCAGCATTTGTTGCTATTCTAAAAAAATTCAAATTTGTTCGTATTGTAGTTATTCACAGCGCCGTCTACATTAGGTAAAATGGTTTCAGGTTTATACTGCAGAACAACGTATCTTTGACATTAGAGATTGTTGTTAGTTTTCAAATGTCGTGAAAAGCGCTTCAGGTGGAGGATTTTTCTCCAAACTCTCTTGAGCCATGATGGTTACGCTGACTGTGCTTTGCTGTGCTGGACGACCAACCCAGAGTTTTGAAGTGTTCGCGTTCCTTCACAGAACGTTGTTTTCGTCCTACTTCCTGTAAGCTTGCAAGTGTTTTTTTTCTTCGTTAAAACTGTGTTTTTTAATATCTCTCGTACTAGCTTCAATGAAACCTTGTTCAAAAACATTTTGTTGCGTTCCTGTCATTTCGCCATTTTGCCACAAATATAACCTATTCCTGATATGATTTATCTTTTTGACGTGTAATTACTGCGATGCTCAAATAACAGGTTTCAAAAAGCCGATCATGTTTAAATGCTTAAGTATTTTCAGTGTAATGCCTTCTTTTCACACAGGGATTTGCAGGTCGATATTCTCAATACAAAAAATTCTAGAAAGAAGTAGAAAATTAACGAGATGTTGAGTTCTGCTGTACATAAGAGACAAGTGCCAAGTCGCAGACTACAAGTGACAAAGTTATTTGACACCAACCACCTTATACTTGGACACTAATCTTGTGATCGATTTTTGCAATTGCTACTTTTTTCTACCAAAAAGACATTCTTGCGTCACAGACGGTATTGTGACATGTTATTTAATGGGAGAGATTCGCTGTCATTGTGAACGGGAAGTTGACGCGGATTCATGTTACTTTCGTGATTAACATCTTTGCCTCGCCGTCTCTCACTCCATTCAAAGGTCACAATCAAACATTTTGGGTTAGTTTGATGCATTTTTGGAATGATTTTTAGCAATTTATATCTGAACGAGCGAATTATCATAGTCCATGACGGACACGGTGTTGCTATTTGACGTAAGCTTGGATTTAGCAGCGGCATCAGAGAGCTTATTGATGCACAGATCTACGGAAGCTTTCATCTGTGCAAAGTTAAAATATCCGGCCTGAAAAGTTTTGCTCAGTTCTGTCAGGTGAGGTGCCAATGTTGACAAAAGGAAAGCAGCATGTTGAAATTTTTTGTTTTCAGAAGTCGCAGTGAAACAACGCACATCGTATCATTTTTATTTTCTGACAGCTGCTTCAGTGCGGCACAAACAGCCAAAATCTCACTCCTTATTCTCACTGACTGCCTCACTCGACAACCATATTGTTTTGCATGCGCGCTGCAACCGCCGGCGCTGCAACCGCCGAGCTTTTGTCTTCATGGTAGTCTGATGCATCGCCAGGCAAACCAATTGCAACGGTGAAACAGAAAAGCACTTCTATAATTGCATTAAAGTGCTTTTGCAGTTTCGTACACCATACTGTACAAATCTACGGCAGCAGTAGCAGGCCGAAAAGTTGTGCGCATGACAATGCAAACCATACTTAACAACTTTCGCTTCCAACATCTGCACCAGAAAATTGTGTTGGCCTATAATTTTGCAGTCGTCTGTTGCTATAGCCACGTGCAGGAAAACATGCTTTCCTCAAATCCTTATACTTCAATACAAGGCAAAACCATATCTTGGCTTTCAAAATTTAGGGTGTCATTGCAAAGTTTTAGGGTGGCATTTTGACACCCAAAAACAGCTTAAAAATACTGCCTGCTTCGGGCCAACAACACCTTCGTTTTAACTTTTCTGGCGTTGAACTGATGCAAATGACCTCACGACACACTGCCTCTCCGAGGACTAAGTTTCATGCGTGGGACTTGCTCTGTAAACACTGGCCTCTCATGCCCTGAAAGCAAGGTAATCGCCAACTTAAGCAAATGTCTCTTGACGACGTCACCCACACACATGTCTAATAAACTGAATAGCTTTTTTAAGCATGAGTCATCGAACAAATACTGTTGCGTTTTATTTCGTATGTTTTTGTTTCAATATAGGCAAGGTGCTCTTGTCAGTTAACTGACTTGAGCCCCCTGTTCGGTGGCAGTTTTGATGGGACTGTTGCGTCAGTAGATACAGGTTTAATCTGGGTGTATTCGAACTCTCTCGGCATTCCGCCCTGGTTGGTCAGTCTTTTCTGAAATTGATGTTACAAGTAACAGCAACCATTTGTCGGCGTGATGAACTAAAAATATGTGCAAAGATACCACGTTATCCGGATACTGACCAGCACACACGATACTGAATCGTTAAGACCAACGTCTGGTCACCTATTTCTGCAGCTACGCTTGCGCTAAACGGCGTGGTTGAGAACTGATGACGTTTCATGGTCGCAGAACTTTTGTCCTTGAATTGATGCAACAAGGCGAATATCATCTCAACTAATGAATTTATCCACTTACGGCTCTATATTTTGAAGTTAAGAAATCTACTAGCCCAAAACGTTCTTAGTGGGCTCATTCAAAATACATCAGAACCTCTAAAAATTTGGAAGTCAAAACATTTCTTGTCGTAATAGATATTTTTTCTAAACGGACGCATATGGCTACATCTCAAACTATACTTAAAAGCGGAATTGAAATCTAAGCTGTTGCCACGCTGCAGTGGCTGTAGTCGTGAAATGATTTTAAGCAGTTTCTTGAGTTACATCAGAGAGCCAGCGTGGTGTTCCCGTACGATTTTTTATAGACTGATTGAAACTCACAAACAGTGGCTTAACTGACAGGGGTCAGGCGCATAGGCTCATCCAAGGATATCGGCGGGTCATGTCCCCCAAAATTTCTGGCATATCTTGTCATTTTGCGCTTTGAGAGGCGGTATCCCAAACAAAATATTGTTGCTCGTTTAAAGTCAAAATCTTCTCCCTCCAATTTTTGCTTTGGCTACGCCACTGGGTAGGGGTGCGCTCCACCATCTCTGGCAAGCTAAATGTAAAAACTGGGCCCCCACGTAGCGTATATTTTGGTATTAATATTACTTTGGTATCAGTTGGTGGTTGTTTCTTTGCGTTTTTCGGAGTGTTTTCCTGTGATTACGGGTTTATAGATGTCAACATCCTTATTTACTATCATTTCGCAACTCTATTTCTGACTGTTGGCTAGTGGTCCCCCTACGGTTCCCCCCTTCAGCCAGTGCCCCCTTCAGTTTTGCTATCCTGACTCAAACCTCTAGTGACGCCACTGCTCTCAAATAACTATCAAGTAACTCGTGAATATTCAAGTTTGACCAAAAAGGGCTCTTGGAAATGTGCGCAGTAGGTTTTAACGAACTACACACACAAATCCCTGTTGAAAACAGCAAGTGAGCACAAATTTTTAGTGGTAATGAAGCGATAAATTTATTATGGTTACATACGAGCGCGACGTTAGCATTACAGCTGTGTTATGAATAAGTTATGGCAATTAGGCTACATGTACAGCATAATTTTGGGAAGGGAGAAAACAGAAGTTAAATATACGCAAAGGTTACAATTAGATTTCGGCCTCAGTCAAAGTTAGGATCATATGATAGAGAAGAACTATACTATATAGAACGACATTAGGGAAAGATGAATGTTAAATTGTATACAAAACGTCTGGTAAGAGCAGAGGTCGACTGAAAAAGCATTACAAAAGAAACATCCGTAAAGATAGTACAGTTGAAGGATCTATGTTTTCTGTGTGCTTTCAAGGTATCTTCTCAGCTTTCATATCTTTGCAATGATTCGGAATTGTATATATCTGTAAAAATACTCATGATATTTAACGTATAAACGACATTTGCCACAATGACCGCAAGTTTTGTTTATAGACAGATAATGGTAATTTTTGTGGATAACTACTGTACATCAAATTTTCTGTTACGACTTTGGGTTCTTTTCGTCAAAAAAGCAATCCTTTTCCGTAACACTGTTGTTACAATGATTCCATAACGTGTAGTGAAACTGCCAGGCGCTGTTGTCGAAGTTTGTTTATTAATTTTTATTTTGCCATATTTCACTTTCTATGCTCAAGATTTTCGGTAAACGTTTCGTGCTCAGGCTTATGCGCTTTACGATTTCATCGTGGCCGCGATTTAAAGTTTTCCACCAGAAACTTTCGCATCTTAATCGATATCCCGGATGTTAAACAAAATTTTGTTGCTTTGATTCAACAAAACTGCGAACATGTACTGACTTGCAATTGCCAAACTACATCTTCTTCTGACAATATTAATGCATAATACTTAAATGCAGGTTAGAAAGCAAAAGTATTTCAACTTAGTAGGTAAAGGCAAAACGGAATTAAAAAATATAATTTTAACGCTTCGAAAAATTTGAAGCACGAACTGATAGTTGAGTTGATCTTGTTTGGCGATAATTAATATTCAGCTAGAAAAAACACAAATCAGTGCAAGGACGCCAGGGCATTGAAGGAACCGGAAAGTTGTCGAGTCAATGCCCCTCAGCAGTTAAATTT
>JGI24021J15306_10013331_pt1 | contig 10210 bp, 6 predicted proteins | sample Ectturendosymbi1_FD_15306 | JGI IMG/M metagenome (IMG submission 15306) | reverse complement strand
CCTCTATGCATTTTTAACTTGTAACAGAGCTTCATGCTTCACTCGTGACGTCACGCGCCATCACCATTGGCGCGTATCCAGCTGAGTCATGTGACTACGTACGCTTCGCGCCACAACGTCACTACCGAAACAGCCTTTTGCTTTTTCATTTTTTTTGACAGCGCTTTTCTCCAGAATGACCAATAAGAACCTGCAGCAAGATCACTGCAGTTCTATTGCTATGCACTGATGATAACAGGAGTTATCGCAACGTTTGCAATATGTCATTTGTGTCGTTTGCTTTGGCCGTGATATTCATTATGAGGCTATTTAGTACTTCCGCTTTTCGTGTACCAAATTGTTATCACATCAAAGAGCTAGTTCCTCAGGTAGCTCCTTTTTATCTTCCAGAAAATCACGAAAAGCTTGTTTGAAGATGATAACAGGCAACTCATACAAGATTTGTACGCAACAAAAAATCGATAAAAATATTGGAGAGGTTTACCATCGTAATTTATTACGATCACAGGGAGGCAATGCGCCATATTTGGCGCTTGCGCTACAGGTTGGCCACCACTGCGCTGTGGCATTACTACCACGTTCATAATCAAGTTTCCAATGTTTGTAAAGCGATCGTTACAGGTCGGTATGTGCGGAAAAAGCGTGCTTCCTTATATCGCATACCGCGTGGTAGTAACTGACGGTGCTTCGTCAGTTCTGGCTTCAAGATTATGTTGAGCACTAAATGCAAAATGCAGCACAAACGTTCAGCCAGGAATGGTCTCGTTCGATACCCGAATTGCGTCACTTGTTTTGAACCATTGTGTCGCTTGTGGCCGCCGAGCGCAACAGCTGTAAAAGCCCTGTCGGAGAATGAATGGAGGCTGGACAAGAAGTCATTTGTCAAAGAATGCACAAAGCTGTTCACACGTGATGCAACAAACGTCTCGCGCAACATTTGCTAAAATAATTCAGAACCTGGCGGGCAGTGTCTCGCTTGTAGATTTCAGGACTTGAGCGTGCGTAGAGTTATGCGAAACCGATTTCTTGTTAAAAATTTGGTGATTCGTTAGACTGCGTCACCTTTGACGAGTCTAATTACTTGGCGAACAGTGTGTGGCCATTCATATAGCTGTGACTGGCAGTGGAAAAACATGCTCTCAGCCCAGCCCGTTGGGATTAATTCTGCAGTTTTCAAAACGCTTCAAAAGAACGAGGTTGTCTACTTTTTCATTTTAGAATAATTGGCGTTCTCTGCAGTGCTACTGTTGAGTAAACTTACACGACAAATCGATCATTTGCATAATGACCCATGTTGGAGATTTGCACGACTGCGAGACGACTCGTCAATAGGAAAACGAACGTGCAGACTAACTTTGCTTAGTGCTCATTTTTCGTTTGCTTTGCACGGCTTGAAAACAACACAGTCTTACATTTTCATACCGCGCGACCAACAGACTGCGGTCGTGTGAGCGTTACATTGCAGCTCGCAGTTCGAATTGTTCCGCCGTCCTTTCAGGATCAACACTTGCCGGGTGCAGCGCGGGTCGACGCAGTTGACACTTGTGCGCCACTTCGACGATTGTTTTGACGCTTGCTGCAGAACTGTGTGGTTGCCAATAAAAGATATGCAACGTCGGTACAGCAGCGTAGCAGCAGACGCGTGACCTAAATGAAGCTTGATGGAACTAGCTGCGGCTGTCGCAGCTCGAATCAGGTCTCGACGTGCAAGGACAACGGCGGCCAGGATTTCGCAGCAGGGGGGACAAAAACCACAACGGGAGGCATCTTTTTTAAATATAATATTGGATGTATGCAGCAACCGGGGGGCCAAACATGAAATGGGGGCCGGGCACCACTGCCCCCCGCTGGCGATGGCCCTGACTGCGTGGCGGTAGTTCAGCGTGCGAGCAGACCAAGGAACTTCGTGATCAGAGTCGGACGAGCGACAAACGACGCAAGCTCCAAGATTTCACAATCATACCACGCGACACGTTTCAAGGCCTGCAACCCCCACGAACACCTGCTATGAGCGATGCGCAAAAATTTTAGAAATTCCAACTCTTTTGTCACGTACAGGCAATCAGCAATGATTAACTTGACAATGTTCGGACCGTAGAATGAAATTGGCAACGAGCTTCGTGGGACTGCTGATAAAAAGAAACAACTAAAAATGATCTTTTATCAACCAATTATCCAGCGCAAAACGTTAACTTCGCCGTGCATTTGTTGAATTTGGTCAGCATTTTGACTGTTCATGGTTACATGTTGGAGTAAACCTGGATTTATTTTTTCGGTCATAGACCCGTTTTTATAAATGACCCAAAAAATTTAGTCGATTCGGTCAGAATATCCGAAAAGGTAGGTTAGTGAATACTGTTAAGGCGAGTTTTATTACTGTAACGGGACAAATGACCGAAATGTCTAAGCGAAAAAAATCCACGGAATAAACCCAATGTACAAATTTAGCTTTTCGAGGGTATGCGCCGAAGTTTACATCCACACGTGTTTGTCACTAAGACACAAGGTCAACGCGATTGCAGGCTGTTGCCACAGCCGTTTCATGTACAACGTATTCGAAAGTCACCAAAGAACTTGGCATTTAAACTTTTAAGATCATTTCTACCAGGTAATCCTTTTATTTTCGAAATTTTGGTAGATTAAGCAGGTTTTTTTAAGGAAAATTTAGGTACCCGATATGAACCTGTAGGGACTCGATTTCTCTTGATTCTAGGGTCCCGATTTTGTTTGATTCTAGGGACCCGATGATGATTTTTCAGGGACCCGAATCGGGTCCCTAAAGCACCTTTAAAAAACCCTGGATTAAGTTTAGTAGGCTTGGGCAGCAAGTGGAAAGACCGAATCCTATTTGCTAGACCCGGGGATCATGGATCGAACAGCACATAACAATGCACGATCCACTGGTTCCAGAAAACCTTTAGCAGTTTCATCGGCACGACCCACCCACCGAACATCGCCTACACCTGTGCTGCGCGTTTCTTGGCCGCGCGCGTTTTATTGCAGAGACGCTCGAAAATGCACAAAGTGCGAAAAAGTAGAAAAGCGAACGCAACAACAGCCGAAACGAGTGCACCAGGCTCCTGACGGCGACAGTGTGTCGAGTGCAGTAAAAAACACGTATGAGGAGGAGCGAGAGGCGAGCCAGGCAGGCTGGGAAAGGTGTGGCAGCCTGCCGAGTGGCTGCCAGAAGAAAAAGTACATGTCAGATTTGCGCGATTTTTAAAGCGTGCAATGAAAATTGTCTTTTGAGGGTTTTACGGGTGAAACGAAGTGACCTTGACGTCATGGCATTGCGTTAAAACATTCGGAATAGAAGACGTAACCTATCGTTTGAAAGGCGCCTGCCGTTCTTCTACCGCGCTTCGTTATTTCCAAATTTGTTCGTGATACAGTCTTTGAAAAAAAACAGAAATCGCCGACAAATTTCCACTCAGCCTTGTCACGTGACCTGTTCCGGCCAATTTTTTAATCGAAGTGAGGTTCAAATAGCAACAGCAGCTGTTGCAAGTCAACAGCAGCACGAAAAGCTATCTTTTTTCCTCTGAACGCGGCGTACAAACAACAGCTGGGACCTGGGCCTGGAGAAATAGTGAGTGACGACGGCACGCGGAAAAGTCAGGACGCAGCAAACAAACGCTCAGTAAAAACACAGCATGCTGAACGAGGTTCCCGCACATCGGTCACCTGCGCGGAGTGCGAAGACAAAATCACAGACAACGCCGCCTCAACGAGAGCTGTGTCGCTCAGCGACACTGTTGAAGCGTGAAGTCATCAGTACCCGACGCGCCACAGCACAGAGCATGTCCCCTCATTCGACACCTTGACCGCCCCACCATCCTTTGGCCCAAGCCAGGGCGCTGGTCACCAGGCCTGACGGTTGGGTCAGCATGCTTGACTGGCCATCGGTGGAAGTGTACGTCACTGGTGGCGAAGTGTTCAAGCTGAAAAATGACGAAAGCTGTGGTGACGTCAGTCGTGACTATATATCCGCGGAGGTGTGTGGCAGTGATGAAACAGTGGGTGGTGCTGGTTGAAAATACGCGCGGGGAGCAATGTTTAAGCGGCGTCTATTCAACATGCTTCTTAGGTGAAAGTCTGGCCACTCAAATCGTTCCGATCAATACACGCAGGCGATTCACAAATTACTGAAAAACATGAATATGCCGCAACCTTTCTGACCTTTTAACGTCACTGGCGACAACGGTTTCCCAGTCATCGTTCAGTGATGATTGCCAATCCATGGCCGACTCGTCGTTGGTCTTGTCCAGCTCGTCGTCCGATATGTCGCTCATGGCCAGGATTTCTTCCATGTAGGCGAGGACGTCAGTCGAAGGCAGACATGGAAACGACCTGCAGCGAAAACACTTGTCGCTTTTTGGGCAAACTGACTTGTTGGGAACGCCAGAGTGGACGCGTGCCAAAATAGTAAGCAGCTTAACAATAGCTTTCATTAACTTTTCTGGATGTTGGGTGCATCAGACCTGTTTTGACTCAGCGGCTGACCATTTCACAAGATGGTTGAATTAATGTATGTAAGCCCGTAACTAGCGGGGGCGCAATGGGGCTCAGCTCCCCCTGCAAAAATGTGTTTATGTTATGGGCCCTTTTCAGAAAACCCTTCGCCTCCCTGGTGTGCCAAGCTGGTTACCGGCCTGCATGTATCTGAAGTTTAAGAGAGAAAGAAACTATGTTTTGCTACATCTTCGCTTACTTTTCAGCCATCAAACGGTTACTTTGCGCGACCCGAGAATTAGTTTCACACCGTCAGACCCTGCATGGCAAGCTCTCATGAGAAATGATACTTGATAATCAAACAACGATCACAACAGTCAAAAAGGTGCATAGCTCGCAGGTGATTTGTTGAAAAACCCACGTGCCATTTTGTGATTGGCTGAGAGCATAAATGTAAAACAAATCAATAACCTGTACGATGTGCTCGTTAAACCGTGGCCTCAGCAAATAATAAGAACCTGCCAAGTTCAAAACGGGAGCAGACGCGCCGAGGAGATGCCGAGACAAAGCTAGCAAGAGTTCAATCAAAAACAGCAACAGACACTGCACAGAAGCAGCATCAGCAAGTGGCCTGCATCAGTAAGCGCGTTTCTTCACACAAATCCAAGGTTGCTGAGTCGAGGTTTTCCACGAGGGCAAGACCATTGGCGAAATCGAGCTCTGGAGATACGCCGCGTTGCAGTTGGAACTGTTTATTAATGCTTTCAGCGACGCGTTGCTTTGTCCCAACCCGTAAGATAACCACCGCAAGTTTGTGATTCCAACATGTGTAAGCAGCCGCACTGGTTATCCAGCAAAAAAACATTTGTCCACAAACCACGACACTAAGACCGGCTGCTACTGGTTTGAACCAGCGTTTAGCAAAAGTCGTTCATCCGGGTTATTACAAAACGATAAGGTGTCCAAGCGCAGCGTTCATAAAATTTTGCGCAACGTCGGTTTGTTTTAAAGATCATTTTTATCCCAGATCTCGAAACCACAACTGTCCCTGGCTTCAATCCCCGACCCAAAAATTTCGTCAGCGGAACTGAGCAAATGGGAGGTTTCTGGACACGGAGCGAATTAGACCACTGCAGAATATATTTATCTGGGGCCAGATAGGCACCGAAGTTGCCACAGATGTCCAATTCACATTTCTTCCATTACATACACATTAGACTTGGTTAGGGGTCACCAACACGGTTCCCACGGGCACCAATTCGCCCGCACGGACCACGTTGGTCGCCCGCGGGCCTGTTCTGAAAGTAGCATCAGCATAAGTGTCTTCACACAGGTGAATATCAGTAATTGAATAACATAAAGGTAAACTGATCAAATGTTTTTTATTTCAAAAGTGTGTATTAAACTGGTGGCCCTTCGCATCAATCGGTACCCTGCATTCAATCTCTCACCGACGCCGAGCTGCTCTTGCGAGGAGTACGTCCGCGGCTGACGCAGTGTACAGCGAAATTACAGCTCAGCGTCATTTTGGTGGAACCACTCACTGATGCGATTGTACAAATGACAACTACTTGCAGCTGAAGCGTTTTTCTCACCGCAAGCCTTCGGTTTGCAAGTGGTCGGTCAGGACTTTGAGGTTTCTGATCGTTTGCGCCGGGTGCAAAGTCAGGCCGTCCACTCCCTGGTGCAAACACAGCGTCAGGATGTTGCTGTTCAGGAGCTTGATCGAGTTGACGAAAACACGCGGCGATACGGCGGGGTTGCAGAAGGTCCTGCGCGAAGCGAACGTTGCCAATCGATCATATACTATTTCAAACTTGCTGCAATGAACGATGGCTTACAATTCAAAACAAGCCATTGTCTTTTTGCAATATAAAAGCAAACAAGACTTGTTTTTCCGGGCAACAGTTAGGCTCCTTCGGTGCAGAGCACCGGTCAGAGAAATACATTTGTCGCGGGTAGGAAAGGTCCACACATTGTCTGTTGTGGGTGACTGGTGACTGCGCGCAAGCCCACGAAAGCGACAACCATTCTAGAATGAAGCGCTAAAGTGCTGTAGTACGATGGGAAAAAGTGAGAACAAAAGCAAAGGCTGCGCCGCTATGTAGTCGGGTCATGCACGCGTAACAACGACCGAAAGCATATTTTGCACTGCAACAACAATTCTCATTTTGCAACCAATCACACCGTGCAACTCAACTAAACACCATTACACTACTACATTATGAACCGCTTAATGAGTCCACCATTAATAATTAATCAATACATTTCGAAAACGGTGTAGTTGAAAGGTTCTGGCTGTAGTTGAAAGAATTGAAAAGTCAATGCTTTTCAATCTGCGATCGCAAAGCATTTTTGGAGGGGTCGCGAGAGGATGTTACACACACAGATTTGCTTTTGTTTTGTTCGAGTTTCAGATGGGCGTCGTTAGTTTGCAGTGGGTCGCGGTACACGAAAGTTTGAAAACCACTGGACGAAAGGCAATCGCGGCCAACGCACACGGCAACGGCAGCAAGCATCACACACAACTCCCCCACTGCTCGCCTTGCAGCCAACGCGTGCATGCACGGCAGTCACAGGGTCTCCCACATACCGGTAATGAACCCTGTGCGGCACGTAGACGTCGAGCAGCTTGCGCAGGACGTGCATTAACTGCGCCGCGTGACAGAGCGCGGCGCCGATCGACGTCATCGGGTTGTGCGCCACCTGGTGGCGCGTTGCGAAGCTGTCCGACGACGACATGGACGACGAGACCGTCGAGCTGGGAGGGTCGGATCCCGCCTGTTTGTGATTGCCTTCGAGCCAAGCCTCGTAACGGCCGTAGTTGCCGTCAGCGGGCGCGCTCGCCTCGTCGACCACCACTGAAATGCGCGCGAGGTCGCTGTTGAGCCCCTGCGAAGAACAGAACGGAATGTCGTTAGTGTGTTCACAAGTTGGTGACGTCACGTTGAAATATCCGCTGTGAAAAGAGAAAAAAACTGCTCTGTAAGAAACAAGGTTAGAACCATAGATCTGGTCTCGTTAAATTTAACGACTAGATGCTGAGGTGATTTCCAGAAAATATACTTTTTGGGGGGATACGAGTCGTGCAGCTTCTTTTATTTTGCAACCACAAATAACTTCTTCTTTGCGACACCTCGTCAACGCGTAGAACATGTGAAATAACTCGAAAAGTGCATGTTTTGGAAAACCAGTTGATACATCAAAACAGATCAAGCGACAAATGTAAACCGAGTTGCAGTGACGGAAAGGCGTGGTAACAGCATTTGAAAGTAATATGGAACAGCTGCGACTTGAAACAAGGACGTTCCCGTCCACTGATGCCCGATTCCAATGAAAATCTTAAGAAGTTATGCTTGTTGGTGACAGATGCACAGCATCGTCCATTTATGGCCCACAAATGGACGGATCCTGTGCATTTGTCGCCAACAACCCCCCGAGATACCTCCTGATCAACCCATCTGCCGCACACGAACGACATCCTCCTCGCTTCGTCGATCTGTTCCTGGAGTTGCATGGACGCGCCGTCGTGGTCGAGTTGCATGTCTCCGGCCGACATGTCGTCGCTGCAACGACAAGGGTCTGGTTAAAATCGGCATTTTCGCAGTTTCCTCTTTTTCTTGCTCATTTTCTCCAGGAAAGAAACGACACCCAACCCATTAACGTCTGTATTTCACGCGCATCACAAGCACGGGCCCAGTGGAAGGCGCGCAGCTGTCCTAGGCCAAGCACGACTGCGTTTCGTCGGTTGCCAGGACGGACCGCGGGTCTGCACCAGTGTTGAACATGATCCGGTTTCCAGATCGATCCAACCGGATTCTTCACCGGACCCGGATCGGATTGGACTTCGAAAAAATCTCTACCGGATCCGTTATGGATATCCAAATTGCGTAAATCACTGCTGTCAAATGTTTAATCAGAGGGGTTTTCGGATAATAAGCCGGATTGGATCAAATATTTGGACAGTGGTACCGTATCAGGATCGGACCGGATTGCACAATGAAAATATTGGACTGGATTAGGGGATTGTAAAAATTTCCGATCCGTTCAACACTGGGTCCGAACGAACTGCGCACCTGTTGTTCGGATCGAACTGCTTTATTGGAAAGATGCAGGTGACCAGGTGGATGACGAGCTCCTTCCTCAGGCGATGCAAGTCGACTTTCAACGATTCCGCTTTGCTCCGGTTGCTCGCGACAACTTTCTGAAACGCACCTGTCAGCAGTTACACCAGGTGTGCGGCCATGCATGCAAGACCTGGCTTCGCCTTCGGGATCGAAAGCGAACGAGATACTTCTTCAGCTTAAACTCTTAACCGAATACTGCACGCGGTGACGTCATCGTTAGCACGGAGAATCTGTTCACACAAGTACGCTATACTTAGAAACACGCATTCGACCAGTGGGAAATAACACGCACACATTTCGACACTTTTTGCGCACAAGTTCGCCACGACAATTTTATATCGACTAATAAGCCAAAGAGTGAAAGTAAACATACCTTTTTCTTTTCAATGTACTCGATCATTTTCAATTTTTTTTGGCCAAGTTTGTACAGTTTTCGTTCGCTTGCTTGCATGAGCTTTTTGCAATCGGACAGATGTTCGCCTTGCTTTGCCACGTCAAGTTTTCTCGAACGAAGCAGCTTTTTCAACCTCTCAACATTCCTAGATCGCCGCTGGATTTCACTTTCCTGTTAGGCAAAAAACTGCCTGTTTTAAATTGACGGAACAGTGCATTTCACGGAAGAAATGGCCCGAAAACACAATTGTCAAGTTTGCAAGTTGCCAGATTTCAGTGCATTGAAAAAAAACTACCCGAACTACTTACGCCATTCTCATTAAGTTTATATTTCCTGAAAGTTTAGCAAAACAAAAAAAGTAAACACTTCCACTGTTTTTCAAAACCGTTCATTTGTTTTACAAAGCAGAAGCCGAGTCGAAGTTTATTGTTGCATTGCAAGGTAAATATGCTTCTGGGTTGGGCGTTACGGAGCTCAACAGTTTTGTTAAACCTAATCTACTTGCAAATAATAAAAATGCTAGCAAGGAAGTAATAACTGAACCTTGTAACCAAGATCGTGTGATTGTTTCTATGATTGATGAATGGTGCTTATACGTGACGGACTGCCAAAATCATTTCGTGCAGCGGGGAAACAACGTTTACGCAAAAGCAAAAATAGTTGCTGTACTCACAAAATAGCTTTACACAGCTGTTAAAACCCACGCGCGTAGCGGGTTTAGGATTGCAGAAGATAAAACTTACCAATTCTGCTTGCCTCATCTTCACAGTATAGCCTTCCACCAACCTGCAAAAACAAAAAATTGCTGCAAACTTACCAACAAACAAAATAAATAATAAATGACTGTCAGGGTGCAAAAACAATCGCTTCTAAATGCTAGGCACATTTTTTGTGAACACCAAACAGTTTACTCTAGCACACAATGTTTCTCTACCAGTGTGCCTTGAGACAATCGCAGATGTGTCGTGAAATTTCGCAACAGAGAACGACTTTGGTGACTATATTGTATACGACTAGCAATGCTTGTCTGAAATATGACCAGTGTTGCGATCGGAAATCCCGAGCAGCATGTGCGCAAAGCTTCGCACTGTGGCAGCAAGCAACAATAGAGATCATGTTCGCAATCTCTATCACTACTGCCTGCTCGTGCTACATATATTATGGTGTTATTCTTCACGCACATCCCGTTCGTGGTGAATCACACAATCAACGCAACACCACCGGAGAGGTTGCNACA
>JGI24021J15306_10013330_pt1 | contig 10211 bp, 7 predicted proteins | sample Ectturendosymbi1_FD_15306 | JGI IMG/M metagenome (IMG submission 15306) | reverse complement strand
TGTTTCAGTGATTTTCTCTCATGTGATTTATTGGGGCAGTCTCATTTTAGGCTCCAGAAATAGTCAGCAATCATGTGCGTGGCCCTCCATCCCTGATTATGATCCTCCATAATTTACCTTTTGGTGAAAATGCTCACCTTGCACGTCACTGACATCACCCAAGTTATCTGGAAATTTGTCAGAATGAAATTTCAAATAATGCAGCTTGATTCTCATATTGCATCCCAGTATGTGGTAACTTGCCAGCAACTCATTGACCAAATCTTGGTAGTTAGGTGATTTAGTTTACAAACAAATAGTGTACAATAAATGAAAAGCATTTGCAGAACCATCTTGACGGTATCATGTTCTTCAAGCTTCACTACATATCCGATAGATACGGATCCATTTTATTGCCATATAAGTATGGACCCATGCCTATTGCACATTCAGTTAAGACTTCATTTCCAACCATCTATGAAGAGTCTCCATTCTTCATCTTTGTATTGTGTCAAACCCATTGCCTCTAAGAGGGATTTTAAATCACGGAAATACACCAGACCATCACTGGAAGTGAAAAACTGAAAAAATTCTTGCTCTCTGTTTAGATAAAATGTGATATTGGTTCCTGGATGAAGCAGGTGCTTTTCTTGTAATCTTGATGCCAGCAGCTCAGATGATTGTTTGGGTAGATTAAAATCACGAATTAGGTCATTTATTTCAGCCTGGTCAAATAAAGAGAAAGGCAATAACCAACAACTTTTGCTAAAACTATCGACAGACATGTCATCATCTGCTGAAGTTGAAGAATATCGGAGTTTATCATCTTCAAGATAGGGAAGGTAGTTGAATTCAGGCTTGGGTGCATCGAAAACGTGAGGAACAGGCCTTTCAAGCTGAGTTGAAGTTTGGATATTGGAGTAGAATGTTTATTTTTCTTATTGAAGCCTTTCACATTTACCATGCAAAAGTAACAATCTGCAACGTGGCCTGTTTGTTCCCTTCAGATCACTGCAATGGCAAAAGGAAGGTGCTTAGCTTTTCCATGGAACCATGATCTCAAAGTTTCCACACAGTTTGTACAGACTTTATGTGGAACCTATGCTTTATCTTCATCCCTAAGCTTGATACAGCAAAATAGGCTCCTTGTACAAAGTCGTTGATGGACTGTCTTTGTGTTGTTAGTGTAAAACTTTCACAAATGTAGCAAAATACATCAGGATTGTTGGAGTATTTTCTTTTCATTGAAGACATTTAACCGAAGTGATGAAACAGGTTATGTTAGAGGAACAACTAGTTAACACTCAACGGCACAGTGTCTGGTGCGTCGAGTCACGTTGATCGCCACGACTGTCTGCAGCGCAGGCCCGCCATGCACAGTTAGACATTCTGGAACGTCGCTCTGCGCAAAGAACTGCGCGACGTTCCGGAACGTGGTGTAGCGATCTGCATAAAAACTGCACGTTCTGGAACGTGGCATGGCGTTGAAAGTGTCAAAAATATTTTCATTGCTGTGACAATCTTTTAAAGGGGGTAACAATAGTATTTGGATCACATTTTTGCCATCTTTGAACAAAAGTTGCAAAAAATCTTGACGTGATAGAGAGAAAATGAGTTCATTTTTTAATTCAGCAGCCTCGAAACATTCAAAATCAAATTACAGATCTGAAACAACTCAAAAAATATTTTTTTTTTGTATACTAGTGTTATATTTGAACTTATAAAAACAGCGAGCTGTTTTGTTTTTCTTTTCATCAAAAATGCTTCACATACAACATTTGGAATTTTCATTGAAGACGTTTAGAAACTTACTTGCGAATGAATTTTTAACTTTTCATTTTCCCTTTTTTCGAGCTTCTTGTTTGCCTCCCATAATTTGTTGCTCAACCCACTTATCTGACGCTCGATTTTCTGAATTCTTTCTTCAAACCCTTCTCCAGTATCGTTGGAACGCTCTTGTCGCTCTAACTCTTCTTTGAGAAGTTGACGCAGATTTTGAAGTTCACATTCCATCTTGATGTGAAATATATTCATGCGATTGTCACGAATAGATCGTAATTGTGCTTTTCCCACAAGATAATTGTTTCAGTTTTGTTTATCTTTCACGAATATAAAAAACGCATTCCGCAATTATTCAGTTGCGGTTTATAGCACATAATTTAGTTTTTTTGCGAGAATATATGGCGCCAAATCGCTAACGCACATCACAAAAACCAATATATGCAGCACATTTATATGCTACTATAACGGCTGCGGTGCTTTACACCAGGGCTGCACGACCTGTATGCGGCTTTCGATAAAAATTTATGCGGCCTTGCACATGTCATTGAAAGTATAAGTTATGGTGGCCGTGCATTAATAAAAACTCTTTGTCTACTCTAGTAGGATGCTTAGTAGAAAGCCGGCCAAACAGACGTGTGGAAGCAGACTAGGCTTAGTTTGTGTAAACAGAACAGCAGCAAGGCAAAAAATTAAAACGGCTGGATTCGCTGATGCCGTAATACATAAAAATTCACTTAATGCAGCCGGCAATAGCGAAGAGGTTGTGCATCTCTGGTTTACACAATGGAAGACCACGACTATGGTGAAATTTGTTCAAGATGAGATTCCCATGGCTCTTCCACCCAAACGTATGAGTCTACCATATCCATCACTATGCCCAATCAGGGGAACAGAACGAACAGACTGTAATGCTGGCGGCAACTAACCGCTAGACCAGACAACAAACTTCACGGTTTTTATGATGCGTCAAGTAAATGTCCCTTTTTAGATCTTGGGGTGAGTCAGCTCAGACTTAGAGACCTGACCCAGCATCACCGACCCGGACGTTCTAACTACCAAGTGCACTCGCTATCTAAGCAAAAGCAACGTTTTGTAACACAAAGTAGATATATTTAAACTAAGCATACTCTCAAAGCAATTGTAATGCAAGACATGCACCTCGTGCTGTTCCTTGATTAACTGATTGGTTTCTTCATCCTGAAGAACACGATGCTCTTCAGGCTTAAGATGTTGATCACAACACGCCTGCGCAGATGAAAATAGGTACAACACTAGACTTACAGTATACCAACACTAGAAACCAAAACAATGGAATGCTTGAATCAGGCAAAAATCTCAATTGATTTTTGCAACAGCGAGATGTGTATTTGCCATAAACCTTTAACGTGCCCATGCACCGCAAGCCATGCATGGCTGATCCCCTCATAAACCTGTATTCCAGACGTTTGGTCCTGGTGCTGATCCAAGCGATTCTGCTTGATGTGACTTTCATTTGACCCAGTAATCTTCGGCATCATCCAGTCGTCCGATGACGTCTCCTCAAAAGGTGGAGGTTGAATGCGTGTGACTGGGGTTGAGGGATTGGGTCCGGAGGATAAATGGGTTTCGGTTCTTTCATTTGAATTATTGGAAACTGTTTTTTGTTGAAGAAGTTTTTCAGTAGACAGTGTTTTGTTGTCACATAAATCACAATTAACTGAATCATCTTCAGTGACTGTGCATAAAACATCGCATACATTTGCAGCAGACTTGGTACCAAGGTCTTCCGCAGTACTCGTTTGCGAGGAAGTTCTACCGTGAAAAGATACTTCTGTAGCTGTCAAGATATCTGTTTCTTTCTGAGGTGGCTTTTTTGCTGAAATTTTAGTGGTATCAATTTTGCAGGTGTTCTGATAAGAGCCAGCGCTATTTGTGTGCTGTTCGGCCACAGTGGACAATAAGCACTCTGTTTGATGTTGACCATCAGTAGCCTTGATAATTCTTTGTGCATTTGCTGCATGGCAAGGTTCATTCCCGTCAGCTGTTTTGTCGTTGAAAACATAATAATCTGTGCCTAAGTCTTCAGTCAACAACCTGCTGTCACTATTCTTCATCTGGAAATGTACGTCCGACAATATTTCATCAGAGTTAGGCTGCCCATGCTTGCTCTTTTCACGAAGCGAAGTTAGTTTTGTGCCAACTTTTTGACTTAAGCTCTTGGCAATTTGCCACAAAGAACTTTTTGATTTTACATTGTCGTCTATATTATCCACTGAGCCGGACGCAATTGACTGTAGAGGCGAGGAACCTTTTTCTGCTTGAGAAGTTTGACCTTTTGTTTCAACACAATAAATATTGTTGGGGAGCGAAAGCTTTTCGAGCGATGCTTGAACAGAAGGGCCCGGTTCCGCAGCATTTGATTTCTGGGAATCAACACCAGGTTCTTCTTGATCGAAATCGGTTTTGTTGAACTTAACGTTCTTAACGTCATTAACATTTCCTGAAATATCAGTAACTTGTTGTTGAAAAAGAGTATCAGTTTGGGGCTTATCACCAAATTTGACCTTCATGCATTCATCAGAGCCGGCATCGTTATAAGTCTGTAAGGTGCTGTTTACATCTGACTTGGCATCAATATCTCCAACATGAATTGTGGTCATTTCTCTTTCAGGGAGTTCAGTATCAACAGCATTCGAGGTTCGTTCCCGGCAAGGTTCCAGTTTCTGAAATTAAAAATGTTGACTTAATAATATCTACAATGAACTTAGTTAGGATTTTTGAAAATATTTGAAAACAATGCTCCTAAATCCAGAGGTTATTCCCAAACTTTGCTAAATAATAGCTGATAAAATAATGATATCAAACTATTTTGCGAAAACAAGACGGTGTAACGCTTTTCTTTGAACATCTTTGTGTTTTGTATAAAGCTTACTTTCAGAGAAACTTAAAACCTTATGAAAGCTTGACCTCAGATGCAGAGACAACGTCAGAAGCAATTCCCACATCACAAGGTTACAAACGCGAAGAATACCGAAACTGTGAATAGAAGCAGAGAGACTTCAGCACAAGGACGGATCCAGGGGAGCGATTGAGGTGATCGCCCTCCCTAAAGCCTACGAAAGTAACTTATTCTCCATAATTTTGTACGTTTCGGAAAGTAACATTCGCGATTCAAGGGCATTTTGTCGTCCATTGTTTTGTCACAGCAGTGTTGTGAAGCAGGAGCAGTGGCGCAACCAGCTTTTCATTTCTGGAGGAGTGGTGGGGGAGTGGTGGGAATTTTCATGAAATTTCATTCGTTGACATGATCGTGCTTGTTCAACCGTGGTAAAACTTTTTTGCAAACGGTCACAGATAAAGTTCTCTTCGCAATATTTCCTAAATTGAGAACTTTTCACTTTTAATCAAGGTGTAGACCGAACGATCAGGATGGAGTAAAAATCAGTAGCCTAATACAAACACCTGGTTCCGTACTGAGCTAGTGCAGTCATGACTTCAGTGTGGCAGATGTATAGGCTACTAGTAAACGTGCGTAACCTTTCGTCTTGTTTAAGAAAATTCATCAAATCCATTATCTAGATTTTTTGAAAGTTCAATTGAGTATATTTGCTGTGAAATAATTTCTGCAGACGACATTGCGAGTGGTGAAGTTGTCAGTATGGACGTTAAGATATATATAATCAGTGATGCTATTTTTTCAATCGTAGGTACGAGACTTCGTCTGCCAACTGAAACACTCTTGAAAGGAATGCAGGCAGGAATGCAACTTGAACTTTATTGCNAATGGTTGGGTCAGGCTNGCCACCAGATTTGGGTGGGCTCGCCATTTTTGCCAAGACTGCCTAAACGACTTGTGAAATTNGAATTTCCCTTGCAACGTTACAGCTTGGCTGTGAAAACCCAGAAACGGTTAAGCACTGAACATAAAATGCANAAACTCAAGATTAGCCTACAGTAACCCCAGGCAAATATGAAACTAACACAATGTGAACATAATACGCCGTATCCGTCAACAGGCATAGTCTACTTTTTACTACTGGCTACAAACTCTGCTCCATTGTTGTGATAACAATACAGTATTTATTATTGACGTTTCGCGCGTCCATGCAAACTCTCTTCCTCAGAACAGAAGATAGGCAGGAAGCAAAACCAAAGCGTACACACACACTGCATTTCTGAAATCAGAAATGCACGAACAAAAGAATAAAAATTCTTTAGAAATACCAACATTTTTAAACATCTCCCAAGGTTTGATAGTTCCAGCACATTTGTACCAGTAATTTACGAAATTTTCGATCAGATGACCGGTGTTGAGATAAATCTTGTTAGGAGATAATTAACCGTAGGAAAAAAAATTCAAAAATTATTAGAATATAAAATTTCGTCTTTATTCTTTGAAATTTTCTGCAAATGTCAAAGTTGCTATACAATGTTTCCAAATTTTCCAAATGCCTCCCCCCGGTTGTGCGCCTGTTGCGAAGAATACTTCATCTCTCTTACAGTAGCGAGACTGTTATAAAATTTGACCACCAAATAATACTGAAATCGCCCCCCTAACCTTACTGGCTGGATCCGCCGCTGCTTCAGCATCAAACTTCCGTGATTCGTTTTTGACATCTTTTCAAAACTCGGGTGGTTGGACATGTTGCGAACGATTTAACCGTGATTTGCAAACCCAAGAAAGCTTTTCGGGTGGTTTGGTTGTGTGACACAGGTTGGTTGTGTGACGTAGGTTCCGGTAAATTTCAACTGAAAACGACATTTCGCTTTCCAGTACGAAGTCAGAATTGGCGAGTGCAACTCATGATCGAGAATAACTTGTTTTTAGAAGCACAAACGTCCCTTGTTTGCAGCATTGTGGCGATTACAACAAACCACATCACTCGAGAATTACTTTGTGATACTTCGCAATTAGCACAAATAAATCTGTGTTTATTCCAAAGCTAAAAAGTAAAAAAGAGCTGGAGCACATCTCCATCAGAAATGTGATATTTGGTATTAATATTGTCGTATTGAAACATCCTTTCTGAATGCAAAATTTTGGCTGAATAGGATGAATTTAAGCCAATCTTAAACTTTCAGTTCTTTTTGAATTACGTTGAGTTTGAAGACTGCATCGGTTTCGGCGGAGAGGCGGATCCAGCCAGTAAGCTTAGGGGGTGGGGCGATTTCAGTAATATTTGGTTGTGGAGTCTCATAACGGTTTCGCCACTGTAAGAGAGATGAAGTATACTTCACAACACTGCTGTGACAAAACAATAGACGACAAAATGGCCTTATGTCGCGAAATCTGTTTTTTCGAATTGTAATACCATGGTGAATAAAGTTAGTTTCGTAGGTTTTAGGGGGAGAGATCCCCCCCCCTGGATCCACCCCTGTTTCGGGTAAATCCAATTGTTTGCAATGTTACAACTAGTAACGTCACAATCGTAGAACTTGTGACGTCACGATGGTAAAACTAGTAACGCCACTATGAGAAAGAATCTTTCAAACCTGTTCAATGTTGTCAGCCGTTGCGACAGAACTGAATTCTTCCTTATCTGCTTCCTTCCTATGAGATGCGATAGAAGGGAACAGTGTNGGAAGTTTCTCCGATCGAATGTCGCTGCAGTTTGTCAAAACTTCCTTGTCAGACAAAGCAAGATGATGACGATCACATGAAAGAGGATCGTGACCATCACATGAAAGAGGATCATGATCGCATGAAACGTTCTTGCAAGTATCATTTGAAAGAGGATCATAGCGATGTAGAGTTCGTTCGGACAACGCTGATTTCCTTTGATTTTGGAGTGGGCCAGATTCAATTTTAGATAAAAGTAGGTTTGGAGCCTTCGTCGCGTCTTTTTCTTGATTTTGTTTGCTGTGATGACTGGAGATCTTGGGAAGTCCCATATTTTCCTCAACTGAAAAATCGCGTTGGCTGCGTTCAGTAGGTTCTTCACAGTAAGAAACGTGCAAAACGTCTGAAACTCTTTCGTTGCTTTGATTTGTTTTTGTGATGGCATCATCGTCATCACCACCAGAACCACTGTTATCGTTAATGACCTGATTACCAGCAAACGCCACCTTCTTTTGGTTGCTGGGATTTGTTTTGAAGGCGGTAGCGTCTGGGTCTTGATCAGCAAACTCGTTGATGGGATGTTCGCGGATGTTTTCAACGTTGCAAAGAGGATGTGAAGCTCTACAGAGATTTGATTTTACAGGAGGAAGCCTAGTGGCGGAATGATAAGACAAGGGAAGAACCTGGCAAGGTATCTCTTTTGAATTTTTGCTCAGACCAAGGTTTTTGTGGCTGCCNTCAGAATTTTGCAATTCTTCGCAATTCCGCAATGNACAAAGATCACCTGATTGCTCGTAACCAGGTGGAATTGCGTCTGCTTCATTTTGCTCGTCTTTTTCTTTATTTACTTTTCCAAGTTTCGATCGTTCGATCCAGGAATTTTTTTGCAACGAAGGCGTTATAACAGCAGATTCAAAAACGTCATCATCTTCCTCTGGAAACCATCTTCGCTTCTGACGTCTGGAAGCGAGTTCCCTATGTCGGTCGTAATGTGGTGCCTGCTGTGGTTGGAAAATACAAAACTGTTTACTTGAAACGACCTCAATAAAGTTTTTAAATAGTTTTCGATATTTAGTATATTTTATGGCTATGCGAATGACTTACTAAAATGAAAACAAGCAAACTTCCTTTGTTAAGCTTCTTGAAATCATTAAATCGTGCTATTTGCGGTAACAAACAAGTACATACGTTCGGATAAAAAGGTGCACTGCATTTTATCCATTGATCTTCTTGTGGCATTGGAAAACCATATGGATGCTGCAATGCATAAGATAAATTTAATAGCTCTTACTTGCCCCACATGGGGAATATTTNTCTNTTATATATGTTGCGACGTTAGGGCGTTTGCTGCAATGTGTCCAACTTTTAGCAGACCGTTTGCGCATCGTATTGGAGACGATCCAATAAGTATTCTTTTACTGCTACAAAAACAACCGTTAGAAAATCGCATTAGCGAAAGGCTCTTTGAAATATCTACTGTACATTAGGTTGACTAATACCTCAAGAGACGTGAGTTGAATTCGTAAGAGTGATTGCATGGCTTTAATATATTCAAAACGTTACTCTGCGTCATCATTGAAAAATCTGTATGAATATTCAGCGACTACTCGAAATGAATGTTTGTCACTAAAGTAAATTTTTTTCACTCGCGTAACCGGCAGAAATTCTTATAAACATCAACCTTCCAGTAGTTGTGTGACTGGAGTTACCTTTTGCGAAAATGCGATGAATCGAGTTCAGTCGTATATTTTGCAAAAAAGTCCAGACTCGACTTAAGTCGGATTGACTTTTCAGCAAGTCAACTCAAATTTAAAATTTTTGAAAAGTGACAAGAATCGTGTCATGTAACGAAAATTTGGTGTTGTATTTGAAAACGTTACGAGGATGTACCAGTGTGTTTGGCTTGAACTTGGCTCAAGCTGGCAATCCGTTTATTCGAATGACTTAAAAAAACTTGTGAATTGACCCGGACATGAATCAAGCAACTCAGCGAATCAACAGCAATAATTGTGTCTGTAGACTGTATCACTGCTAACTGGTGAATGCGTGGCAAGAAAATTCACACAAACTTGATTGAAACTTTAAACCACCTTCAACCAAGTAACAATTGTCAACAAGGCGACTGAGTTGAATCCATTCGTACATACCCTTCGATTTCTTGATTTTAGCAAATCAATTTCACGCAACACTAAGTATCCTATACAATAATTTGTGCATACGCCATTTGCTTTTTACGGACGATTTGGTAATGCTAGCACCTTCTCAACAGACCCTTCAACATGCACTCGACCGGTTTTCAACTGCGTGCGACCAAGCCAGAATGAAAATTGGCCCTGAAAAGACCAACGTATCATATTTCTCCAAAAACCCAAGTCAGTGCATGCTGCAAGTAAGCGGCAATACACTGCAGCAGTTCACGTACCTTAGGACGATAGCCATGAGTGACGGAACAAGGATACTGATAGTATAGAGATTGGTGAAGCAAACGCAGTTCCGCGTGAGCTTGATCGTTTCGTGGCCACAAAACGGAAGCTTTCAAACACTGTAAAGCTTTCAGTTTTTAAATCGGTCGTTTTTCCGATCCTCACAAGTGCATCGGAAGGATGAGATTTTTGCGAAGAGTTCACGGTGTGACACTTCGTGACAAAGTGCGTAGCTGTGAAATTTGCAATGTCCTGAATGTCGAACCACTTCTCCGAACGGAGAGATCCAAGCTACGATGGTTCTCCATGTGTTTAGAACATCCCAGGTGAGGTTGACGAGGCATGTCCTCATGTCCTGCTGGCTAAACCCTCGGGAAAGCGGCCCAGAGGTCGTCCAAGAACCGGGTTGCGTGACTACATCTCCGACCTTGCTTGGTCCCGTCTTGGTGTGGAGTCAGCAAAATTACCTGAGATTACTGTTGACCGTG
>JGI24021J15306_10013329_pt1 | contig 10211 bp, 9 predicted proteins | sample Ectturendosymbi1_FD_15306 | JGI IMG/M metagenome (IMG submission 15306) | reverse complement strand
TGTTGTATTCAACCATAACGTCATAAACTTGTATTTTACTGCAAATAAGAGCACTATGTATACGAGTTACTATGATAAAGTATACGAGCTTCTATGATAGATTTTTCACCTGTTTGCATAATTCGTCACTTCGCCTAAATCGTCACTTTTTTCTAATCCCTTTGAGGTGATGAATTAGGCAAGTTCTATTGTACTAGCTCCTTAGTCATCAAAAGCGAAACTGCAAATGACGTATTAGCCAAATAAAATGCTTCTAAGGGATAGAAAGAGGTGAGCAAATTGACGAATTAGATGACGGTGAATGAGACTAACAGAAATGTACACAAAAGATGAGAATTCTGCTGTGACTGACGAAAAAGTAACGAATTAAAGCGAATTGACAAATTAGACAAGTTCTACTGCACTCAAAAAGACTATGATGGGCCTAGAGAAACAAAATGAAATTTTACCACACACCACAGATGAGTCTACCCACTGACATATAATAGGCCTTGTACAAAAATTTGGTGCAGAAATCTGCCATGGTGGTGATATTAACACTTCGGCATCCGGCCGCTTTTGGGGATTTCTGAAAAAAACACCGAAATGCACATGGCTTTGTGCGGGAATTTCTCCGGTCTGGTAAGTGCTACGGACCTGGTTGTAGTGTCAAAAGACGCGGCAAGTCTTCTAGTCTACACTCAAAAAAAATTTTTTGGTTGGGGCGTGCGGATTTTTTGTGAGTGACGTCATAAGCGGAGGACTTTTAGGCCACCTTGGCCCACTTTACCTGGCCATGGGCGCTAACCGTTAGATGGTAGTATTTCGCTGAAGTTTTTATTGGAAACTAGGCTAAAAGCCCAGTCTTTTGATACTTTGGATGACCTGCTGGGGTTTCAGGTTCAAAGGTTATGATCTAAAGTAGTAAAAGTATTTGACTAATTAGATATATAATCAATTTGCTTATTTTAAATCATGACTTTTGACCCAGAAACGCTAGAAAGTCGATCAAAGGCTCGAAAGACTTGGACTCGAGCTTGGTTTCTAATAAAAACTTCAACGAAACAAATTGGCCCAGCAGTTGGGCCTTAGGCCAGGCAATATGAGCCAAAATGACCCCAAAACTACTTCACTTATGACGTCAGTCACAAAAAATCCACAACCCCCAACCAAAAAATTTGTTTCGAGTGCAGACTATAAAACTGGCCGATCCGTTTGAGCCCTTGAACAGCTTTCTAGCGCAATTGGCGGAGGAGATATGGCGTTGGTAAGGCAACCGAAAACTGCTGTTTTTAGGCCGAAATCTAGGTACGAATATATCGTACGCTTGCTCTCAAAGTGTTAATATCAAAGTTCCCACTTACTTGCTCAACTAAATGAATTTATTTCAAATGCAGACAAAATAGTCAAATTTCATTCTCAGAAGGCAAGAATGTTGTTTTCACTGACAAAGAAGCTTAGATGTCTCATGGTTACAAATACATCGGATAATATATGTGGTTACACATTTACGGTCAAAAGAAGGTTCACCACTTTTTGTTGTGAGATCTGAAAAAGATCTTAAAGCAGGGCACAAATTAATAATCTTTAGTGCTAATAATCCAGATGAAAACAAGTTTAAGGAGTTTCCTTAATATACCATTGTGATGCTTGCTTTAGTTACTGTAAGAAGTGTTTTGTTTGTGAGGCAAACAACATTGAGTCAATGAAAGCATTAGACTTTGGGTCACATGTACCTTTTTAGAAAAGCTGTCTTGGTTTCTTGAAAGTGTCGAACAACCCTGAAAATTGTAGACTGACTGATATTGGGAAGAAAGACTATGGGCCCCAAAAGGCAACAAGAAAGATGAACCACAGGTTTGGGCTACATCTTTCCCCCACGTGATAACTCTAACAGGGAGAGAAAAAAAAGCCGAAGGCAATGATAACCTACAAAAGACCAACTACAATTGGACAATTACTGTATTTTCGGGACCATAAGGCGCAATATCAAAAATTGAGTGATAGCTGTTTTTTTCATATATAAGGCGCACCAGATTATGAGGTTCATGAAATGAAGCAAAACTTAGATAAGTCAAACTGTATTCAACTCCTTCACAATTACTGCCAAGTGCTGAGTGCATGAGTTGCAACTTGGAGTTTAATATGTTATTACATACGAGGGAGTTTAATCTGTCACACATGGCTAATCTGCTAGACACGAATAGAATAACATAAACGTTGTGCGCGTGTTTGATTCGGTGTGTGTGGCAATGTAGTCAATTGTTTGTTGGAAACAAAATTTACCCTGATCTGCATGTTTTATACAGTCTATGAGCATGATTTATTGACTTAAAGGCAGGCACTGGTAATGACTGTTGGTGAACCTCAAGCTGCTTCATCATGATCTGCACCAATTAAATACACTCATTGGTCAGTAAGCTGATGATGTTTTCATGAAGATATGAATCTGGAAACTGTCAAATGGGAAGTGACAGTGCTACATATAACATGTAGCTAGTTCATGATTGCCTATCATGTTCAAACAAGATTGTGCTTCATTTTTAAAAACAGTGCTCCATTTTGTGTTGATCATTTTTCTTATCCAAAATGTCTCATGTAAACTGCTGTGCCCATCAGTTTGCACATGCACAAGTGCCAACAAGACAGTTAAGTGCATTGCAAAGTATAAGGAATTTATATCAGAAGATGTAGTTCCTTTCAAAAACATGAGCAGAATTGGAAAATGTGATGAAATACTTACATTTGATGAACTTCCACATGGAACAGAAAACTTAAAGGTTGACTGTTTCAAGCTCACCAACCTTTCATTTGTACAACAGCTCAAACTCAAAAGTATTGAGCTAACAAGGACTAACCTGACCCAATTTTCATTGGATTTATTGACTAAAAGCAATGTACTGACCACAGTGCAAATTACTAACAATGCAATTGTGGAAGTGACTGCAATGACAGGCAATGTTCTTCAGAGCTTACATACACTTAACCTTTCAAGCAACAAGATAAAGAAACTCCTGTGGAGAGGAGATACTTTTTCGTCTTTGCATACTCTTTATTTGCAAAACAATGAACTTCAGGAAACCCTACACATCAGCAAGTTATTATCGCTCAATTATTTGGATATATCAAATAATCCATTTATACATATCTTCAATCTCAGTGGGTTGCACAGTCTGACAACACTTGTTATGCAAAATGTATCTTTTGCTGCACAAGGCAGATACAAAGATAGTGCTGTTTTGCCCCTTAATTTGCAAATATTAGACCTCCAAAGGAACAGCCTTCTTGTAGTCCCATCGTGTCATGCCCTGCTGGCAGGTGTGGATAATTTAACTCATTTATATTTGCAAAACAATAACATTTCAATGATAACTGCTGATACTTTTCAAGCAGATTGCTTTAGAAACTTGCGCTCTGTATCTTTTGCCAACAACAGGTTGATACAACTTGAAGCAGATGCATTCAAATATCTCTATGAAATTCAGTATTTGAACATTGCCAGAAACTACTTGCAGCATGTGGATTTAGTGGTGCTGAAAAGATTTATTCACTTCCAAAATGGATTGCCACAGCACAATATTAGCTTGGAAGGCAATCCATGGTCATGTGATTGCCAACAAAATGAAATGCTTTCATGGCTCAAAAGTTTAAATAACTCTTCACTGCAATTTATTTGCTACCTTCCCCACCATTTCAAAGGCAGAAAATTGAGTAGCTTGAAGAGTGATCAACTTGCATGTTCCAAGTCATCTCTTGTAGCCATTGATAATGCAACTGCTCAAGAGTTCAGTTCTGCTAATCTTCTGTGCTTAAGCTCTGGTTTGCCAAAGCCTGAAGTCCATTGGTTGTCACCAACTAATGAGTTAATATCAATAGAATCTTTTGCTTATGAAAGAAAACAGCAAGAACTGTATTTTCTCTCAGAATATGGGGATCAACTCACCATTAAAGATGTCCGATTGCACAGAACAGGATTTTACAGGTATATACATTGTGCTTAACAAGTTTTTATGCTTGGAAATTTTCGATGCTTGTTTCTAAGTTAATTTGCTTACATTCAATCATTGAAGCTTTTGGTGTTAAACTAGTCAGGGAAACAGTCACAGCTCCCTTATGTGACTGCTTCATACCACCCATCTGCTAATAATAAAACCATACGTTTCCAAGTTTTTTTTCTGGATCACAAGATAATGAAAATGCTGTAAATATTTTATAATACTGGCCAAAGTAATTGCAAAAATTACATCATGCAGTCATTTAGGTATCTGGACTACAGCCACCTGGACAAATGCCAGTATTATTGTTATAATATTTACAGCATTTTCATTAAGTGTAGCAGAGACCAATGATAACATAAGACCATCACTGACTAAAACACTTGTACAATATCTGCTGACTGCAAGGGATAAATCATTACTACCCACTTCAAAGCAATACAGGGTTGAAGTACCATGGTGTTACTGCAACAGTGACATGAAGCACGTCCATGAAAAATAGAAAGACTTTAGTTTATCACTGTGAAATGAAATTTTTTAATGAAAATTTTATTTTACAGAGACAAACTGAAAAAATAGCCAGATTTTTCGAAATTGGCCATGGCAACCCTGGCTAGTGCCCTTATAGAACACTTGGCCACTTGACACACACGAGTAAGTCCAAGGTTTGACGAGTAAGTTAAGTAACAAGCAAGTTTGCACTCTGTTCAAGGGCTTTGAGCATTTCAGATCGAATTTCATAACAGCCTGAAGCCTTCCCAGCGTTCAGAATTTTGACAGCTGGGAAGACTTTGACCGCTGTGATGTTTTTTTCCTCCCCAAATGTCCCTCCTGTGTGTCCAACGGTGTGGAAGTGACTGGGTTCAAAAGTTCTTTGAAATACCCTCCCCATCTGCCAAGGATGACCTCATTGGTGAGTAAGACAACATTTTGGTCTTGGATGGATCTAGCAATATTACATTTTTTGCTGCGGAGATGCCAGATAGTTTGCCAGTAATGGCAACCTGGTTAAACCCGGAATTTTTCCAACATGAATTTTGGACTTTTTCACCTTGAGGACTGCGGTCTTCCGCGCCTCAGCATACTGCGATGCAAAGAAAATTCGATTTTGTTCTGAAGCTATGCTTGTAGGCTACTTTCTTTGCTTGAATAGCATGCTCCACTCCTGCTTCTACCGCAGGATTGTTTTTGCCATTATTCGCCACACCGAGCCGTTTCCGTCCGCATACCTGAGCAGCAGATGAAGCCACAGCTACTTCAACAGCTGTCACTCCATCTCTGCGTCCGGTGTGCATTCCGCAATGGCTCGGAAAAAGGACGATACGTTATCTGCGAAGGTCCTTCTTACAGTCTTGTGTACCAAGTCCTCCCACCAAGCCCGTAACCAGCTTGGGACACCAGAGGGGGCGACGAGTTTTCTGAGAGTGGCTCAACTTTTTTAAACTATGTCCAATACTTTCAAATTATGTCCAACATATTTTTCCAGGGGGGCGAAAAATTTTCTAGGGGGGCTTTGCCCCCTGGTTAGGGGCCTGCCTCCCACCAGTGGCGGCTTGTGGTGAGAATAGCCGGGAGGCTGCGAATATTCATCTCTAGTTAAACATTTAGGATTGTCGCCCTGGCTGTTTTTAATCATTAGTAGCGTTTCCAGTCACTCCAGCAGTCCTTATCCTATCAAATTCGTAATTTTCATTTGTTCTTATTAATACATAGAAACATTCACTTCAGTTCACTTAATCCTAAACCTAATCCCTAACCCAAACCCTAAAGCGTGAACAGAAACACAAAAGGATTGGAAACTCAAAAGTAAATAAAAACCGGTCCCATCAAAAGTATAACCACTACTATCAAAGCGAAAGCCTCAAAGGTGAGAGTCAAACCCAATACCACTCGCACATTAAACTCCAAAAATCTGTAAGACTTAAATCTAAGGACAAATCCCTAAAAGTGAGAGCACTGCTACTGTTTCAAGCTGTAGTGGTGTAGATAAACCAAGTGCTGAATTTTCGCAGCCCGAGATTGGCGACCGGATTTAAATCCAATGCCGCCAATATCGCCAGAGTACCAGTGACAACATTCTTAACTCTAATTATAAAATTCAATATTCAAGAAATTCAGGTAGTAAAATCTAGTTAAGATCACATTTCCTCCGTTTTTTCTTTAAAAATTCATCGTCAAAATATTAAAAACTCCTCACGATAGGCGGATATACCACCATGTTTCTTTTAGCCAATTGCTTGGTTTCTTTCCTTTGGGGCAGTGCCGAAGACAGCCCCGAAACCGCCGAATTCATCGGCAAATGTGCTGAAAACGGCATCGCGGCGTTGTTGGAAAAGTACGAAACATTGGTTTTGTTGGATTCCTAAGAAAAGTTTAACCAAAATGGTATCGGAAGTACTGAAAATGATGGTGTTGTGAAATTTATAACTAAATCCAAACTTGGCGATTCTGGCGAAATCTTTTGCCTTGCATTCTTCAGGGAGGGCTGCAGCCCGTCTTGACGAGCCGCCCTTGCCTCCCACTTTATTCGGTTTGACCTTCTAGACCTGCGCGTTTGTGTAAATCGTGTTGTTTTTTCTTGGCCTACCAGGTGTTGATCGGTCGACAGTGTGCACCCTTTTTGTTAACGTCCAACATTGATCGGAGCAAGCCAGCTGAAACTATGCAGAAATAAGTGAGTGACAGTCAACCCATCGAGCTCTGCACGAAGGAGCACTTGTGCAAATCTCTGTATTGGAATAAAGTGTTCATCATACACAGTGCGTTGTTACAGCAGAATTGCAGTAGGTGCCTTCCGTTATTATTACGTCATCATCACTATGTTTGCCAATTACATCCTTCCACGCCCCAGCATCGTTCCCAACGTGTGCATTGATGTCCTCAAAAAGCATCGTGGATTCGATAGTTTTTATCTTTGGCAGAGTTCCGGGTACTGATGTACTTGACTTTAGGGCGTATACCTATATCAAACACAGGGAGCGGTCTAACAACTTCAACCTCAACATGCACACCCTTCTAGTCTAGTGGCCGGGGATCCATTCATCTGCACAAGTGGCCTGTTGCGGACTAACAAGTATTCCAACCCCAGCCCGGGCAAACCTTGCTGGCTCAACGCTGGAGTAGAGGAGTTCCCACCCGTTGTCCAGCTCATCAGTGTCAGAGCCACGACGCTTAGTCGATGAGAAAACAATAATATCCAGGGAATATCGTTTGGTTTCCTTCATTTCGTACTCTTATCGTGAGGTGATGTTCCATTTCCAGTTACTAGCTTTTGGCGAGATTGCCGTTTACGAGTGGCTTTCAAGTCGCCCAGTGTAAAAGCACTCTGCTGTCCCCATTCGCCTCCCCACCCCAGGTGTGTAGCGGGCGCAACTTTGGACTTCCACTAGTGGATAACTGATGGGAGAGACTGTCTCAAACGGGTATTTCTGCCTGAATCCCGATGTCAAGCGAAATTTCTGACCTATTACTGCCTGTCAGTTATTTTAGTAAAGGAATGAAGTTTGGAGTTTGCTTTTTTGATGTGTATGGTGTAAATTAAAACCTTTTAGTTAGATGTCAGATACCCACAACAAGCTACAGTACGGGGATAACTATAACCACTAAAAATATTTGACTTAGTCTAAGATCTCAATTATTTTTATTTTTCTAGCCCTAACCAAACCCTAACCCGACATACTTTCCTAAACTCTGAGCCCTAATCATCAGTTTTGTGAGCGAATTTGATATGTAGAAAATCATTCGGTTATGCGCACATGGCATGAAGTCAGAAATTGCTCAACACCGAACACGGTCCTTGATCACGCGCACAACGTTCGATGTGCGATGGTTTTAATTGTTTTTGCGCATTTCATGATAGTAACTGCTCAAATTACACCGTTCGGCAAATCATTTACGCAGCCACTTTTGTTGCATCAGGGCGTACCACGGGAAGGTACCACGGGAAGACGTTGCTACGGGCACATGATGTAGTTATAGAGGTTATGCATTGAGTCCACTGTTGACGTAGTTAACTGGACAGGGTGGACGATGTTACTGGTTCCCTTTCTACCACATCTCATGAAATTGTGGTCGACAAGTTGATCACTACAGCACTGTTCATCTCACATTACATATAATCAGGGTTTTTTTAAAGGAAAATGTTAGGGACCCGAATCGGGTCTCTAAAACACCTTAAAAACCCTGATATAATACAAAATATTTTGCCACTAAAGAAGGTAACATATTGCTTTGAACGTAAAATTTTACTGCTGTATACTTAAAACGCAAAAGTTCAACTGAAAGATGCCAGGTTTTCCTGTTATGACTCACGTAGACACAAGCATTCGAAATAACATGTACTCGAGCCTACCATTCCTACCTCATGGATATAAAGTATTTTTAATGCGTGACGACATTATGGAACAAACACATAATGCCGGCAGCCCAAAGTTTGTCAGGTAAGCTCAAAAATATGACGGAAAACTTAGGAAGATCAGCTTACATCACTTTCAACCAGAGCGAAAATAATTGAAATTATTTTATATCATGTACGAGGTCCTGATTCTATTTGCACAAGAGCTGATGATGCATACTTCGTGGGCGAAATACATACTCTGTAAAATCTTAGTGTCTGATTCTTTGCTGGGAAAGGATTCCTTTTGATAGACAGGTCCTACACCATGAATTTTATTGCATAGTATGCAAAATTTGTCAAAGAAAATCGCTACTTTCCTTAATTACTTTGCTTGCTTAATTTGTTGCTAGCGATTCAACAGTGTACAATCTACTTAATTTCAAAGAGCACAGCAGTTAAACAAAGCTCAGCCATCTTTAAGTCGATGCTTAACGTTTAGGCATTCATTGGAAAAATTTTATACGTTTTGACTTCATCTTGTCGTCTGTCAGATAAAACTAATTAACTAGCATCACTTTCACCACCATTTTAATTTTGCAAATAGATATAGTAACAGCATTTATGCATTCTTGTGGAATGTTCCATGCATTGAAAACAATGCATTACAAGCATACGGTATGGGGATCATCGTAAGTAATGTACCCTGTGAAAATTTTCATCTTTACCAGCAGCTCAGTTCAGGTTATATCAGTACATAAGAAATTCTTGATTTGTGCTGCTTCCTACTGATCCATATTGTTTTTCAGGTGTTTTGCTGACAATGGTTTCGGTGTTGCAAATGGGACTGCAAGCTTGAGTGTTCTTTTGAGTCAGACAAGCACTATTGTACTGCTTTCTGTGGCATGTGCAGCTTTTACAATTGCTGTAGTGGTCAATTCAATCAATATCTGCATGTAAGTGAAAGACAGTTTGGTAAGGTTTAATGTTGTCATATAGCTAGCTTGCTTAAATGAAGCATTCAGCAATCAGTGCATCAACAGATCTTGCTTTCACCAATGTTTATAAGTAACAACATCACCCTCACCTTCAGCGAACTTTGGCTTTAACTAGTGATGTCGTCAAGACTCGGAAATTTTCCGGGTTCGCCAAACATTTGCACAAAAAAGTTCATCAACACTTCTAAGCTGTAAATTTTTCGAATTTTTTCCTTTGCCGAAGAAGCGACAGACAGTGATTCGGTTGGATCACGAAAGCTTTTATTAAACCAAACCGATGGGGCATTTCAAGTCTCAAGACGATATAGACTCAAGACTGAGAATCACAAAAATGGGTCTCAAGACTCCATCGTACACATATAGTAGTTGCAATTAATTCCTAATCGTACTCCACCGCGTTGTGCAGCATAGCTTACTAATTGTTAGGTAATCTTATCTTATTCACGGAATGTGAGCCATTTCGCATTTTGAAACAATGTACTTTAGACATTGTGAAAAACAAAGCTTTTATTTGATGGGATTTCAAATCTATTCACAGCAAAACGATGCCAGCAATTCTCGCCAAAAAACTCATGGAGTCATGTTGGGCGATTTTTATTGAGAAAACCATGCAATGCATAAACTATCCTTGATCTTTGTAAAAGCAGTGAAGCCGAGTTACAACCACTTGTACTCGAAACAGACGCTAAAATTATGAATACGCAGTTTGGATTCGCCTATTACGTATTCAACAGAAAATGAATAGACGAGTTTGCTGGGTGACCCAAAAAGATGCGTACCCATATTTTGTTCGATAAAAAACCCAATTTTTAACGAATGTCTTTTCTGTTGCAGGACGTGATAGGTGAATCTATGGATGATCGTTTGCAGCTATAGTTGCCCCAAAAATGTCTTGGACAAATCAGC
>JGI24021J15306_10013328_pt1 | contig 10212 bp, 7 predicted proteins | sample Ectturendosymbi1_FD_15306 | JGI IMG/M metagenome (IMG submission 15306) | reverse complement strand
TACCGCAAAAATACTACTTAGTTTGTCGGTGTCCATTCATATACCCCGAGTCTTGATTATTTGTACTTAAAGATTGCAGATCCGAGTTTTTTGTCCAACTTGCCATTGACTGGTGATATCTGGTCCAATAATGACATATTCTTTTTATTCTGTAAAATCTTTTCGACTCGGTAAAAATCTCCGAGGCCAACTTTTGTCTTTTGAAGTTCTCAATTGTAAAGTATTCCACTGATTTCTTCCATGCTTAATTCTTTCACTTTATGCGCCACTGGACTGGTAGACTGAACCTTAGTTATGACGAGTATTTCTTCTGTTCACCTAGAAGTAAATCTTTTGCGATAATATACTTTGCTTTCCATATTGGAACGCGGTCACCAAGTTTGATTTTTGGACCAGGTGTTCTGTACGGCTGGAGTTTTTCTGGATATAACTTGCAAAAGCTCGGTCTTGCTTTTCAGATTTACGTGCTTAAGCAGGTATAATTTTAATAGACGGCAGGTTGCGATTCGTACACAGTGAGTAACTGCAGTACAACATCAACATATTTTCTTGTTGACATTTCAGTAAAGTATCGATACGTTTTTAATTGTTCCGTTCCACGATTCGACAACTGCAAACTTCTGTTCGTTTTCCGTGGAGTAAATTTTCAAGAGGCCTTGGGCGTGTCAGTCGCAGAAGTCTGAGCCTTTGTCGACACGTATCGGTTTTGACTCACGCTTCGACCCCCGAAAGATTCTGTTGAAGACGTCAAAGACATTCTGGAATTTCTAGCCGCAATTAGTTTTAAAATGAGAAAACCAAAAATTAGTTTTAAAATGATAACACCAAATAACAGCAATATTCATGCTGTTATCTCCAAAATCTCTTAACTACTAACGGAGTAACAGAAGCATAGAATCATTGCGCATGGTTAATAACTTAATGCACACCTACAACGAAAAGAATGCCAACATTGTTTACAGTAGCCGAGTATCGCATTTTATAGGCTTATAGAAAGTGCCATAAACGGTTTGTTTTTTGTTTATATTGGAATTCGTGAACAGATTTCTATTGCACTGTAATTCAACATTTTTGTACATGAGTTTTAACGTGCTTTTGGTGATGGAAATTGCTGAGGTTTAGTTTGTCTTGCATTACACGGATGAACATCTGTGAGGAGTTTGAAATAATCGTTAAATGTAACTGGTAGCTGAGATTTATTATATACATGAATGTTTCCACTTCACGACTGTAAGTATCGTTTGGTTGCAGATTTTTCTGCGTAATATAAATGCTCGTAACTTTAAGAATCACACTTACAAATGGGTTCAAACATCTCATAGTGCGATTTAAAACAACCGATATTGGTTGTAGCTGAAATGAAGATGCTCTTCCACAGGTAATAATTCCGTATTGTACTAGTGAATTTATTAGGTTATGATACAATATGCGAAGTGCTTGGTACGTGTGGTTACTCACATATGTTTGTCTTTGTGCTTTACACCAACATATTTGGATATAATACAACACAACCGTTTACAACTCTCTGTCCATGCCAGTTTCTCGTCTACAATTACACCAAGTTATTTGTAACTCAAAGTCCTTCTGTGAAATTGCCGTTTGCATTTATTTTTACAGTTATTTTCAAGAAATCTGTGTCAACATGTTTATTTGTGACTAACATATATTTTGCGATATGGCAGATTAACATATATTTTGCGATATGGCAGACTAACATATATTTTGCGATATGGCAGAAAGCAGGAAGATACCTCAGAAGCTTGCCACAAGGCTAAAGTTTACTTACTAACATATATTTTGTTTCAGAAATATTTAATGAAAGCTTATTTGCAGTTAGCCAATCAATGAAAAGAAGAAAATATACATTTGACAACACTAACACAAAACTGCCGCAGATTTTTAAATGTTAAATGCAGCTCGAAATTCTTACAATGTACACTTTATGACCCCATTTGAATTAATGTTTTTGCCTGTATATACAAAGAATCAGCTTCGTTCTAGAAAACGATACCACACACTGCGTCTGGCAGTTGACTACGTTAATTTAGCATGCGCGATTGTTTGTCATTCACACAGCTCACTTTTAAATGGAAGGTTCGCTGCACTCTGTTTCTGATGCGTTTGCGTTATTTTCATATGACTTTCGTTTTTGCGTGCAGCACTTCAGAAAGCGCATCACGTTTACGTCACGAGGTGGACAGCGCGCAAGTACTGTTGCTATGATCGCAGGACTTTTCAACAGTTACATCCCCTGGGGATTTTCTTACTGGCGTGCAACGTTGCACTTCCACGTCACCTCTGCTGAAAACACGGTTAGGTACTAGCATGAAGCTGTCGAAAATTCCCACATTGTTGAAATCGATAAATTACCCGTAAATTTGAGACCGAGTGAAACTTTGAAGTCTTGCGAAGTCGTATAAGCAACGTTGACACAACAACCAGTAATATAAATGGAATCATATATCTGAAGAATCAACGAATGTTTGCTGACAATAAAACCATTTATTTTTTGAAATTTCCAATGTGATATCATTTAATGCATTACAGTAGTTGTTTCGTTATTGTTTCTGTAGTGTAAAGTACAGCATATACCCGTGTCCTAATTGCTTTGAAGAAGTATTTGTTGTGAAACAAATTCTCATGCGTCTGCATTATTGTTTGAGGTGACAAAGAAGGCATTCACCTGCCTATTATATCAAAACGTTGCCAAAAGCGATGCACCTCGCCATGGGAAAAAATAAGCTGGAACCATATACATAAGCTTAAATGTTCACTACATCAGAGTAACGCTTTTGATGTTATATATTGAAAGAAGGTAAGTCAAACTGAAGTAAACACACAGTTTTCGGCATACCCACCTATGCTGGTCGATTATATCTTGAATTTCACCTATATGGTGCTTTGTTGATGGCGCTTTATAACTACAGTGGTCTTGCAGCCAGGGACGGATTTGCGCATAGGCCAAATAAGCCATGGCCTAGGGCCCCGCGCTTTTGGGTTCCCCGCGCAATTATTTCCTATGACGACTCAATATTAACCTAAAATTTTGCAAAACAGCGCAGAGGCATAACTTCACAATTTACGTTGAAAGGAGCGGAAATTCAAATGTCTAATCTATACCCTTATGAGTACAGTAGCAACATCACAATATTATGCATCTGGGTGTGATAGAGATGCAGGTCGTCTTTGTGAAAGTGGTTACAAAAAGAGAATGAAAAAGAAAAACGGTATAGAATTGATGTTCAATTTTCCACTGACAAAAAACTCGCAGCAGGGCAAGAACGTCAGAGAAAAGCAATATTTTCAGTATTGGATCCTACGTTTGGTTGTTTTTACTAGATTTTGCGCAAACAAAGATTGCTTGTTAGAACTATATGTTAATCAAATCAGCAAGAACAGTTTCTTGTGAGCTTTACTGGGAAATACGTGTCTGCATTGGGCTTACTTCATACGAGGGCGTTGCGACAATACTTTGCTGCTGTGCAAAACTTGTCTTCATGCTGTTAACCATCTGCCTGTGGCGTAGAGCAGGGCTTCTCAAACTAGGGGTCGCGATCTCAAATGGGGCCGCGAAATGTAATTTCGGGATCTCAAAACCAATTGGCTTGACAAACCAGATACAACAATTTTTGTTAAATTTACAAGAAAATTGAAAATAGGCTTGCAGTAAATATATTTCTACTGCATTTTTATTTTTAGGGGCAATATCCTACTTTGTTTACTATGATTCCTGACTGAGCTATCAAATGATAATAAAAAACAGGCACAACACGTTATGCGTGGTTATATCATGATTGTTTCAACGTACTAACCGATACTGACCTTATTGCATTAATTCCGGCGCGAAGGCATGCTTCTGTTTAGACGCTAGGTCTACAGTACTCTGCGGCTAGGCTAACTGCTTTGAGAGCACACCAAGTAGTTTCAAACTAAAGTTAAAAGTTTCATACGCAGTTTCAGAAGCACTTTTGACTTTGATTCAGGAGAAGTTGGATCCGCAAACCATACACAATTGAAAACTTTAGGAGGGCACACACCTGCCATGCCCAGGATGAGTTTGCGGAGTTATTAAACGACAAACATTTGCAACCGGAATTTTCAAAATAGTTTAGCTTATGTCATTTTTGGATAAGAACAAGAACTGAATACTCAGTAATTTCTGATCTAGCCGTTCATAAATTCTTAGACTTTTGCACAAGATGTTTGTGTGAAGCGGTATTCTCAAAATTGATGATCATCAAGTCCAAAAACCGATCCTTTTTGAAAAATGTTAAGAATGTCCTTCGTCCTGCGTTGTCTTGTATCAACCTGCGAATAATTGATCTGTGTAAAAATTATCAAGCGCATCCATCCTATTACTTGTGCTTGATAACTTCTATAAACTGAATTGTTTTTTGTTAATTATTTTTCGCCTTACCGTTTCCATTACGTGGTAGTTTTATTACTGAGTAGCTACTTTCGTGGATTGTGTGCATTTGCAGGATTTCGCCATTGACAAAAATGCAACTTGAGTTTTGTAATCAGACGTTCAAATGTATCATTAACATCTAGGCTATCCATCAAGGGGGCCGCATAGAGAAACCTTTTTTCAAAATGGGGCCGTAGAACAAAAAAGTTTGAGAAGCTCTGGCATAGAGGATTAAAACACCATATTTTGTATTGCTTAGAAAATGACAACTTGAAAGCGGCATAAACAAGCTCTGTGTCCACTGAATGGATTGTGCTTGGTTGTTCAATAAAATATGTGGATACGGTTATTATAAAAAAGGAGTTTACATGCAGGTAATCAGATCGAAAGCTGGACGATATTTTCGAGGGCAGCAACACGGTCCCACATGAAAATGTATACAGTAGAAATTGCCTAATTCGTCACCTCAAGGGGATTAGAAACAAGTGACGAATTATGCAAACAGGTGAAAACTCTATCATAGAAGCTCGTATACTTTATCAAAGTAACTCGTATACATACATTAGTGCTCTTATTTGCAGTAAAATACAAGTTTATGACGTTATGGTTGAATACAACAATTAATTCCTCTCCTCTGTCTGGACTCCTCCGTTTAATCAAGCACCTATTAAATCTTTAATAAACTTTCCGCCTTCTCTCAATGGGGAGTTGAGTAGCGCTTCGCACCTCGTATATAAATTCGATAAACAAATTGCGAGGTGCAACAATTCTCAGATAAAGATCCTTAATTTGTTTTTATCCCCACACGTACTAGCTGCTTAGACATCAAAAGCGAAACTGCAAATGACGTATCAGCCGAACAAAACGCTTCTAGGGGATAGAAAGAGGTGACGAATTGAGCAAATTGACGAATTAGACGAACAGAAATGTACACAAAAGATAGGGATTCTGCCGGGACCGACGAAAATGTAACGAATTAAGCGAATTGGCGAATTAAACGACGACGAATTAGACGAGTTCCACTGTACATCCGAAAACCAAACCTCCAAAAACCAGACCACGGGCTGGTCTATGTCTTGAATGTAGACAGAGCTAAACTGTAATCTTTCATGGCATGGTATTTGAGCTTTGCATTCGTGTTGTATGTCAAAGGATCTATAGCATAGCTTCTTAATACGTGGGAATTAACAGGGGCTGCACCTGGGAAATTAGTCATCACCTGAAGATATGAAAATTGGTTATGATTTTAAGAAACGTTCCTTTTTTGCCACCCACTGGAAATAACCGCAAAGACTACTGAGATGATTCCTACAAACAGCAATCGTATCGACAAAGAATTGAGATACAAGTAACTTGTTTGTAACTGCAGACGCGAAACTGACATTGAAAGGGAATTGTAAACGGTTGTGATGTAGTGCTATATCCAAATATTCTGTTGCAAGGGGGAAAGATAAACTTTATGTGAATAACCAAGAACCAAGCACTTCGCATATTGTACCATAGCCTAAACAGTGGTAGGCAATTAATTTGACTCGGAGGCCACTTTGAGAAGTCCGCATTCAGCAGAGGGACGTACTTTCTAATGAAAATAGAAGCAAGTATTGGTTAAGTTACTAAGTTGTAGGACATTTCAGATTTGAACATATTTCCTGAATGCTTCCGTGGGCCACTGAAAACGCTATGGCGGGCCGCTATTTGCATACCCCTGGCCTAATAAATTCACGAGTACAATACGAAAGTTTTGCCTGGGGAAGAGCGCCTTTATGTCAATTACAACCAATATTGGTTGTTTTAAATCGCGTTGTGAGAAGTTCGAAATTGTGATTCTTAAAATTACCAGCATTTATAATACGCACAAAAATTCTGCGACTAAAGACATTTACAGTCTTGAAGTGGGCACATTCATGTATAAATAAAATAAATCTCAACTGCCAGCTACATTTAACGATTATTTCAAACTCGTCACAAATGTTCATCCGTGTAATACGAGAAAAACTAAACCTCAGGTCAGAAATTTGCATTACCAAATGACGTTAAAGCTCATGTACGAAAATGTTGAAGTGCAGAGCAATAAAAAGCTGATGAAGAACTCCTTTAGAAATGAAAAATAAACAATGCATGACAATTTTCATAGCCCAATGTAAAAAATGTGTTGCTCGGGTACTACAAACAATATTGGTATTCTTCCATTTTTTATTGTTGTGCATTAGCCAAGTGCAATGATACTATACTGCGTTTACTACGCAGCAAGTTTCATGAGACATTGCTATTATCTCTTGTTTAGTTTGGTGTTTCTTGCGTTCACTAAAATTGGTCTCATCAGACTCTCGTGTAAAGCAGTGGGATGCTTTTGTTCTCCAATCGAATCGCGAATCATGTATCTACTGAGCAGCAAACGAATTTCCGTTCCCACATATCAGTTGCTTCTAAAGAATGGGTCGCAACCCAAGCAAGAGTTGTGAAGAGCCAAAAATAGGTCGCGCTGAGGCGATCCAAACTTGGGTTGTACATTTTCAAGGTCACCACTGCTTGTCTGGGTCTGTCCTTAGCGTACGCAAATGTAATTGAGAAAAGANTAGATTGCTCACAGTGAAAACGAACTTAGTATCTTACTGCGAATAATCATATTTGTTTCTCGTTAACATGCGCTGTTTGAGGACCAAGTTTCCACCAAACTCAGAGTTGGGTGGCGCTCAAACAAGTTTAGGAACTGCTGCCATAAATGAATCATCACATCGACTGAAAATGAATTTCCCGTACGCACGTTTGCACGCTTCGCTCTCAACCTGTTTCAACTTTGTGACACACATTACATCGCTGCGCTAGTCCGTAACTGTCGTGACGCATTTCCATCTTTACTAATCATAATATTTGCTAGCTCCGCTTTTCAAGTGATAGCTGTTAACAAAGCACACAGATCTGCCGCGTTCTCATCCCATTAGAATATAACGACGCGTGTATCTTTTCACGTTCGCCCGAGCGCTAAGAATCAAACATTCTTGAAACATTTCTAGTTGTGAGACGGGCAAGATTGAATTTTTTGTTATGCTGATCAATTCCAGAACGATTTTTAGAATAAAACGTTTTGGCTGATGAAACAAGTAAAAAATGAAAGCATTAGGCCATACAAACAATGCTTAAATGGTAACACAGTTCTTCTGCGCTTTAAGCAGTGCACTGAAATTAAGTTTCCCGAATGTTTTCTACACTCCGGCTTTGAGCTGTGAAATCAAAAATCTGATCAAGCGTTACTGATAGAAAATTCGATAGACAAAATATCTGTTAAAAAAGTAAAGCGTCAGAAAAGCCTGTTGTCACCTGAATATTGCCCAGCCTTAACCTTACTATTCCTCTGTTGCCGAAGCGTATCGAAACGTCATGTATTTCGAAGCTGGCCACATTCCACGTCACAATGTTCTGGGAAGATGCGTGACCACATTTCGCTTGCGTGTACTGTTTCTGTCCCCTCCGCGCAGGAGCTGGTACTTCCCGGAAAAAAGACGAAGGAAAAAGGTTTGACGTCACTTCTGTTGACATAAATTCGGTGGCAGCCGCATCAGCATCGTTAAAGCGCCTGAAGAGAAAACAGCGTTATAAAATCTGTCAGTCGTGTTTCGTAAGTACATATCTTCAAAATTTGGATTATCTTCATAAGTCATCTACATTATACTGTACAATGGCGGAAGTGGCGAGTAACATCAACAACAACATCGGTTTAAGGAAGTCTGGTAAGTGCTTTACTATGTAGACAACTACTAATTTGACTATGAAACTGTTGCAGAATTTCATTAAAGTTTCATTTCTCAACTATCGTTGATAAATTGACAAGATTCGCGATGGTACAAAATCAATGCGTAACACACATCACGAAAAAGAAGAGCATAACACTTTTGACATACGTTTTAACATATTGAGGTGTTCAGTAAGATAGAATAGCGCAGCAGGTGTGTTATCTGGACGTCACTCCATATGTACAGAACTCAGTCAGAAGTAATGCGTATAAGCACAATAAATTAAAATGGATTTAATGTCGTTCGTGTCGAAAACGTATGAGTTCATCGTCACCGGAATTCAACAAATAAAGCAAAAGACAGTGAATCTCTATATCACACAGAAGAAGGGACAAGCGAACAAAGTGTTCAGCAAGATCTCAATATGCTTGTATGACTGATGAGTTTTCCAATAAATTGGTCGCGAGATGCAATATCACCATCTTCTAACTTATGCATTAAAATAGTCATTGAGATAAAAAAGACATTAAGCTTCAATAAAAGTGGCTGTTCCTTAAACAAAGAGCGAATTATATAAAACAAGATTTTCCAACAACTGACAGAAGCCAAAATTTGTAGTTCATTAGTGATGACAACTTGACCACAAAATTGTTTTGTGAGCACGTCCGAATGAAAGTACACGACAAATACTGTTGTGTATGAGGCGTGAAACAGGATTTCTTATCAACCCGTATAGTTTAGCGTTGCTTTTAACACGACTTTGCGAGGACTGTCAGGTATCATCCCTGAATTCCAATTTTTTGTTTTCCTCCACAGCTCGCACCATTATGACAAAGAAGTCAACTGAAATGCAAGCTTCGATGTCCACAAAATACCAGCCGTACTCACTAAGGAGAGGAATGTCTCAAGAGCAAACGAAAAAAAGAACAGAAAAGCAAATATCGTTTACCAGCGCCATTGAAACGCTGGCCATTCTTTCTCCTGCTATTGATGCGGAAAACCGCGATCCGTTTTCATCTTTCGGCGCATCATCTTCGGTCATGACGAAAGTCAGCAAAAATCAGTCGAAATTTAGTCCACAGATGAAAATACAACCTGTCGACCCCGCTGCAGAACTACAAGAATATTTGATCAATACTTTGCCCAGTCCTACACAGGACACGACGGTTTGCGAGACTATTCCAGCACCAGTGGAGGCATTTGTTGAAAACGCCGTCAATTCGAAAGCACAGTGCACCGTGTCGCACGAGACTGACTCAACGTCGGCTTGGGGAGGTAGCGTCGGATCGCTTCGCATAACTGCCGACCACGTCCTTTCTAACTGGCGTTTGCTTTCATCGGATTTGACAATAGCTTACATCTTCGCTGATGAAAGCAGCGGTAGTGTCAAGTACGTTGTTCATAACGGAGAAGGCAATGATTTGCTGTTGATCCCTGAAAGCAGCTTGAGCAGCTTCCCTGCACCAGAGTCAATGGATATCGATGAGGCATTGATATCGAACGATCCCAGGGTTTTCTTCCTCGATCCGCAAGGAGGTAGCAATATTCAAGGGTTTTTAATTCCATCGTCCAGTTGGAGCGACAAGAGTTTGTCGGTAAAGTTAGACGGGACAGCAGTGACACTTGCCGCACACGATGACGCTACAGCCGACGAGTGGGTGATTTCAACAGTGAACGACTGACTTCCTCAAAACGCAGCCAGGACTTGAAACGTTGCAGATGTAAAGAAGTGCGCCCAGAAAGACAATACTTTGATGTGGTGTGAGTCTGGTTGCAATGCGAAAGCGTTTACCTGGTTAACTCTTCTCTTAATTGACGCAGGTTGTCAACATTTGATTTTATCAAAGTTGCTTGCAAATCGTTTAAAGCAGTGGTTCTTACCCGGGGGGGCAATTTTTTGTCTAAAAATTCCAGGGGGGTGGGCACACTACAAATTTTTTGTGAGAGTATTTATGACAGTATTATCTATTTAATTTATTTATCTGTTAACGATGTTTGTGATTTGCACAATGTTATTAATTTACGAAGTGCATAATTCTTGTTGCGTTTTTTTAATAAAAATGAGTTCCCCAA
>JGI24021J15306_10013326_pt1 | contig 10214 bp, 9 predicted proteins | sample Ectturendosymbi1_FD_15306 | JGI IMG/M metagenome (IMG submission 15306) | reverse complement strand
TCATCAAACCTTGAAGCAAAATTGTATGGGTTCGCCACTGGGTGCCGCAAAATATAATTCTCTTCTGCAGGGTGCCGCAAGCCTAGACAGGTTGGAAGCCACTGCTTTAGGCAGTAATATTTTTGTACAGCATTAAGCAAGGCAGTAATTGCATTTAGAGATAGACAGATATATCGGGTCGATATTTGGGTTTCACCGATATATTGGTATTGGCCAAAGCGGCCAATGTCATCGGCCTCAGTAGGTGTTGACAAAACGCTGTTATATTCTTCATGCATCCAGACTACTTGTGCAAGAAAGCAAAGGATTGGTCGGCGGCGTCAGTACCACCAGCATAGGGTTGCACCACTAGCGTAGGGATGTACCACCAGCGTAGGAGTTGATTTGTAAAGCAACTGTTTGTAACTCGAGAGTAGGGAGTTGATTTGATAAGTAGTTATTTGTACCTGCGGTGCAGAGGTGGCTTCATGAAGCAACTGTTTGTACCTCCAGCATAGGGGAGTTGACTTATAAAGCAACTGCTTGTACCACCAGCGTAGGGGTTGATTTATAAAGCAAGGCAGTGGCTATAGATATGCCTGTGGATCTTGAAATTTGAAAATTTATTCATACGCCACTTGTGACGCAACAGTAACACACAATGAGAGTGTAGTATGCTTGGTAGAAACAAACCAAAGGTAAAAGATAAACCCTAAACCTAACCGTAGCCCTAACCCTAATCTTCTATAGTCTAATTCTCTAAACCCTAACCCTAATCTGACCCTAATTTCTTTCAAGGCGCTTTTTAGAAAAAACAGAAATTATTTGGCTCACTTCAAACATTTGAATAAAAAATTTACTTGAATTTGTAATTTTTTCATATCCTAACGTAAAATCAGGACAATATTGCTTAAGTTCCCATGAAATTTAGTGTACTTGCGTAGATTTTTCTGAAAGGAAACTTAAATACTGTACAGCACAACAGCTAAACTGGTTTGCATAGATTTTTATGCTTATTTCCTGGAAACAGCACAGTCTACACTGCGACACTGTACAATGTGCCGTAGTTTTCTAAGTCTTGCACATGCGTCACTTAGGTGGCAAAGCCACTTGTAACTTCTAGAATGGGAATGTGGTAGAAAAGAAAAGACTTTTGTCCTGAGAAAAAGTTCTATAATTCCAAGCCGACAGCAGTGAGTCAGAGATTTTAAAAAATGCCAATGTTTTTTCATGCCAACATCATCAAAAAAGGCCAAAAAAATGCCAAACTATGACATACATGCCAAATCACTTTAAAAAAGGCCAAATTTCTGGAATTTGGCCATAAAAATGTCAACCTGACAACCCTGAGCCAAAGCATGAAATGGCTACCAGGAAGTAGATGAAACCAAACGAAACGTAAACAGCAGGCCATGTGCGTTCCTGTTCATTGCACAAGGTGCTGAAATAGTCATAGAAATAGTAAATATAACTAGCCAGGAGAGATGCCCCCCTGGAGGCTCTCTAGGAGGGGGGAGCATCCAATATAAAAAAGAATGGTCAAATAGATGCATACTTTCTCCTACTTCCTCTTACTGCCAAATGCGCAGCTGAAATGAGCCGTAACGATGAATGACACCAAACTGTGTCATTGAAAGCGTATAGTGCCTAATGATGCAAAAATGTATCATGGACACTCAAACAGTTAAAAATAGGAATGAGAAATACTGCTATAATCAACTAGGTCTAGAATGCAAGAATTGAATGAAAAAGCTTTTTCATGTCTTCCATATGAATTCTCCGCATGATTGAATAAGATACTGCATTCACAAGCATATTAAATCTAGAGCTCGACCGATGTATCGGCATACCAATATATATCGGCCAATATGACAATGTTGCCGTTGTGTCGTATCGGCAAAATTTCGCCGATATATGTCGGCAATATTTGCTCATAAAGCCGCTATGCTATTGTTCTGCATGGAGTGTTCGGAAACCCAAACTGTTACTTTGTCTCTGGTTAACGCAAATTCTGTGTCCTGTTCCTTGGGCGGCCAACCCTCCGACCACATCAGGTGGTGGGTTAAGCTTCAGACCGCCGTGCAATCGTTCAGATAAAGTGGTGTATGAAGTAACATCTGCTCACAGTTTTTTGCGCGGTAAGCCACTGACTGTGACTGCCTGCGCCCTGCGATGAAACCAGGGTGCTTGCTGTGGTGGTTGATTGTTTTAGAGACCCAGGCTTGCATAGAATTCGATGTTGTATGGTTCTTTATCACAGTGAAGTGATAGTTTCATGAATGTTTGCAATCAGTCACGCATTGTTGTGTAACCACTTGTGAAATCTGAGTGCAGACACATAGGCCTATAAAAGGGAGTGCTTTTACACAACACATGTTTACCTGTGAGTGGAGTTGCTTTCACGCTGGATAGAGACTACTGCGTATTCCAGAAATTGCTGCTAATGACTGCTGTAATCACCATGAGTTATAACATCCCATCCCAGTGCAATGTCGATATCAGGCAAGTGTGGTAAAACGCAGGTGCAGAGCAAGTTCTGAATATGTCTCTAACGCATTAATTTCGACAGGCGACATGTAGACAAGCCAGTAATTTTTGATAAGCTCATGCTGATTGAAGCTACGTTTATTTCCTGACATGTAAATTGAACTGTCTACAATGCACTTGCGCCATACCAATCGGTAGACAACTATGGAAGTAAGTTAGGAATGTCTGCTGATTCATGAAACCAGTGGAAAAAGTCACGTTCGAGCCACCTCATAACTGCGATCCACGTCAATCGCGATCGTTATCATATCTTGTATGGAAGGGAACGGTGCAAGTGTGTGCTGCACCCATTCCTAATGTACTGCTCCAACCGGAAAAATGCGAAAATTTGTTTTTTCAAAAGTGGATCCAGTCGCAAACAGCATGAAAAATGGTTGGCATAGTTCGAAATTGAGAGTCGTGCTGTTGGTGCCTGTATTGAATTCCTAGTTTGTTAGCAAAGTTAAGGTTTGTATTTTCATTAGGCTATATATATATTTGTTCAAACTATTGAAGGTGTTTATTGTGTTTGATGTTTTAGATGCAGAAGTTCAGTTGTCATAATAAAAGTAAAGTGTGGGATTATTTTTCTGTGGATAGTAGTGAAGTGCGTTTCACTTTGTGCAGTTCAAAGTGTTAGTCAAGGATCTGACGTTGTGGGAAAAAAAAACACTACCAATTTATGGCATCACCTGAAAAGGAAGCATGAGGAAGAATACAAAAAAATAAGTTCAGCTAAGCTGCCAAGGAAGCATCCGCATGATAATGCAGCCCAAAAAACAGTCATAGAAATGTTTGATAAAGTAAAAAAATGGCAGGATAATGAGTCAAGATCCACAACCACTGATAGATTGATACTGGAAATGATAGCTACAGACAACCTTCCTTTCACAATTGTGCAGAACATTGGTTTTCAGCCTCTTATTTCAAAACTTGAACCTTGGTATAACATTAAGTCTGAAAAGTTTTATCAAACAGAAGTACTTCACCAAATTTATAGACAGGTCTGTGACAAAATAATGGTTATGCTTTCAGAGGAGAATGCTGGACCAGCAATATAATTTACCACAGACTGTTGGTCAGGCCCTACAGAATCAATGATGAGTCTTACTACACATTATATAGACAATCAGTGGAAAAGGGTTCAGTTGGTTTTGAATGTCAAACCTATGCATGGCTCACATACTGGTCAGTACATTGCTTCAACCTTTTTGAATTTGTTACAAGAGTGGAAAATAGAAAATGGTAGAGTTTTTCTTGTGCTAAGGGATAGTGGTGCCAATGTCATAAAAGGGATGGCATTGGTTGAAGTGCAAACTTTGAGCTGTTTTGCTCACACAGTGCAACTTGTTGTTCAAGATGGTCTCAAAGCACAAAGGGCTGTTTCTGATGTATTGGCCAAAGTTAGAAGCATTGCAAACCACTTCAATCATTCAGTACTTGCCAAGCAACGACTGCATGACATTCAGATGACACTTAATTTGCCCCTTCACACAATTTTGCAAGCTGTTCCAACCCACTGGAATTCCTCTCTTACTTTGTTGGGAAGAGCCTTGGAACAAAAAAGAGCACTTGTCCTCTACTCAACTGAGCATGGTGCTTTACAATCATACATGCCAAGCAGCCATGAATAGATCTTAATTGAAAATTTAATAGCAACTTCACAACCATTTCAGGAAAATACCTTAGAAGTTAGCAAGGCAGATGCAACAAATTCAGTAATTATCCTTAGCATTTCAGTACTGAAAATATTAAAATCTTCAGATGAACACTCAAAAGGAGTATAGACAATGCGTGAAATAATGCTTTGCAGCATAGAAAAAAGATTTGCCAACTTTGAGCGATCAAAGCCAGCTGCTGTGGTTTGTTTACTGGATCCTAGATACAAGGATCGCCCTTTTAGTGATCTTTGCTAGAGAAGCTATGGTATTCATGTTGAGAAAAAAGTTGGAAGAAAGCACTGAGGCAACACCAGTACCACATTCTGATGAACCACTGAGAGATGTTGCAGGTCCAAACTCATTGGACAGATTTTATTATGCCATTCTTAAACCAAGTGTTTCAACATCTGAAGGTAAAAATGAGTTAGACCAATATTTACAGGAGCCAGTTTGCGACAGGAAAACAACAAATCCACTAGATTGGTGGGCTGGCAATTGCAAGAGGTATCCTATTCTGGCTAAGCTTGCCAAAAAATATCTTGGAGCACCTCCAACCTCAGTCCCCAGTGAACGAGTTTTCAGCACTGCTGGACTTATTTATGATGACAGAAGATTTTCACTACAGGGAGACAATGCTGAAAAACTGTGCTTCCTGAACTATAACTTTAAATTGTTAAATTTTGATTATTAAGTCATTGTATTGACATAACGGAAGCATTTGATTTTATTTCTTTGGTTGAGAGCTATTGCATTTTTTGTGAGTTGGCTCATTGTGATGTAGGATTGTGTGTGATGGTCACTACCCTACTGTACAATACTGCTGAGGCAGTGTTGTAAAATATTGTGTGTGGGCTGTACTCAAAATTATACCTCCATTGATAACAATACTGTTTTCTTTCTTTTTCAAGTGCCTATGGTAATTTGTTACTCAAATATTGTTATGTGATATGCTACAACTGTTGTATGTTCAACTTGTTTGACTACACGTTTGCATGGATTCCACAACTATTGTTTGTATAAAAGTCATGGTCAACAAAGCAAGTCATACATTCCAAACTTTTCATGTGACTACTTCAATCAGCCATGTTCAGCTAAAGGCAAAATAATGCCAGCAGAATCTATTTTGCCTCATGAGGCACAATAGACACTGACTGTTCTTAACTTACCTTTCATGATTGCAACATGTGTAAAGATTTATGTTGTTTATCTGGCCTACATACTGAAGGAAAAAATGCATTGTAATGTCTTTCAGTTGTGGTTTGAGTAATGCAAAAATATCGGATATCGGCAATGAAATATGAAAAACATCGGTATCGGCCCAAAAAAGCCTTGTCGGTCTAGCTCTAATTAAATCTATGGTAGGTATAATTACGTTTTATATCTGCTAAGTGGCAACATATGCTATAGCCCGATTGTCGTAGCACTGTACCNCGTATTGAATTACTACCACCAATATCGAATAATGTGCTGTACTGACAGAAGTCATCAGGGTGGAATTTTAGAAACTCTACTTGACTGATTTTAATTTCAATATTGTTTGCACCACACCTATGACCTAATGACATCTGGCGGCGCAGCAGTGCGCCGCGGCACATAGTTTGGGAACCACTGGCTTAGGGTTAGGTTAGTCACAGTGTTAGGTTAGCATTACCTTAGGGTTAGGTTAGCATTAGCTTAGGGTTAGCGTTAGCCTTCCTAACCTGGTTAGGATTTCTAACCTGGTTAGGATTAGGGCTACAGTTAGGGTTAAGGTTACATTTAAGGTTTATCTTTTACGTTTAATTCGTTTCTACCAAGCCTACTGCACTCTCGTCGTGCGTTACTGTTACGTCACAGGTGGCATATGAATAAAGTTTTCTAATTTCAAGATCCACTGCCTTGATTTATAAAACAACTGTTTGTACCACTGGCGTTAAGCTTACAAATGCGATTGCTCAAACTAAAAGAACACTATCTAGCCTAATTATGCCAGCTTCGATAACTACCAATCTAACAATTTAATTTGATAAATGCATGCATTGTTATTTCTGCTTCACGCTACGGTTACCACACTCAAGACGGCCGATGATGCATTAGGAAGCTCATTGTGACATTTAAAATAATGTTTATGACAAAATTATGGCGAGATTAAAATCAAAATGTAGACCTCCCATTCAAATACTCCAGTATATTTGGCCATTCAAACAACAGCAACATGTGTTCTATTTTAATTTTTTCGGCCTGATCTGTACTTGACACTGAACAGTGTCTGCCTGTCTGAAGCTGGTGGTTGGTACAGTGTGTAACTGTGTTGCAACCTCTCCAGTGGCGTTGCGTTATGTGTGATTCACCACGAACGGGATGTGCGCGAAGAACACCAATATATATACATGGCGTGAACAAGCAATAATAAGAGAGATTGCGACGCATGATCTCTATGACTGTTGCTTGCTGCCACAGTGTCGTGTGAAGCTTTGCGCACTTGCCGCTCGGGTTTTGGATCGCAACAGAACAGTACAAACAGTAAGTTGCTTTCTAAGTCAACCCCTACACCGGAGATACAGTCAGTTGCTGTCTAAATCAACTCCCCTGCGCTGGAGGTACGAACAGTTGCTTTATAAAGCAACCTCCGCGCTGCTGAGTACTGGAACAAACGGTTGCTTGATAAATCAAGTCCTTGCGCTGGACTCTGGAGGTACAAAAACAAACAGCGTCAGTTGTATTCCAAATCAGTGTTGCCACCTCGATTTCTCTAAAATAAACAAGACGAGCCTGAAAAACAGACCAGAATAAGCCAAACTGAAGCAGAAATAAACACACACAAAAAGCATAAGGATGATGGAATCTTATTCTACAAAAAAGCCACAATTATCTACATTAACACAACTTTCAGCAGTATTGTTTTCATTGCATACCAAACTAGTGCCAATAAAACTTCACATGGTCACTGCTTCTGGAATCTCAATCATAATCATAACATGCTTTATAATATTGTCTCTTTTCAATTCAGTCCTGACATTCAAAATTGCATTTACCAAATCTTCACTCATTCTGTTGTTCAATTTTAAAATTACAACGTTTATCTAATTGAATACTTGTTCCATTTCAGCATTGGAGTGTAGTATTCGCTACATAACGTGCCTTGAGCAAAACCAGCCAGTTTTGTGTATGGGATTTCTCCAATGGCATCTCCACACAAGCTTCAGTCCACTACGATACTGTGTCAGTAATATTTCGCCAACGGATAATTATAAAATTCTGCCACTGGTATTCAGCTTACCCAATGACTTCACTTTCTATCCCAAATTTATCCAAAAACTAAATTCAAGTCCTATGATGTTTCACAACGCATTTGAAATAGACATCAATTACATTTCCTTCATTGTTATATATTGGAATGAGTTGTACTTTCTTAAATTGCACAAGGTGAAATTGAGACATCGTTTGGATTTCTCACGGATTACTCATCTGACCGACAAACCATGACTCTTATCAAAGTTTCAGTTTCATAACCTATATAAGGTCTTGCATTAAAAAAATCAACTACATGACATGTCAACGGTTGCAGAGCAGCCTACTTGTTCTTCTTGGTACAACCATATGTTGTAACAGACTGTTGTTAAAAACAAAAGACTGTCCAAAAGCTTGCTTAGATTTTCCTTAAAACGCCGAAACCAGACATATATCATTGCTGGGAACACAGCTGATACCTGGCGTAAAACATCTTCAAAAAAAGCTAAAAATAACTCAAAAAATAAAACTACAAAAATAAACTATCAACCAAATCGCAAAAAATAAACCAAACGATTGCAAAAAAACTAGATTTGGGTTTAACAAGATTAAAATGGCAACACTGTTCCAAATCAACCCTCCGCCAGAGATGAGCGGAGTCACACTTTTGAGACTCCGACTCCATTCCTGCTCCACGCTTTGAGGCTCCTGCTCCAACTCCGAAAAATTTTGAAACATCAACTCCAACTCCTGTTAACACTTCGAAAAGTTGCAAGTACTCATACTAAAATGATTCTGTCTATTTTGCCTCATGAGGCAAAACACATGTTGTGGCTATTTAGCCTTTGATAGAACGCAAATGGTTGAGATGGTCACATGACTAGCACAATACAGAGAGACATAACATGTTGTGGTGCAAAGTTATGACTAAGCCTATTCTTTACACAACATAAAATAACACAGCCACTACAAGCTTGCCCACATTTGAATTAGACAATAAAGTCAGCTATGTAAGTCATGCATTCCAAACTTGTGTGATCACTTCAAACAAATGTGTCCAGCTACTGACAATATAACTTTAGAACTGTTTTCGTCTCATGAGGCAAAATAGACGCTGCTTATCAAATGTGTATCTGTAACACTAGTTAAGTAGTTCAAGCTTCAATAATTAACCAGATAGATGACAAGTATTTGAAGTGAGTGTTAATTTTCAATTTTTACAAAAGACTCGTTTTAAATCTCTGAGGTCAGGAGCTGATCACCTGTTCACAAATATTGAATCGTACTTTAACCATATGTGCTCAGATAAAACTCTGAAGTATAACTGTGACAAACTGAGCGATTAACATGAAAGTGGAAGCAACTCGTACAGAAAAAATTGACAAGAATAGCATTCATATTACTAATCTGTCATTACGCATAACTTATGCTATAATCCCTTTCAAATTTATCATAAGCAATAGAGATGCAAAACAATCAAGGGCGTACGCAAAGGGGTTGGGTTAAAAACCCCCCTTGAGCTTGACTTTTTACAAAAACTTAATTACCTGCGCAAAGGAAGTGAATTGTTTTCACGAATTTTTGCTTGTTCATTTGTCAATTTAATGCAAATATCACGGAATGATTTTGTATACAATTTTTCAAGGAACATTGTAAATGGGCCATGGATCTCAACGTTGGAACTGAAGATATGTACGCTTGGTCACCTGTGCGAAGTTCTGTTCGTTCGTTCTACAAACTCTACGAAGTTCTGTTCGTTCGTTCTACAAACTCTACGAAGTTCTGTTCGTTCGTTCTTCAAACTCTACGAAGTTCTGTTCGTTCGTTCTTCAAACTCTACGAAGTTCTGTTAGTTTGTTCCACAAACTCTACAATGCTCTGTTCGCTTGCTCAAAAAAATGAACGTTTGTTATGTACGTTTGATCTTCAACTGAACGTGATTATGACCAGTACGATCAATATAAGTACGATTGTTCTTCGGACGGACCTTGTTTACAGAAAAGGTACTTTACTTAGCCAAATATTCAGTGTTCTTTCGACAGCATTAATTTATCATACTATTGTTTGTGAAATGCTTAACGTTCTAAATTAAATATCATATTTACAAAAGAATATTCTCTTTTGTTGACTACCGGGTAAAATATAGGTAGGTTAAACAAACATTAAGATTTGCGATAACTTACCTTGNNGTCCGTAANGAACCCATGNATTAATTACGGCATCTAAATTTGTTCTTTGANATGNCTTTCACATTCCTGACCCAACAGTGATTGGCATTAAAAGATACANTATACCCAACTTTGTTCAGTATGGATGCAAAATGTGAGCAGAGGTTGGCCTATGAAAGCGGTGGCTATACTACAAATCTGCACAGTGCGAATAAACATGTATTGTACTATTACACATTACTTCTAACATTATCGTCAAATCCTGTCACCAGATATACAGTGTAAACGTCATTTCGGCACACTGTTACTTCTTTATAATCTGTTTTGTTAACCATTGTTTTTTGTCGTGTGTCTTTTGTTATTGCCCACGTCATTAGCCCAACATTTTCATAGTTACGGAATGGATTCCGAAATTCCCGAACTGCATTGTCACTTACCAGTGATGTAGTCAAGAACGTAACCTCCGAGACCAAGCTCAAATTTCGAAACAAGACCGAGACTTTGTCATCAAAGCCTAGACCGATACCTGGAAGCTCGAGACCGAGATTCGAGACCAGTTATGTAGTCGAGACCGTAAACGTCGAGACCGAGACCTGGTCAAAAATTTGAAACGAGACCGAGACTTCATCAAAAACTCCGAGACCAAGACCGAGACGTGAGACTTGAAGTT
>JGI24021J15306_10013322_pt1 | contig 10216 bp, 4 predicted proteins | sample Ectturendosymbi1_FD_15306 | JGI IMG/M metagenome (IMG submission 15306) | reverse complement strand
TGGAAGTGCTTTGCCTTCTCACAGGTGAATCCGTCGAGAGATTGCCACCTCCGGGCACATCAAATATTGAGAGGGCATACCAGGAGTTTTGCGAGAGCCTGCTACGTGCGGCTAAACAATGTATCCCAGGCATCCAGTCACAATTCGCAAGGCGTCGTTGAACCGCCTCCGCACCGGTGTCGGACGTTTCCGCTCCTGCTTGTACAAATGGGGTATTGCCTCCTCTGCGGCCTGTGGGTTTGGCGCAGAAGAACAAACCGTCGTCCATGTTGTCCTCCAATGTCCAATCCATCGACCTCCCCATGGACTGCACGGCCCGACGGTTCTGGACGATGGGACAACCGAATGGCTGCTCAGCACCTGCCCTGAAATCTAGCGCGGCCAAGCACTGGAGAGAAGAACTCGCTGAAAAGAGGAGACGTGATCCTCATTGAAATTTGTGAATGTGAGCGTTAAACTTAATATTCTAAAACTCGTGTTTGTATTATTCTCTTAGTCTATCGTGAGTCCGCGAAGATTTATACCGGTCCGAAAATAGCCCCTGTCTTAAAAATGTTGGGAAACACTGGTTTAGAGCATTGTAAAACGAATGTAATAAGTCACGTTTGTTATCATCTTGTCGATAGACATGTTGAAAGCTACGTTATGCTGTATGTAGTCAGTGGTTAAAGCTGATAAGTGTGTATGTTTCCTTCTTCGAAAATCAAGAACTGTTGTTGAAGTACTGTAGCTCCTGATGTTAGAAGGAAATTAGTCAATTTGTCTAAAGTTTACTCATGACTTCCCGCGCATTTGAGTGGGCAGCTTGGCGAGATGCTGACTTCTTCCGTTTGCTCTCCACAGATCTAGTTTGGATTGTAGTTTACGCATGATAATGTTCTAGGCCAGCACCGAGTAGGTCGGAAGATGCTAACAAACCCTTTTATTCTCTAATCACTTGTGTTTCACTACTAGCTTTGGGCAGAAAATATCGTCTTCTGCAACAGTTACTACACCGACAAGGTGGTAAACATTTGTTCATAATGTGGGTAAATCTGAGGCGTCCTTGAACAAAAACGGTTCTCCACCTGCTTCGTAATACACATAGTCAGTACGCGGTAAATATAGGCATGTTCATCTTATGTTACAGTGTCTGCGTTATGTGTACAATTCGCATCAAGTCGTTTTGCAGAAGACTTTAGAATGTCCTGAAACTTGATACTTGGTCTACTTGCTGCTGGTTCCTGGACAGTTGTCAGTTTAAACTTAAATGTCTTAGTCGTTCTTGCATAATGGTCAAGTGCTAAGGAAATTCTGATTTTATGATCATACACCAAAGCCTGCATGAATGGAAAACATGAGTATCAGTTGAGTCCGATATCTGTGCCTATTTACATACATCGTTTCACAGCCAAGGATCTCACAGTGCCATCTTAGCAGAGTACAAATTTTGCATACTAGGTAGGAAACAGCAGCTTTGCAAAGTGCATAATTATTAAAATAGAATCATATAAAACACACAAAGAGAAGAGGTGACAAACAAGCGTGTCTAGCAGAACCGACTGCAACACGCAGCTACCCATTTTACATAGGACAGGAAAAGGGGCAGTAGGCTACAGAATGCGTACCTGGTTTAACCTGCCTACAAAGAATATGTTGACACAACCAGGTGGTGGATCCAGGACCGTAGCCACGGGGAGGCATTCGGGGGCAGTGTCCCCCTAAATTTCTTTTGTGCTCTCCCAAATTTTGTTGCGCCCATAAAAATTTGTTTTAAACATTATAGCAAAAGCAAAAATTGTACCTCTCTAAAAATGTATTGTGCCCCACCGAATTTTGAAACCTGGCTACTGGCCTGGGTGGATCTGCGGATGGTCGCCATAGGTCACGAGCTATAAACAAGCCGAAGTATCAGAAGCAAAACTATCTCAAAACCTTCTGTTACACAGCAAGAATGCGCTAAGGCTACAGTATACATAATTCGACAACATTGTGCGATATCAGAGGGCAACAACGTCGTGAAGCAAGCGAAGTGACAAATAGCACGTCTTTTAAGCTACTAGATCAAGTTCAGTAGATCTCAACGCAATGCAGAAGGAAACCGTGAAGCTTTGTAAGTCAGAGCTCCATGTCGATGCTCTGCGAAGAGTCATGATAAACGATAGTGTGGTTAGATAGACTGTTCTCGAGGCGTTTTGCTGCCTCGTAGCCATTCGTAGCACGCTTACCAATCGAAAACTCAACCTGACACACATACAAATTACTGGCATCAGTGTCTTAACTTACGGGGGGCAGGGGTGCCCGTCACTCCCTGGCAAGCTAAATATAATAATCGCACTCAGAGATTTCTTGAACTTCAAAATATGAAAATGCTTCTATAAGTGTTGCAAATCCGTTGGTCTTGATATTTCAAACACTGAAATGCTGCAGTGTTTAGCAAACCTACAGTCATCAAATGAATCGTAAATTGAAAGTTGTTGCAGCGGAGAGCATATACAGTACATCATCTTGAACGTGCATACTGTGTGGGTTATGTCATAATCGTCCGTAGTTGTGGCACGTTGCCCGCATTTGGGGCCATTCTACTGGCACTTGCTTTGGACTTTGTAATGAAGTTGTGAAAACGTTTATGTTATGTCTGAAAGCTGTCGTGTACTTTTTCTTTAGATTAGACAGTGACCTTGAGATTAGACTAGAGAGAATGTTGCGTAGTGTCCCTGCAACTTTCTTTGTTGTTTTGCAAAGCCAACTGACAAAACTGTCTGCAATTCACCGCTGGAAGTTGATTTTAGCATCTCGGTTGAAGGTGATAACTTGGTTTTCGGGCCATCCCAGCGGGTACCCCGGATTTCGTCTGNGCAGCACACTTCACACGTCCTTGAAGTGAAATATGAGATTAAGTGGATACAAATCACAAAATTAAAACAGGTTTAAGCGTTTGAGCCAGTGGTTCTCATAGTAGGGGTCGCGACCCAAACAAGAATTGCGATTTTGTGAAGGGTCAGAAAACAGGTTGTGCCGAGACAATCAAAACCTAAACCTGAGTTGTATTTTTTCAGATTTGTCTGCTTGTCTATGTACGTTTGTAAGGTAGCGCAGGTACTAGAGAAAAGAGTAGAATGCTGACATTGAAAGCAATCGTAACAACCTACTGCCAATGATCATCCATACAATCAACATATTTGTCATGTTAACATACGCTGTTTGAGACTTGGGTCGCGAGATGTTCACCAAACTCAGATTTCAGTCACGCTCGAAAAAGTTTTGGAGCCGATCCGATGGTTAATTAGGCAATATGCGATTATTATCGGTAGTCGTCTGATAACCATCCACATCCGAATTCACTATCATTTATTGCGAACGCTCTATATGGCAGTTTGGCACTAACGTTAACAATCAAAATTTTGGTGTGTATCCCACCTCTTTACTTTGTTTTTTACTGATCTTTGTAATGTTGATTACGCAGTGTAGATTACAGTTTTGACAACGAAATACAAATAGGTGCAACATAAATATATGAAGTGGGAGTAAAGATGAAATCTGATGCTTAAAAATGTGAGAGAACACAAAACAGCAACTTCAAATTCTGTTGCAAAGTCCAGAAAGCTGACAGAATTTTTTGCTGCTTCCATCGTCACATCTACTAACAACAATTTAGTTGAAATAGGTCAGTCTGTATTGCTTTACCAGCAGACATGGGGTAATCGTAATCGTCAATCGTAATCGATTACATTGACCAAAAATAGCATTTAATCGTAATCGATTACAATACGAATGTAATCGTAATCGGCGATTAATTTCTCGATTAATCATGGAATTATTCGCGCTACGTCAATGCGCGATGAACCGCGGTTTTGGAGACTGGTTTTCCTCCTTTATCATCGGTGAAGTCACAGTATGTGACGTACGAAAGTGAAACCACCAGTTGCAAAGCTAGACCGGTTTCGCGTATTGAAACACATCTTCAGTCCTGCGGATATAAAACTTAGCCAGTATAAAACTTGCTAGCGAATGTTGACATGAAAACAATTGTAGAAAAGCACGAAATTTTGCTAGAAATAATCAGCTAGAGCGAGATCATTTATTCTGGCTAAACTGACACTTCAGTAACAAAAACGTTAGCTTAACATTACGAGGGTAGGTGTTGGTTTTAAATATATACATTCAAAGTAAACCCATAAACACAAGTGCTGCATTAGGTTATGTGTATAGTAGGGCAACCAACGTTTCGACCAAGAAACATAAAATTTTGTCTTTGTAATTTACAAAATTTGACTTTATTGTAATTTATCAATTTCCTGCGTTTTCTACTCAAACGCCGAATACAAAGCATGTATTAGAAATCAAAGCGGTAAGTTAAAAAATCCGTATTCAGTTGAGATAAAACAAAAATCAAAGTGTAAAAGACCCAACGAAATTAGAGGTGACAAACCAAGGACGAAAATCAATCTGACAGCACAAGACTGAGAAGGTTCTACATTGTTATACTTACGCATCAACAAATACATCACATTCTTGCCTTCAAAGTTTCTATATCCATAATGGGTTGAGCATTTACCAAACCAATCATTTTAAGACCGCGTTTTGTGCCTCACCACACCTAGCCTACTTAATATCCAATGGTTCAGCAGTGGAAAAACAACATTAGTATGACAGAAGTCGCAAAGAAGCATNATATTTCAGACTCGCAACTAAACTTGCAAAAGCACATCAGTGTGTGTTGTTGTNGCCTTTAACAAAATATGGATAAAGAGAAAAACTCTGCTGCAAGAACATTTGGAATTAAACGAACATTTTGACTTTTTGATCTAACAAATTTGGAGTGGCTCATGGTATCAGCGTGAAATTGGTTTGTGGACGTTTCATAAACTTTGAAAAAGGCATACTGACTTTTGGTTTCCCTTATTATTAGTGCATTAGTTTAACTTTTTCAGAGGAATAAAGTAATTCATTAACTCAAGTTCACAGCATCTTTCCACAAATGCTGATAACTAGCATGTCAACAGAAATCATCCACCAGATACTGGTAAAGAACTCAACGAAACCAGTGAGCTTTTTTTGACCGTTAACGTTTTGCGCCAACAGACAGATGCGCAGCTATGTTGGCATCACTGTTCATTTCATTTCAAATTAGAAGTTACACAACGCTATCCTGGCTTGCAGACGATCCAAAGGTGACCACACAGTTGAAAACATCGTAACTCACTTTGACGAAATCGTCAAAAGATTTAAATTACTAACAAACGACTTTTCAGCGTTGTTGGATGAGTGTTCAAGTCTGATAGGTATCGTATCACTGATAAACATTTGAAATGTTGATGTTTATCAACTGTAACAAACATTTTAAACCATGATTTATTTTTCTTTAATTCACACTTAAAGTGTTTGTTGACTCTTGACTGCGCAAATATCTGAGCAAATAATTTAGGTGATTTTTCTTTTTTCAGTTCCTACACTTTCGTGTTTCGTAATATCGTTTGTTGCAATCGTTCATATCTTAAATGCCTGAAAAATACTTACAGCAAACCATGCCAATGTGTTGTGCTTTCTTTCTGAGGATGTCTGAAGACAAAAGTAAACGCGATTGTAATCGTGATTACTTTCAATGTAATCGTAATCGATTACATTGTGATTTTGATTATTCGTAATCGTAATCGTAATCGAGCATGTGGCAAGTAATCGTAATCGATTACATTTGTGCTATAATCGCCCCATGTCTGTTTACCAGTACTATCCGACTTCAAAGACAAGGTTTTCTTGCCTTTGCTGCTGCAAATTTATGGATCATTTTGTCAAAAAACTGAAAATTTAAAACTCACATGTATTAGCCCAGGAAATAGCTAACGCCAGTGACGCTACGTGAGAAGTTCTAGGTGAGCAATTTTGTGACCTGAATTTCGACAATCATGAACAGAAAGATATTCAGTTTACAGGTCAACTTAAACAAAAAACACGTCTAGCAGTAGCTGAAAAGTTCCCATTTATAAACTAATACTCAACGCTGTTGCACAGTTTCAATCAAAATCTTGAAAACGTAGTCAGCATTTAATTACATTTTCTTGTGATACCTGTTTCACCCCTGTCTTGTCGAGGGTGTGTGCAAGCCAAATACGTAATAAAATTGATTTATATTACTAGTAAAATGCCAACCATCAAATCTTGCTTTTAATATACTGGATACAAACGGATGACTGCCTCAAGCCAAAAATATCTCGCAAAACATTTGATACCTTGATCAAAACAATTTGGATGCTTTTGTGCGCCACTGAGCATCCCCATCCGACGTTTTTGACCATTTACTTCAGAACCTAATGTTAAAATGTCTTCATTTTCGTCCCACTGGCGGTTTACTATTTGATGATAAGTGAAAGTAGGTATAGCTGATGCGCTGTTGCAGTGTTTGGTATTCCCTGTGTTCATGGGAGTCGTCAGAAGGGGGGGGTTAGCATTTGCCTTCTCCTGGAAATTGGGACTAAGAACCAAAAATTTCTAGAAAACCTGATGTCAGCAGCTCAATTGACTTAATTCTTGCAATGACCGTTTTATATACCAATATAACATTCACACTGCACAAGAATCGGTTTCACTGTTCTGGTATCACGCGGCGATGAGCTTGCAGCTCACTAAATCCTCTCCTTTGCTGCAGAAGCAGGTTGCAAAACTTGGCAGCGGATAGTAGTAAAATTGGCCTTTATTGCGTAACAACATGGTAACAAAGGTTCATTTCAAGTTATGGCAGTAGGCGTTTTCCGCGTATGGCTGCTGAACGCAGATATCTGTGGCAAGTAGTGCAGCCGTTACTGCTATTACGTTGTTATATACGGCGTGAAAAGAAGCACTGCTGCCAAAGAAGCGCATTTCTGGGACTGTTTCCATAACTTGGAGAATTTTCTTTGTGGTGTAGAAAGGGTAAAGCATTATGTGAACGTCCATTTGCATTGTATCGTCAGCAGCTTGAGAGGGGCAAGCAAAATGTCGACTTTCCCCGCCCCTGGAAAAATTTCTGCGGATGCCCATGACTGCGTTGTCTGCGTTTATAATCTAACATCTGCTTTGCACTGCGCTTTGAATAACAATTTTTGCGTTATTCGAGTACCCTTTGTTGCAACCTCTTGGTTAGCGTGTCGTTAAATGTGTAATGCACCATGAACGGGGTGTGCGCGAAGACTTACACCCATGTGCCGCAAACAAGCGAAGACTTACACCCATATATGTGTAACGTAAGTGAGTGTTTGGGAACTAATTATTGTATACCCAAACGGTGGCCAATGGGCCCCTTTCAGCAAAGTTTCCCCCCCTGGCTCAAACCTCTAGTTACGCCACTGCTGGCAGTACCTATGTATATGCATATAAAAATTAGTATTACTGCACAGAGATCAACTAAACACTACGCAAACATTCCTGAAATGATAAACACATTATAAAATACAACACCAAAATTCAGAAAGAAACGGATAGCCATGCCAGTACAAAATGACAAAAAATTCAGAAATCACTTAAATCCGAAAAGAAGTAGAAACAAAGCAAAATGTTTCTTTCAAATTGAGTCTGAGGTCTCTTCAGGCGTGAAGGCGTGAATAGAAAAACAGAGATGCGCTACCATGCCCCATGAAAATTCTCGTGTCTTTATCATAACATTTCACGTATGACTGAAATTGTCTCATATGTATTCTTCAGTTGAAAACGTATATGCATTTTGATTTAGTTCGATCACCATTTGTTTTTTCAGTTCTGTTGTTGAATATCACACTCCATTTTCTCAGCTTCCAATTGTACTGCTCCTCCCACGTAGCCTTTGCCTGCACATCCTCGCACGTCACATCCGCTCAAGCACGTAAGCATAACAACACATGTTGCTTGATGTTTTAAAGTAATTTTGGGTTGTTAAACAAACACCTTAACTCGAAGACTTTTCTGATTGCAAGGTAGGCGGGTTGCGTTTATGAACTCAAAAAAATCTACCTTCAACCCTAGCTACGCAAAATGCTTTGTGTATAGAGCTTCAACGATTCACTATTTTTCATTTAACAAAGTTTAGCTTTAATCTTCGTCTATGGCAACTTTGAGTTCACTAATACCTCAGCTCAAGTCAATATTCCTCAATAGATCATGTTCGCATTGCTTACCCATAGATGCATTGTTTATTTTGATATGAAGTTTCCAAAATGAAGCTGTTTAAGGCCAATTAATAAAGTTTTTTCTGCTTTAACTCCCCAAGCAATTTGTGGTTTGTTTACTGTACTTTGAAAAAACATGCAAAGCGAAAACTTTTACGAGTTGCGGACAAAGAAACAGTGTGACACTTTGGCCAATCTTGAAATGTTTACATTCACTGACATTAGCACCAACGTTTTGGGTGACTGCACACGCCTGTGTTGCCTCATGGACTCATTGCTTCCAATCCCCAAGCTAGCTTCCATAGTGAAGGTTTCGTCAGAAAATCATTTGAAATCTCTTAAATCTTTCAACGGATTTGAGTGGACACGTTTTTAAGAAAGAGTAGCGCTTCACTGCAGAATGACTGTGCGCTCAATGTCATGCAGAGTATAAAACATTCGATGAATGAGTGTTATAGGTGAGAACGCTGAAGGGAATTCGTTCTGTGTGCCCTGCAGTCCTACACGTCATGTAAACAGAAAAGCCGAGCTAAATGAATTAAATTGACTGGATACAACTAGGGATATCTAAGCAGGTGGACTCACCCCAATAACTGGGCTGACACGTAAATAGTCAATCAGGAAAATGCTTTCAATGCATTGAACTCGTCACAACCTATTCATAGGAAATTTGTGCATATTAAAAAACAAAGCCAAGTTGAAAGTGCGCACACATATCAATATATAGTGAGATTGGTACAAAAGTAAAGAAGTTGTCTACACCAAGGCTCTTTTGATAATACATTTACAAAGTTGTTAAAACTGCGGAACATTTATAAAACAAATTGAATTGGTATTTGAGTTTCAAGATGAAATATTTCACTTCACCTACAGTCAGCTTAAATTTGCTGAAAACATTAATTGCAGTGCCAGCGTTTAGCAAGAAGGTCATTTTGCAAGGGATAGGCAAGGGACCGTGATTAGAATGACGTAAAACTATTTTTGTTATCAAATTACACAGGCGATTTAATTAAAAACAGGTAATATATTTCCGTAAGTAATATGGAAAGTAAACAGCCGCAACGGAAAGTGTTTTAAAACAATATTCAAAAACATCAATCACACGAATGCAAACATCTGATGCATATCATAACAAAGGACGTCTTGCAATATTTGAATTACCAAAGTGCTCTTTCGCTATAAGACATGTTAAATAATTTACGAAGCTTTCATAACTTTTAACAAATGGAAATGTTTTTTGGTTACAGACGATTAGTTGAATTTTTGGATGAATTTTCTCAAACATTAGGCAGAATATGAGTTTCTGAAATGAAAAGTATCAAAAACGATTTTACCATTTCGGACTGCATAGATTTAGTCTATGGGCGGTCAATGAAAGCATCGACATACCATTGTAACCAATCTGACGTTCTGACCAACGTAGAACTCTACCTATCAAGCAAACTCAAGAGGCTGTGTGGAACGGATGGCAGAGAAAAAGAGACTAATGGATCAGCAACAATCTTCCACAAGCTTGGTCGTTTATACCGAGAAAAAGGCGTGGCAGATGTTGCTAATCCTGATAGTCAGAAACGGTGCTTAATCAAAGGCGCAGTTCTGTTTAATGCTGCCTTAGTGAGGAAACCAAACAACGTTAAGGAGATCCAGGATGATATCAACGACCTCTGCAGGCACGTTTGCCGTTTGGCTGGTGTTAATAAAAAAAAAAATGTAGACTTGACGAACGAAACTTCATTTGCTTCAAAAGAGATTCAACGCATGAGGGAAAAGATTTAAAAAAAGTTATCCCTTCAAAAAAGGGTTATAGACCAAAAGCAGCAAAAACAAGTTTCAGATCAATATTTTGTTCGAAAATTTGAAGATTTACAGAAATACGTTTATAGAAAATATTGCAAGCTTATGATGAAAATAACACATGTCTGCATTGGCCTGAAAACACCTGCTCCTTGCAAATTTGCTCTTGTTGGAATGGGATCATTGGCTAAGAAGGAAATTACACCGTATTCAGATTTTGAACATGGAATTGTGTTAGAAGAAGGAATTCAAAAAAAGACGAATTATGAAGAAATTGTAGAATATTTCAGATGGTTTTCAGTAATTTTTCACTTAGTTGTGATAAA
>JGI24021J15306_10013321_pt1 | contig 10216 bp, 7 predicted proteins | sample Ectturendosymbi1_FD_15306 | JGI IMG/M metagenome (IMG submission 15306) | reverse complement strand
AAGAACGACTCCTTAACTCACTAGACCGATTACAAACCTGCTGGCACCGATCGTAAACGGCTATACAGCACTCTGATTGACAACGTTACTCTACGCTTTACACGTGGTCTTGTCTCAGACGATCATGTGACTTCAACAGGCCGTAACGGGCAGTGGAAAAGTAGAGAAAAAAATTTTGCGATTACTCAGGACTCAGTTTCGGGGGCAGTTTAAAGTGAAATCAACAAGGGAATCAAATGGATTGGTTTAGTTAGAAGTAAAAAGTTTGCACTGCCGCTAGGGCACAAATAAACGGAAGTAACAATGTCTAGCTTTTACAAGCCAAAAGTTTAAAGCAACAGTCCGTAAGCCTTTCCTTTGCTTCTCAAAGTTTTTCAATTGGTGTCAACATTGGTGTAAACTCCAATGGACGGGATTTGCCTCTCCACTTATCGGAATCAACAAAACAAGTTCTAGCTTTGCAGCCAGCTGTTTGAGGAAATCTCCTATATAGCCGTTTACGATCGGTTTTTTCATTTTCATGACGGAAAGCAAGTTGACTTGCTAAAGAAAAATCTGTAAACCTTTTGTGCTATCTCTTTTAGGGTTTTTTTTTGTCCAGTTCTTTTCTGGGGTGAAGTTTTTGCAGATATTAAATGATCCTTTTTTTCCTTCTTGAGATATACCTGCATACTGTAGAAGAGTATTATGCATGAAGTTGAAACAGTCAATAAGTGAAAATGATAACTCATTAGTTTTAGGCACATGTATTGCGAACAGGGACATAATGATGGGGAGCAATGGGGGTGTAATTCCCTGGGGGCCAAATCACTATGGGATTGTCGAATCACTGCAGGGGTTCCAAAAAGTCCCAAAAATGTCACAAATACTTCCTTCAAAGCAGTGAATTTACTTCTGAAACAGAGCAGGTTAAAACATGGGGGTGCCAAACTTGCTTCTTGCCCCAGTCGCCATCTAACTTCGTTACGTCTCTGAATGTGAAGGATTGCATTTTGTTTTGAAAAATGGTGTTTGTGGCAGATTATTTGTTTAACAATGAAAGAATTTGGACTCATACACAATAAAACAACCACTGGATGGTGTCCTAAATATAATTCACGAAATCAGCAGGGTAATTTATATGCACGTGCTTATATTTAGCCTATTGGCAAAAATTGCTGTTCATAATGCAATTTTACTCCAACATTTGGTATTTCACATGCTGGATTAAGAGTTTCTGATCAAAACACCAAATTTTTTGTTGCATATGATATTTGATTGGTCTGTAATATTAAAGAGAGTTTATTAAAAATAACAATGATTTTGTCAAAATGTAAAGCAACTGTGTTATTGTTATGAGATATTTCCTATCCTTGTCCAAAATAAAAGAATGTCAAAAACATGAAGATTCTTTGATACAGATGACTCTGGTTCATTGCATATCGGTTAAACATATAATACTCTGTTGAATAGGATATTGGAATCCCAAAGCAAAACCAATCATATGTGAAGAAAATAGCCCAGTTAATTGCATAAACTAGATATGTGAATATAAATGTTATTTTAATTTGTGGATTTGTATCACCTAATCGTATATTTTACTTCAAAAAAGTGTAAAGTGCACTGCACAAATGAAAGCTGCAGTGTCATTAATTCGATTAAGCAACTGTCCCCATGGGAATGGTCAGAAACCAAATTTACCACCTTCGGCTGAGATGCCAAAATCATATTTCAAGTTCAACCTCAAGCAGTGAATTTGCAGATTCAATTGATTAGACAATAGCTTTGTTAAATAAACCTTTTCACAACTGCATTACATAGTACAAAGAAAGCAGAAGAACCAGGCCATAATATGGGCAATGTTCTGTAACCAATAGACAATTATTGCGTCACCACATAGTATGCATGTTAAAGATAGAACTTAGAGTTTGTTTCATTTGATGACCATTGGCTTGAGAAATACCGTAGAATTGCAAATATCTGGACCAAGGATTTTTTAGAATTTCTAGAAGCGCATTTTTATCCAACACTTCTAGAAATACAGTAATTGGCTAAACCTGCTTTTTGTTAGACCTTTAGCTTATTGGAAAAAGTCACAGATTTTTGTGAGCCACAACACACAAACAAAAGTTTTGCACATACTTATTATATTTACCTGCAAACATTCTTGAATATCGATATCAAACAAGTGTTATTTTCACCTGGTGATCTTATGAGTTTGAATCTAAACCAGCAGTTTTTTTTTTCTTTACCATGCGCCCCTTTAGTAATTTTCCTTCATTTCAAGCCCCTTCTAACATTAAGTAAGTTGAAAAAGAAATGTATTTACTGGAAAATTAGTTGATAAATTTTCCATGCTATAGAGTGTGTAAGGGCTTGCACCTCCTGGAAAATTATTGACGCCCCCTTGGGGAGGTGCTCTCCCCTGGTTAAGAACTATTGATCTGTAGTTGGCAAATTATTAATGTTGTTCGAATTAGCTGTTTCCAATGTTAGTTTATGCAAAAACTGTACAATGCTTTGACTTAACTGGTTTCAGTTGTTGTATCGACTACCTTACCAAAACTTTTCAACAGCATCTTTCTGGCAACTGAAAAGATTTTTCATTTTATCTCAGTATGTTTACCCTGACCTAAATGAATATTCATAAAATATTTTTGTGATTTGCTTGGCAGTGACGTTTCATGTTTGTGATTTTGTAAAGCCTGAGCAAAATCTGGAGTATAATACACAGATTTCCCCACAGTGCTCAAACCTGCCTCATTGACCCTGCGATCAACAACACCATGCAATTTGTGACTGGATGCCTGCGTCCTACACCAGCAAATAACCTTACTATCTTTACCGGCATCCAACCTGCTGAGCTTCATTGCAAATGAGCCATATTGTCTCTAGCACGCTGTGCCATGGAGCTTGGCCATCTGTTCCACTCAGGGCTCTCCTGTCCACTGAGTGGCAATGCATGGCGTCTCAAATCAAGACACCCATTTGTGCCTGCCGCATAACAGCTCTTCAGTTCATCTGATAAGAGCATCAGAAATGTGGCGCTTTGGGTGGATCACCGATGGAATGCAGAGTGGTTGGACAACATTATGGGACTCCGTACTTTCATCACTGACACTGGCACCCATCCTCCTGGAATTACCCTTCCGGGAGCAGCGTGGATTCAGCTTAACCACCTCCACACCAATGACAGACATTTTCTTCACTCTTGCGTGCACAAATGGGGTATAGCCCCTCTGTGACCTGTGAGTGTGGTGCAGAAGAACAAACTGTTGACCGTGTTGTCCTTGAATATCCAACCCATCGACCTCCCCATGGAATGTACAGCCTGACATTTCTGGATAATGGGACAATTGATTGAATGGCTGCTCAACATCTGCCCCGAGATCTAGTGCAGCCAAGCAGTGGATTGAAAGAACTGGCTCAAATGATGGCAATCATATGCTAATGGTATCACATAGAGATGGCACAGTCCAAGAGTTTCTTCGCCTGGACCACCCATAGCCTGCAAAATCCAACCCATGGACTGAGGGCATTTCTTTTTCGATCCAGCCCACCCATGGCCTGTTAAACAATTATACAGTTCACTTACAAATGTCAAACAAAAACAAAACAGTTTGACTGTTAAAACATAGTGATGTGGTACGTATAAAAAAACTGTTTAACTTTCAAGTAACTAGTCTCAACAAAAGCCTCGTGGTTTCACTCACTTCTCGCACCACTAGGTGGTAGTAACTCAAAAAAATTTGAAGTTTTTTCATTTTTAGCGGGCAGTAATGGCCTGTTTTCATTATTAGCGGGCAATAATGGCCTAGTGAAATCTAAATGCTAAAAATATGGTTAGCAGCTGGCCCAGAATCCAGACAATTAACAGCCTATCTCTAGTGTGGTATTCTCCAATACTAGATGGAAAAATATCAGCAACTACTGGTACAAGATTAAACTTAGAATGAAAATCACGGCCAATGAAAACGATACAAACGACATATTGCAAACGTTTTGATAACTCCTGTTATCATCATCAGTGCATTGCAAATTTGCAAAATTATAGAGAAATACATTAACCAAACAATATGTCGTTTGTCCTAAAAAGTCCAATAATCAGGTCAAGTCATGTGGAAAAGAATTTAAGTCATTCTAAAGACACTGTTAACTGCAGTCCATTAAACCAAGTTGCCATATACCTGGAAAAAATTGTGATTTTTGCAATTTATCTATGATACTTGCAGCACCATTGTGACCAGCTACCGTATATGTGAACTGTGAATTTAAAACAAAAAATCATGTCAACCTACAGCTTTACATTTCTGAAGCTTTTCAAACCATGTGCTTGGAATACTCATACAATTGCTGTATCAGTTCAACAAACAAAGAATGCATAATGTAAAAAAGGCAGATATAGTGATTTTGATTAACTGTAGTACAGTACTTAGATTTTACCAAATTGTTAATAAATGTTTGCGTTTTTGTTTCAGGCATATTGTATTTTAGAACAGTAAGATGTCATTGTTTGGTGCATCAAGTTCATCGTTTTCTTTTGGCAACTCTGCTTCCAACCATAATCCAATGAAAGACATTGAGGTTTCTAGTCCTCCTGATGACAGTGTAAGCTGCTTGGAGTTTAGTCCTGCCACTTTGAATGGAAATTTTTTGATTGCAGGATCATGGGCAAATGATATACGTTGTTGGCAAATAGAAGACAATGGGCAGACTGTTCCCAAAGCCCAGCAAATGCATCAGGGTCCTGTTTTAGATGTGTCATGGAGCGATGATGGCACAAAAGTTTTTACTGCTTCTGCTGACAAGACTGGTAAGATGTGGGACCTTGCTTCTAATCAATGTGTGCAAGTTGCACAGCATGATGCACCCATCAAAACTTGTCATTGGATAAAGAGCCCAAGTTACTCCTGTTTGATGACTGGCAGTTGGGATAAGACTGTGAAGTTCTGGGACACACGCTCAGCTAACCCAATGAAAGTTTTGAACATGACTGAAAGAGTTTATTGCGCTGATGTCAAATACCCCATGGCAATGATAAGCTGTGCTGATAAGAAGTTAACATGTTTGAAACTTGAAAGTGAACCACAAGAATATCAAAAATTTGACTCTCCTCTAAAGTATCAGCACAGGTGTATTAGCATTTTCAAAGATAAAAACCAAACCACACCAGTTGGGTTTGCTCTTGGCAGTATAGAGGGTCGTGTTGCTATTCATTATATTCAGCCAAGTAGTCCACGGGATAACTTCACATTCAAATGCCACAGGTCTACTAACTCAACACCGCAAGACATATATGCTGTGAATTCAATAGCATTCCACCCAACATTTGGAACTCTTGCCACTGTTGGATCAGATGGTCGCTACAGCTTTTGGGATAAAGATGCAAGAACTAAGTTAAAAGGATCTGAACAGTTGGACCAAGCTATTTCTGCTTGTGCCGTTAGTCATAATGGAAATGTTTTTGCGTATGCATCAAGTTACGACTGGTCTAAAGGTCATGAGTATTATAATCCACAAAAGAAGAACTACATATTTTTGCGGAACTGTGGAGAAGAAATGAAACCTAGAAACAAAAAGTAGATTGAAAGAAGACAAATGACAGGGTACCACATGTGTACCATTACTTTTGTGATACATCTACAAGTCACAAAAACTACTTGAAGTTTGAGGATTAAAATTTCTGTTGTCTAAATGTAGGAATAGCTATACAGTTTAAAAAAGACTTAGTTGTCTTTTTACTCAGCTCATAAAACAAATTTTCGACAGTAAATCAGTTGCACATCTGTTTCAAGACCATGTATAGTCATTCTACTGTTGATTTGTTGTTTTGCATCTTTTTTGTTCTTGGCTGTAAATTTGATCTTTACAACACAGCAAATGCATACATCTTCTTAAAATCTGTTATGTCTTTGCTGATTTCAAATTATTTTGTTTGTTCATGATGTGTTTTGAATATGGTAGCATCATATAACTTTCTTAATTGTAATAAAACTGGTTGCATTGTCAATGGGCTGCAATATCTCAAACAAGCTATATGGTTATTTTTGGAGTATCATTACATTATGTACCACAGTAAATCCATGATTTTGTTGGAAAAACTAGATTAAGTAGTTTTTGATCTAAATCCTTCATGGATTATTGAATTTCAAAAGATGTTGAATTGTAATCTTGTAAGAATTATGATGCTTGTGCTAGTAAACTATTAATAAAATTGTTTGCATTTGTTTTAGATTTATTATGTATCAATGTTCATAATGTCAAGCAGAAATTTTTAGTTGCAAATTATGTCTGGATTCCTGCAGTGTTTCTGTATGCTTAAAGAGTGAAAAATCATAATTCCTATGGCTTGCATACAAACATTGTTGATCAAGTCTCTATGCTGGAAATACTCCATATACTGAAGGACTCTTGCCATAAATTGCCTGAATGAAAATGTGCATACAATGCATATTTCTATTGTCATCTGCTAGATGGCAATTCGTATCTGCTATATTTGTGCAGTTCAGTCTGTTCTTGTTATAAATTGAACTAAGCAGTAAGCATGCTTTTGTACTTTACCTGTGCTTGTGGCATATTGAAGATAACCTCATTTCAACAGAGGTTTTTTGCAAGCAACATTGCAAATGACTCATTCAAATACAATCAAAATGCTTTGGTGATATTTTGAAACATAACCTAGTAACAGGCTCATACAAACCAAAAATATCTTATGGCACATTCATTTCAAAGTTAATCAAATCTTTCCATCTGAATTTCTTGTGTAATGCAGTCGCAACTATAACATAACATTGTTTTTTTCTCATTCAAAAGTTAGCTGTTGTAAAATCAAAATTTGTTCAACAATTTTGGCCAATGTTTCCATGACACAAAAGCATATTGTGGGGTACTCAATGCATTACTAAGATTTTGACTCAAAAAAAATGCTGGATGACTGTGTATGTGAAATGCTTTCACATCACTTCACTTGTTTATGCCAGTAATACTGGTTGCATACCAGGGTTGTTGTAAAAAAACCCGACCCAAAAAAAACCACCCAGTTTTTTTTTTAAAAGCCGACTTAAAAAAACCTAATAAAACCCACCAAAAAACCCACTCCTTACTTTTCCTTTGAAAAATCTACTAAGAAGTAAAAAATAAAACAATCAGGACACTTGTACAGTTCTCTGTAATTTTTTTTCAATGAAACAAAATGAATAGCAACAAAATTTAAAGGACTTTGAATAGTTTGAGTGAATTAAAATGGTTATCTTCTTCAGCTCTGCACAAGTGATATATTATAACCAATTTTTCTGCCTTCTCTACATCTAAACTTTTTCTGATTTTGGAACATACCAAGTCATATATTGAAAAAATACACACTATAGATACTGAACTGGCAGGGCATGCACGTAAACTTGATGTGAAACTGCAGAGTTTATGTGGGAGTGGTTTTTCTGTTTGCTGTGCACATGCTTGCCAAGCCTTACCATTCAGGAGTGAGTTGACCAACAACACATTGCAAAATCAAAGATGGGATACTTTTCTTTACCCTTAATTTTGAATACCATAATAGGCATAACAAGTTATTATTGTGTAATTCTGAAAATAGTGATATTGCATGATGGAATAAAAACAATTCAGAATGGGGTTTTTCTGTTTTCTTTTAAAAAAGAACAAAATCTTGTTTCTTTTTAAAAAACCTAAAAAAATGTTTTTTTTTTCAAAAAGAACCTGGTGGGTTGTTTTTTTTTAAAAAAACTCGTTTTTTTCTCAACCCTGTGGCATACAGAGTTTGTACACATTATGCACAAAGATGTTGTCTGTGTGGGCATTTTGTATTTACTATCTAAAATAAGAATCGTGCTTTGGCTTTATGCCTAATTGCCCGATCCTGTCTTGAAGTAGGTCAAAATTTTCCATTAATACTAATTTTAACAAAGTATTGACCATGTCTGTTCTGCAATGCAAAGCTCTCTGTGGTATTGATGACATATTTCCATTCATGCTTTGCTTATTAGCGTAATTGACATTTTCTTGGAGCATGGCAGAACAGTAGACACAAAGGTCATGTATTAAAAGTGTTTCTTCTGTCTCATTGTAAAACATCTGCTTCTCCATTTAGCATCTGTGAAATTTCAAGCAATTTATAATAGAGCCTATAATTGCCACAACCATGCTTTACCTAGAAGATTATTTGGAGTTGATTGAGCACCTTCCATCTGATCTTCGTGAAAGGTTTACTGACATGCGTGAAATGGATTTGCAGGTGATAAAAAGTTGTGTTGTTTGTGTAGGCTATATATGTAGAAAACAATCTAATGAAATATTGAAAAATAATTAACATGTCAGAAAAAAGACATTTTATTGAAACATTCATTGTAAAAGATCCGTGTATAGAGATAAACAATTTGTTGAAATTTGGGTGATTTTTTAAAAACTGACACATCACAATAAAACACCTTCAAGAGTATCACTTTCCAATTGTACAGTATAAGGTGCATTTCTGCTTCATGTTGACAGATTTTAAATGTTTTCAAAGGAAAGAGATTTTACGCAGTTAGATTTTTTCTTTGTATAGTTTTTTGACTTTACATAGTTTCCGTTGCTGCAAAATACACATGTTTTTGTCAGAGGTAAATTATTTTCTTGGTTGACTTTAGAAACTCAGTTTATTCTTCATTTGTGCATTCAGCAGCACCAACGTTATGTACAAGAATAAAGTCATTAAGAGGTTAAACTGATTGTTTCTTACGTGTTTTCTTTTACCCTAAAACACAGGTTCCCAACCTGGGGTACATGTACCCCTAGGCGTACATTTGCCTGTCCAAAGGGGTACATTTGAGGTTAGCGAAATGTATATTTACACTATATTTTATTTCCAATTATTTATACACATACCAGTGAATATTATTCTCAAAAGCCGTTATATGCCTGTTATTAAAAATTTTATGATTAATCATGCTAAAATGTTTTGTCATAAGAAATATTAAGGGTGCACATTCATCTGTCGAAATGCTGAAGGAGTGCATGCTTGTCTTTCGAAATGCTGAAGGGGTACATTCTAATCTGTCGGAATGCTGAAAGGGTACATGATCAGAGAAAGGTTGGGAACCCCTGCCCTAAAAGATTAAATAGTTGTTTCAATCAAGCCTGATTGAATTTTTTGCATAAAAGCTAGTTTTATTAAGTGATAGTTTGACTCCAATATCAAATTCTAGTTAATGCACTTTTGGCCAAAAAGCAGTATGAAAAGTAAGATGTTTCTGTGTGACTGGCTAATTTACACAGATGTCAGCACAGTAGAACACTGACATTCTTTTCTAATTTGGGTTGTTCTTTGTAGGTGCAGAACACCATGGATAATCTCAAAGATAAGGAGGACAAACTTTTTCAACGATGTGCTGCTAAAAAAGCAAAAATTGGTGGGGCTGATCAAATTTATGAAGACATAAAAAATGAGTACTATAAAACACTGGAAGATGCTGATGAAAAAGTAAGCTCATTAATTGGTTTTGCTCTATGCATACATAGTGAATCCTTCCAAAAATCCTGTTCAATAATTATGATTTACCATTTATATAGCTGCAACTGTATTTTCACTCACATATTCATTATTGGTGATGGTGTTTCAACCAGGGTTGCAGAGCTCTTGTAAAAACGAAACTGCTCCAACTTTGGAGCTTTTACGTTTCATGAGCATGGCTCCAGATCCAGAGCTCTTGGTTTTCATGAGTATAGCTCCAGAGCTCTTTTTTCATAACATGGCTCCAGCCCTGGCTTTGTTCATCTTTGTGCAAAAATATTTTCAATGTCTTGGTGTGCCTCAAGTTGAATGACAAAATTGCAAGAATGTATCACACTTATTTGAGCAGGTTAATCTGGTAGATTTTTACAATCAGCACTCTTAACACTTTTAAGATCCGGGGTATGATACATTCGTACTTTGAAATCGGCCTAAAACCAGCAGTTGTCGGTTGCCTTACCAACGACATAGCTCCTCTGCCGATTGCGCTAGAGAGTTTTTCAAGGGCTCAAACGGATCAGCCAGTCATTGAAAAAAATTTTGGTTCGGGATTGCAGATTTTTTATGAGTGAGGTCATAAGTGAAGTAGTTTTTGAGCAATTTTGGTTCATGTCACCTGGCCTAGGGCCCAACTGCTAGGCCAAAGTATTTTGCTGAAGTTTTCATTGGAAACTAGACTCGAGTCCGAGTCTTTTGAGCCTTTGATCGACTTTCTAGCGTTTCTGGTTCAAA
>JGI24021J15306_10013320_pt1 | contig 10217 bp, 4 predicted proteins | sample Ectturendosymbi1_FD_15306 | JGI IMG/M metagenome (IMG submission 15306) | reverse complement strand
AACCTTGGCTTACCCCAACACAAAGCCTAGTTGCTTTACATAGTGCTTTCCTTCCAAGGCACTTTCACAATACGCCATTTACTTCATGCACATGCGAAGTGCATCCTCACAATCAGTTTAAAAATGCAGGAATATAGAGCAGGCCTATGGAGTCGAAAGGGTTTTCAACACGAGTCGGAGAAAATTTTAACGACTCCGGGCTGATCTTTTGCTCGCCGATTGTGATTGTTTGTGCCACAAACGTGCGTAAACATCACATTTGGAAATTTTGCAAACCTAGTCCTGTTAAACAAAGATCAGAAAATAACAGCGAAGCAAGCTCTATGTCTTATCGCAATGAAAATAAAGGGACTGGAATCAGAGTCTTCGCAGAGTCAATTTACTGACCAACAGAACATTGAAGCTGATCATCATTATTATTCTTCATCCAGCGAGGACCATGACTTTAACGAAGTATCTGGGTAAGGTGGAAAATGACCAAATGAAGAAAAGGCGTCTTGGTGTAAATGAGCGTTTCAACGTAAAGTTAGAAAAGTTTAAACAGCTTTTCCATCAGCCTGTTGAAGAGAAAGAAGTACAAACATTCGTGCAAACTGCCATTGGAAGAACTCATTTTCACTCTACTCCAAAATCATTCGAGATGCAGCTCTTACATTCACAGGTCTTTCTCTGAACCAGATCAATGTGGACTTTTCTCTGCTCTGAAAATAATAAAATCTGACCTCAGAGCTTCAAATGGTGCATTATTCCTTGAAACGTAAATGAGTTCCGATTCTTTTGTTGTGCATTTCCACTTGCAGTCGCTTTGAAGATGAACTGCAGCATGTCGAGTTTCGCCGTTCTAACACAACTCCTTCGTACTAAAAAATATAGGTTGACTGATTCTTAAACCTTGCAAGTTTGTTGTACCTAACTGAAGGCAGGGTAGTATGAAGTGTTTAGATAGCGAAGAGTAACGTTAAAGTGGTTAAGGTAAAAACCCAACTACTGTAATTTGTTTTTTTCTTGGTAGTTCGTGGATTTTGACCTGTATAAGAGCTTACTTGTAACATGTTCAGTTGGCCATCTGAGGAAGACGGTGGCACATGTGCGTTCAGCAAAGCTGAAGCTTGACAGCGTTCGACCGTAAAAAGTTATATCAAAGAAGTCATTTGGGATGGTATCATGAAACCCGGGCGAGTTTTTCGACCGCGTTGCGAAGTATGCGCAAATGCATACCGGTAGGATACCTACATTTTTCAATCTTACTTGTTTATTGACATCGCTTACAAGGTATCTGCTTTAGCCAGTATATTAGCATTCTCTAATAATTTGAATTGTGGCTATTTCAGATGAGTATTTTCTATACAAATAATTAAGACTAACCCAGCATGTTTTGCTGAAGAGAGAGATGAACAAGCGTGTACATCGTTTCAATACAAGCTTCCGTGTTCTGGGAAAGTGCAAGTAGGTTGTAGGTTTTATGAACTCATCTGAAACAATTATCCCTCAAGTAACTAATACAGCTGAAGGTCTGAGTCGATCCGGAGTCGGATAATTGAAATTGCCCGGAGTCGGAGTCGAATGTTGGGACTTCCGACTCCACAGCCCTGCATAGAAGTCAGCATCGAACGGACTCGTCCCACTGAGGTTACGCGCCTATACTCAACGAATGGCGTTTTTATGATACGATCGCTCCGTGCGGAGACACGGTGCAACGCGGCAGAATCGCCGAGGCCAGTCTCACTTTTTACAAGTTACGATGAAGTTTTAATTTTCTAACACGCACGAATAACAGAAACGAAGTAATTTGCGAAGAAAACAAAAAAACAGTTTGCGCGGCGAACGAAAAAGAAAACTGCCGAAAAATCGAAATCGTTCTCGGGGCCGATCAACAATATCCGACCCCTCCGCGGACCAACCGCGATAACAGGAAAAAATGTAACGTGAGGGCTGCAGATCGAAGTTTATGGTCGGCCGATATATTTTCGAAAATGATCTGGAGAGCAAATGGTTATGTTGACAACTTTTGCTCCCTGGCTTTGAGGCGTTTTCCGAAACGAATGTATAGCGCTGGTTGTTTCATTGCCCTCTCTTCGTGCATCTCGGCTGTCAGCGGTGGTGCAGTAAAATAAACGACAACGAACGCAACATCTGTTGGCCGCACTGACGAAATCAAGTGGGAGCAGATTGCAATTCATTCGCTTCGCAGCTGGCCACGTGTTGCGAAGATACCGCCGGTCAACGCGACAGAGCTTTTTACGCTCGATCGGTTTTTCGTACTGCGTAAGTTTTTTTTCTTTTTTTTGCAAAACATCTCAATTCGAAAACCGCGCGGAAAAAATGCACAATACCTTTGGTTGCTAAGTTCACGCATAACACGAAATTTCTGGCACCAAGAAACCCTTACCCTTCCCAGGAAAACAAGTTTTACTATTCGGCAACATTCCCGCATGCTCCCTCTGAACACGTACGCGATCTTTGAAAAGCATCGTCAAAACAGGCAAAAACAATTAAAACCACCAAACACTCTCCTTGGTGCACGCGTGAATTGAACGACCGCGCACAGTGCCGGCTGACAGCCTCCGGGCGGTAACTGATCGCTTTCGACGTCAGCGGTACAGCGATTAAGCTCGCGCGTTTGCGCCGCGATGCTTGGTTTCGAAAGCGGAATCGGTAGGCGTGGACAGCTAGCTGGCTGAGTCGGTTGTGTTGAGCCAAAAAGTCAGGAGGAACTGCGACAGCTTTGCGCGGGAGCTCAGGTCTTTCTTCACAAATCGCGCGCTTTAAACTGAGAAATCGCTTCGCGAAAAAAAGCAACAGCGTTAATTTGCATTCGCGAGCAAACGGCAGGCCAATAAATAACACAGTTCACAAAGATTAACTCACGCACTCTGGACACAAAAAAGCAGCATTGCGGAATCGTGTGCGGACTGGACCCACGGAACAGCAGCACGCATCAGGGTAATGCAACTTTGGCAAAAGACAGAAACATTGATTTCCAACTATTACGTCCCAATCTGCAAAACCAACTGCAGCAACAGGTCGGATTGCGGGAAAGTCGACGAAACGACGGCGGACACCCGTCTCCTGCAACCATCGTCCATAGCCGGATACATTTCATCAAAAACCAAAGCAGTACCTTTCGTACTCGTTTGAATTGTCTGATGTACCAGACAAAAAAACGTGCGTCCTGATTCACCGGAATAAACGTATTATTTAAAAGTCGTGCGCGAACCAAACAAACGTTTCGAAACTGCAGCATGGCTGCAAAGCAAGGACCAGTCGCTTGTCACGACCAGAACCACCACGTGACTGGGTCATGGCTCGAATACGCGTTGTCGTATCTTTACAAGTATGATGGTAAACAGCATATTAAACGAGGCGTCGTGTTGAAGTGTGAGGCTAAAATTCCTGAATGGCAAAGCAGCTAAGAAAATAAGCTCACCTCTAGTGGAGTTACAATACGCCAAATACGGGTGCGCACAAACAATATTGCTCATAGGCCGGGTAGCTACAGCGAAGGTCAATTACGAGCACCCCCATTCCCAACCCATTTTGTCCGTGGAGTCACAACCAGTTCCTCGTGCAGTCCAGGTGATCCGATGGCGGCCGCGATGGCGACCTAGTATCATACAGTGTAAATGCTTTTTACAGTCGATCCTGTTTTGTTAATGGTGTCCTCGTGCGCCTGAGAAGGAAAAAAGACGGTTGCAGATTGAGTCGCAAAACGCGTTTTCTGCGTGACAATCGAGCTGCCGCTACCGACGACCGTTCAGACCAGTGTTTCCCAAACTTTTGTTGAAGCGACCACAAATTTTGAAAAAATTCAATCGTGTATGCACTCGCAACCCCAGCATAAACACAATCTAAACCTGAAGGTATGTATACGTAATATTTCGCAAACCAAACATTAAATCACGAGAAGCAAGAAGCCTGCAATAACAGTTTATTCATAAGGATGTTCAATGACAATGGGAATAATGCAAACTTCTTAATCACGGTGTCTTTTTGCTTAAACGCAATTGCATGTCATGTTCCACGTCCATTCGACTTCGGTAGTTCGTTTTCAGTATATTCATTCCACTAAATCCCAATTTGTCGCAAATATAATAATCAGTCGTTGGATGATCGGATACGTTGAAGAAATTTGAATTTCATAGATCGGATAATTACAATACATAGAAACCTACAAGTTAATATTTGCTGAAACGTTTGGGCATTTTCCTTTCAACAACACACAAGTTATGCGACTTGCGGCTGCAGTCGTCATATCCAGGAATTTTTCTGCAACATGAGAGGTAGTTCAGGCAGAATCGTGACGACGAACTTATCGATTAGACACAAAAGCATCAGAATGTTTCCATAAGAGTGCTCCAACTTTTTGATAAGCTCCACAGCATGCCAGATTATAGTTTCTGTGATATGAATTTCTTGTTGGCAATACGTTTTTTTAATTCAGTGATCACGTCATTCTTCCTCGAATCACGCAACTTTTCCACAAAATGAGTTTTTTTGTGGTAAGCGATGATTTTTGCAGCATGGTCAATGGATGCAAATCCAAGGCCTGGCACAGATCGATTCAGAGACCAATTAGGTGAGCAACATTTGCAATAGACTTTTCCTGACCAAATTTTTCAGCTAAAAGCGTGCGTTTCTGTGTATTCAGGAAGACAACAATTTTTTCTCGAAGCTCCTAAACACGCTTCACAACACACGACCGCGTGACAAACACCGCACTTCGGTTTGAAGCAACAATCCTGAATGATCGGCGTCCAGCTGTTCACATAAGAAAACAAACACTGAAGAAGCGGCCTTGCCTTGGTGAACTTCGCCCATTTTCATAACAGAATTCATTGTGTCATGCAGCTCCTTTGTTAAATTTCTTGCTGCCAGTGTTTCTCTGTGGACGAAACACTGCGTCCACTTCGCATGCGGTGCTTTGTCTTGGACGAGTTTTGTTACTCTCGATTTTTATCAGCACATGCTTTTTTCCCGGAGAACTGAATGTTCGACGAAGAAGTTGCGTAGGCACTGTAAAATATCTTCGTCGTCTTCGCGATAGAAATGCGATAATTACGTCTAAGTGGAAGTGCCCTTATGATTCTGATCGTAAGTACAGGAGTGAATGGGAGAGACTTTTCGTGCAGAAAGCTGCCGATGGATCGGTATGCGAACTGTGGCACCATTTTACTTAAAGTGTGCAATTTCACAAACCATGAAAAGTCAGGAAGATCAGTGCTGCAGTACAATGCCATGATTTAATCTTAATTTCGAAAAAATTGATACTCTTGTATATCAGATGTTGTTTGTGAAGAGTAATGGCAATACCGCCAATAAAGTTTATCTTTTTCTGGCCTTTACACAAGCGGTTTAGCCTTTTTCTGGCCTCTTTTTTGCATTGTTTGGCTTTTTTAAAATATTTTTATCTGGCAACCCTGGCCTGTACACTCATTCAACTGCATTGAATGAAATGCAGACTCTATCACTTGATTTAAAATCTGTTCATGAACATCATCTGACATTTCTACAATGCGTCTCTTCACTGTGCTGCGTAATAATGAAGCTGACTCCAATTTATTACTCTTTTTCACCAATCATTATTTTTACAACTTCCTTCATCACTGGCAATAGTAAGCTTTCTCAAACGGTATGAGCTATCTTTTGCTTGGCTATTTGGTAAGTGGCAACATATGCGAAGTGTACAGCTGAATCATATACTTCTGTGAACGCTTTCATAGCAGTTTGCTGCGCTGTAATGGATTGGAATTTAGTTCAAATAACTCGATCGGCTTAATGACAAAGCCTGGAAGATCTATCTCCAAATGACGTTGTAGCTTATGACTCTTCATTGATTCCGCTTAGAGACTCTTAGACAGGCAACATATTTCGGTTTTCCATTCAATACCATGAAACCAAGTGTAAGGGTTCACCTCGTATAATTGTTTTCATGTCATTTACATAAACTATATGTGAATGAGTTAGTGAATCATTCTACACAACGAAATCATTCCAGCGACGTTATTACAACGAAAAATTTTTTTTTAACTCAAACGTAAGGCAAACTAGCCTGCATGAAAGCAGTCCTTCGGACAACCTGCGGACACTGTGGCATGCATGGGCTTAGTTTAAATGTTTGTCTGTTAACGTGGGTGTATATCGAACTTTTACAAACAGTAGCAGCTTGACCAAGTATTCTTGCTGCGTAGTGCCTAGTCTGTAGTGATTTTACTGTCTGAACAAGTTGGTTCCAAAATACACACTTATGAAAACTGGCAGAATATTATAGTGATTCATGTCCGGAGCACGTTGTCTGCTGATTGTCCGAGGTATTGGATTACTAAAAATTAACCCTGCTGCAGTTTGTCTCTTACCAAAAAACAAGCTAGCATCAAGCTAGTGTGTTGCTGTCACGAGTCTCATATACTGTGCAGTGCACAAAACCAGAGGACCAGAAACATGAATAGCTTATCAACGGTGACAAACAAGTGGATCAATCGGCAAAGTTTTTTATATGGGAAATCGATTTCATGTAACACTACGCATCTTCAGTTCTACAATCGTATTGAAATAGAAGCTATTTGTTGGTCACCTTTGTGGAGACTGGTTACTTGAATACAGATGTGCATTAAAGGCGAGTTTGAATCATCGCAAAAAGAAGCAGAGCCCCGTCGGCTGATTCCTCGAAAGCTTGCAGCAAACCCAGAGCTTGTGATTGTAGCTTATCAAATTATGATGTAACAAAGCAAATGTGAATGATGCTATTTCTGGCAGAACATGTCCGTTTTGTCCGAGTTGCGTTATGTTAGCTTCAGAAACTACAGTGCATGCATGCAACTTGTGCTACATGTGATAAAATGAAAAGTTTGCGCGGAGTCTTATTCGTATTTGAGAAAAACAAGCGGCCCCCACAAAATAATCAGGCAACCCACTTGGGGTCACAACCCATGCTTTGGGAAACACTGGTCTAGACTGCTAGAGAGGGATGAAAAAGTTTGAACACCAGCAATCACAGGCGGGCGCTTGTGAAGCAACAGAGACGCAATATGGCGCACGACAATAAAGCGGAATGTATCGATATTTCAGAGGGCCGACCGCATACCAAGCACCACAAGAATCGGAACGACAGAGGGCCAACCCTTTCCTGCTTTCAGAATGCAATTCTCATGAAACACACATTGCTTTCTCGATCAATAATTAATAGCCCGCTATGGACCTGAACGACATTGATACATTTATTTGTCTGACAAAAAAAAATTGTTTGTTTTGAACACGCGCCCACACACTTTCATGGAATATGCGAGAAGTTTTAGATCTTGACCAAGAAGGAAGTATATGAACTCACCTGAAACGCCAAAGTCATTTTTTTGGGCAAACCCAAACGTTGTTTATAAACTTCCCTGTAAACATAAAATAGAAAATCGCATTCAGGTTTGTTTTTCTTTTTAGTATATTTAAACTATCGACAGTCAGCGGCAAACCAAAAACAGAAACCTAGTAGCTACCACCACGAGAACAACACGCATGCACAACAAACGATGGAAAAGCACAGCACAGATTACTATGAAGCAGAAAAATTTATGCATAAAACAAAGCCCCGAGTCGCTGATCAGTAAAAGGTTACAAAAAGGTTACGGGTCTAATTGCTAATTCACCGCTGGTACAACACATCAGAGCATGGGAAGGCAGTCTGACATTTTTAGATATGCACAAAATGTTGATTTTGATTTTTGGAACATCACTTCACCACATCTGTTAGTTAAATTCATCTATATTTAACGGGATATGTTTAACAAAAAGCATGCGTCGCTAAGCAATGAGTCTACTATTCGTGGCAGGCAAGTTGTGTAGTTTGGATCGGCCTTAAGTAAAATAAAACCTGCGATTTGAGAACATTCAGGCTAGCTGACGATCAAGCCGAATGTGAATGGACATTTCAAGTATGAAAGCTTCATAAATAAAAGAACTGCAGTAATGCTCGCTTTGACATGGGAGCTGCACGTATCGTTCGTGACGTAACTACATACCTAACTATCATGTTGCTAAGAAATGCCGACATGGCTCAAAATATTTCGCATGTCGTAATCGTAGGTCAAATCAGGCGGTGACTTGACGACGTAGTGTCTGGCGTGACGTTTTCTGGATGGCGCTTTGTGGCTTAGTTTCAAACTATCCCGGAAAAGACTTTAGCTGAGGTTGTTTGGATAGCTTTCAACAGATGTTCGTTCGATGCCGAGCAGTTGCAATAAACAACGTCGCCGTAATAAAAAATCAGCAACATACACGACTCAAGGAGACTGCGTGGGCTTGAAAAGAGGATTATACGTTTACTCTCTTTATAGCGTCATCATTAATTGTGATGAAATGGGAGTGCCAGTGACATGACACATGCATGGTAATTCCCAGGTGTTCATCAGGCTCTTGTTACAGGCAATGCATTGTTGCTCAGACACAGCTGATGGTGTAAAGATGAGCTTGATATCGTACAAACGTTCGTTTTTTAGCACTGGAGGCAACATTTCATGATTTACATTGGTGTTTAAAGGTCATATATTGAGGTTCGGTTAAAGTTCAGAAGGAATCTGGATGGACGGCAAAGAACAGCGTCACCAGCAAAAAGAGTAGAAGACTAAATGTCATAAGATATGTCACTAATACAAGTCAAGAACAATAGTGATGTTAAAATAAACCTTGGGAAACACTGGATTGCATCAAAATTCTATTGGAGCTCACGGCTACACTGCGATTGATCTTCTTGAAAGACAAAATTGGAACAACTTGAGTGAAGAATTAGTAACAATAAATGGTCGGAGCTTATTCAAAATTCCTGAGGCTGAAGAGAAACCACAGGCATTAGAAATACCATTCGATGCGGGAAAATACGATGCTATCTTTTGCAATGTTCAATTCGCGAGTTGTCTCGAAGAGGTTGCCCAGTAATTTTTCCGGAAACCAGAGATGCGGCTGTTTAACAGATCGTTTGATTCGAGGTAGGTAAAAAGGTGGCTGTTAAGAAACTTTGCAAAATTTTTTGACAGTGTCGGAAAATGGCAGCATCAAACGTGACGTAACAGCCATATTAAGATAACAATCTTGAACTGTTTCGAATCGCAGTTTTTTTTTAGTAGGAAATCTTATTAAGTCCCAAACATGTTTGTACAGTTTCATAAACATGACTAGTACAGTATTATTAACTTGGAATTGGATTTTCTCTAATGATTTAGAACTGCGACTTTTGTCACAAAAGAAGCGTGTCCAGAAATTAAGTGACTCAATGCAACGCCTTTAAACCAAAGAGCTGACACCGCGTACTACACATTTCTAACTTCGTAATAAGTCAGACGTTACTCATCGACTTTAACTCTGGACATCACGTTATCTTCATCTGTTCCGTATCAATAAAAAATGTCACCATTTTACTTCGTTTAAAGCGACGCAGTCCCAGGACAGAATGCGCAACACATTCTGTCAAAGACAGTCAATAAATGCCATTTGTAGACTTATTAACTCAATTTCATGTGCACCACAGATGCATTTCCCTTACTTTTATGCAGATACCACCTGGGGACCAAACAACCAATTGTGGCAAACAAATTTTGATTTTATCAAGCTGCCGAGAATGTCTTGAAAAATGGGATGTTAACTATATGGGTCACGTTTCGAACAGATGGGCAAACCGACACACCCCAGGCTGGCAGGCTATTTCTTAACTAGCCGCCCGTAAATTAGAAAGCAAAAGCGTCGTTAACACGTCATATAAATCCAAGTAGAGGCGATGCCTGTAAACAGCATGGTAAACGCAAAGATAAGAAAATGCAACATTTCGCATCTGGTACAAATGTGTTTAAACGTCATTTTACTTCAAACATATCCGCATTTTTACCAATAAATTTAGTAGACGAAGAACGTATGGAGGTAGAACACAATTCGTTAGTCAGGTCCCCGTCTCCCACATACACACAGATTGTGCGCAGTTCGATTTTTGTATCATTGTCCTTGGAGAGTCACGGTATTCATAGCAGAATGTGTGCAACTTGCATGGGTTAACACAGTCGTGTCGAATTCAGAGCGAATGAGCTTCGTTTTCACGCCTTTCTGGCGAAAGCTTTTTTCCATCGGCCTGTCTTGCAGACAGGGTTGCGAAGTCGTAACGAGTCGGAGGTTTTTGGGTGGAGTCGGATTCCTAACAACACTGGGAGTCGGAGTCGGATTTTTTTGTCCGACTCCGGATGTCCAAT
>JGI24021J15306_10013318_pt1 | contig 10217 bp, 8 predicted proteins | sample Ectturendosymbi1_FD_15306 | JGI IMG/M metagenome (IMG submission 15306) | reverse complement strand
AAAACTCATGTTCTGGTACGAACGCGATGCAATAACTTAGCAAGAAGACTGTATCGTTGTCAGAATAATGCTTTGTAGAATAACGAGGTTGTACCGGAGACGCGTGCATAAAAGTTTCGGGAACAATCGATATGCTGGAAATCGATGTCGAAAACCGGACTGGGAGTTCAGAATCATTACGAACGTCAGTAGCATGCGATCGTTCAGCGTTTGTTCCTGCTGACTTGCTACAAGGTACGCGCGGCATCGACGTCTGATCAACAGTTTTGATTTTGACAATTTTCTGGTCTCCGCGTTGTTTTCCTTCCAGTAACCGCAAAACTCTCACAATGTTTATTGCTTCTTCTCACAAAGGATTTCTCACAATGTTTATTGCTTTTTATCATTCCGGAAAAAAATAACATTCAGTTCAGTTTCGCTTATACTCGCTTCTGTGTTCCTTTCGGAGTGTCACGAGTGGTCTGCGGCGCCAGTTTCCGCTTGCTTCCGCCGTGGGCCACGCTGCTGTTTTCACAGTGAATGCCGCACTAGTGTTGAGTCATTGGCAGCACCGAGCGTGAATTGTTCCCTTGCACCTACCCATTACATACCGGGTCACGAGGCTGGACAGACCGTAACTACCGTTTTTCAAGTCTTCGGTATGACCCGACCGGGAACCGAACCCATTCTACCAGCTTTGGTGGCACGTGCTCAACCAATTAGACCATTTAGCCGGTTGAAAAAAATAAAAAAGTGCTTGTAAAGGTAAACTATGAAAAATTGTTTATCTTCTCGTAAGGTAAACTATGAAAAATTTGTGTCATAAATAGTCAAAATCTAATTCATAAAAGGCAATACGGTTTTACAAAAAATCACTCAGCTGAATTAGCCATTACAACCATTTACGATGAACTACTCAAAAACTTTGACAATAAAATTAATAACATATTCCCTATTTCTAGACCTATCAAAAGCATTTGACTGCTGTGACCATAACTTTACTTGATAAACTCTATCACTATGGTAGAAGAGGTGCTTCGCATGAACTATTCTCACATTTTTTGCATGATAGAATGCAATGCACCAAAATAGGGACATTGAAATCTTTATACAAAAGGATATCTTGTGGAGTCCCTCAAGATAGTGTCGTTTCGCCTGTACTTTTCCTTATCTATATTAATGATATCACTCAAGCTTCCTCTTTTCATACTACTTTATTTGCTGATGATATTCAGGTTAGCTAAAAATGGGAGGAGCGGAGCAATACTGCACAGGGGACATACAGAAAGCGCAAAACATGCAGAAGACAATAAAGCTTCAGAAAACACAAATATTCGGAAGGCAACAGCTATTCATCGAAGGGAGGCAAGTGGCGGGCAGCAACATTGGTTAATGCACTCTTCATATGTGGAACTCCTATTTTAATGTTCTTCACACAACTGCTTTCATTAAAAGTTAACACAAATAACCATAGCATTTTCCCCACAGATAACCTGAAATACCTAGGTGTTCTTCTTGACAATAAGCTAAGCTGGAAATCACATGTAAAAAAGGTGAAAACTCAACTATCAAGAGGTTGTGGAGTTTTAACTTCAACATTGTACCAGCACAATCTGTATTGAAAGTTGTCTATAACCCATTAATCCAACCTACCTTACTCAATCCTCATGCGAAGGTGCTTCAAACGCAACATTCAGCCTCCCATTAAACTCCAAAATAAAGCTATAAAACTAATAAAACTCTTTTTCGCAGTTCGACATTTCGCCATAAGATTTGAATATCCTGTACTGGACTACGCCAGAACCATGAATAAAACAACGCCCAACATTGCATTTTTCGAGTGACACAGCAGGTAAAGCTCTGCACTCGTGAACTGTTCGTCAGTGTTCATTAAACACACCTTCAAAAATACTATCAAGCGCCTTCTGTAGAGCGATCAACACAGACACACGCAACCGAAACTTAGGATTAAGAGCAGGAACAACGCGCTGCTCGGACTTACATTCCCTTTTCTCACAAAATACAATCCCATCTTCGTGTAACCGCTGTTCACCTTATCCATGCATTCGTTACAGTGCAGCTCGATTTCAGAGACCCTTGAAAGGAAAACAGCAATCGCTGGAGTTAAGCAAAAAATTAATTATCAACCGTAGAACCAAAGCAGACTAAAGAGCATATTCGCAAACAGAGGCAAACTTCTGGCGAAGCACCAAGAAAGCAAGAGGCACATTTTGCGTTAAGTCATCGGCCCGATTTTTACGCACTTGATGTTAAAGATTGCAGAGGAATGAATAAGAGCCATCGACCTCGACAGACATTTTCGTGAAAACTAAACATCGTAACGTACTGCGGGTAGAAAAAATGCCCTACCAGACTTCAAACAAACGAAGATTTTGCATTGCGGAGTGGAAAATAGCGTTTTGAGGTCTCCAAAAAATTTCCCTCACCAACAAAACTCTTGCTTTATACATCCTTCATTACTACACAAACGATCTGCTGAAATACTTCATAGAGTGAGTTCTTGCACTGAATTTACAAAACGCTGCCATTTTTTCTGCCATTAAAGCAGTCACTCACCGCATTAGGAATACTTTCAAAAATGCAGAAGGCCAAGCTCTGTGCTTCACAAAAGGAGACAAAAAACGTCAAAACGGTGTCGCATGGAGATTAAGTGAACGAAGTTTTAAAAAACGCGACCAAGCTCAGCTTTGGAAGAACAATCGATGAAATCCAAAGGATATCTTGAACCCACTACACTGCAAACAGCGCCGCGAACTGAACAGCGGCAATCAAGTAACCGCGATAAAGCAAGCCTGGTCAAGCGGAATCAACAGGCTTGCCCATGGCAATGGGTTTGTCTCATCTACGGGACAGTGAGCATGGAAAACTGTCTCATGTCACATCTTAAGTAATTTAACGACATTTAACACCAGCAGGATATTTCTGAAGTTGAACGCCATTATTATATGCTCGCAGCACACTAAGTACAGTATTAAACGTAGCGACTCAGTGCCATGGCGTAGTGATGCGAGGGCCCGAAGAAAGGTCACTGGGCCCTTTGGATGCGACAAATTAGAAGAAGGGTCAATCAATTTTTATTGGTCCCCCTGAACAGGGGGTTTGTGGTGCTCCGTAAAGGTTATGTCATATTAGTAGTTTCGTGGGAATCCCACGGGACGGGACAAGAATAAGTATCCCATGGACAAGCCTGAAAATCACGTTAGCGGAATCGTGTCACCTCCCCTCTCAAATAACTGTTGCTCACTTGTATTTCTGGCCACACGAGGGGCATTTGACGAGCGTGCAGCCTGCAAACTGCGAACAATTCAATCTTTCCTGATACGGCTTCGGTTGTCTGCAAGTAAATAAGCAAACATAAAAGCAGGAGATCATGTTCGACGCTTTCAGAATTTTTCAGACGCTGCACTAAAAGACAGGAACTTTACCCCACGAGAACGAAGCTGCCCACCTGCTAAATTCGATCCATTTCTGCTGTTCGTTCTTGCTCAAGCACGAGTTTTCTGAGCAATCCACAACGCTGCCAGTGCTGTCGTCAAACGCCTGCAAAAAATTTTGCGACGAATGAAGCCAAGGAGAAAACGAACGGCACGCATCAATGTTGGTTGGAGATAATCGGTCAGAGCTAGGGGGATGGGGGGGCGAGGGGCAAAATTTTACCACGATAGCGCACCGCTTACGGATGTAATATGTAAAGAATACAGTGCCCTGCTGCAAGTTCCAACATCGCCCGACAGTGTTATAGCACCGATGGAGTAGCAACCTCTGTGCAGGCTCGAACGCTTTACAAACAACGTTACAAGTTTAGACAATGTTGAAGATGAAGGCATGCCGACATGGGCACCTTATCCAGTCGAGTGACGGTACCGATAGCAGCCATCAAGGCCCAGCTTGTGGAGCAGGCGTTGCCGTTAGTCCCGTAAATTTCGACCACTGTGAAATGGGACGTCGCGTAAGTGTCCGAGGAGCCGAATCACATTAAGTGGTTGCAAAATGTTATCGCTAATGTGGTTGACCCGCAAGCTTACACACATTATCTGTCAAGCAACACAAATGTAGCCCATGTCACGTTGTGAGGTGGTGGCCAGGTGGAGCACTCTATGCCACGCAGTGTTAAGGCACAAGTGCTGCGTTCACAGCGCCGGTTGTTCAAACGTGAGGTTGATGCCAGGCTTCTGAAGAACTAATTTCCAATAGTGAACCTACCCTTTAACAGTGCTGCTAATTGCTATATATATACCAAATTATCAAATTTGGCATATTTTTAAAGCGATATTTGATTTGGTCTGTACATGAAAAATTTGGTATGTTTTTGTCGGAGGATTTAGTTGAGTCTTTAAACCAAAATATTTGTTATTCTGCAAAGCGTAAACAGAAGAACCACATTGATCTTAAAGCTAGATAGTAAAGTGTCAGTTGTTTTGCTTAACATGGGAGTAAGCGTGCTTTTTGGGTAAGCGGAAAGAGACCGTGAGAGATGAGAAGTTTAGAAAAACTGAACTTAGCTCTAGATATGTGCTTTTAGTCAATGCCTTCAAAGGCTGGAAAGCTGCATAGGCTGGAAAGCTGCATATGAGAGTGGCGGAAGATGTAGAGAAGAGTGGCTGATAGAGCTTGCCTGGCTTGCAAAACAGGATTCTGCTGGTGCTGTGTATCCCGTTTGCTAACTGTGCAAAAAGTAAATTACAAACCGCAAAGCAGCTATCATACAGCATAATTATGCGAAGGACCACAAAAGAAATAAAAATGCAGTTGCAGGTGTTGGAAGGTTGAATTTTCCAGTGGTTAATAGCCTAACTCTGTCACAGCTGAAGCTCAAGACAAAGGTAGAAAATTGAGCTTGCAGCTTCTCTATGACGCCGCTGCTCAACAGCAACTGTTGACCATCTAAGTGAAGTAGTAAAAAAAACATGGCAAAGCAGCGTTAAATTTTAAGCTTTCTGTTACAGAAAAATTTGGTATTACTGTATTTGGTATAATTTTGTTGTAAGAAGAGCTGACAACCCTGCCCTTGAACTCCGCGTTCAACAGACAAGCGTAGTAAAGGCAATACAGTGCTTCCGGTGGGTTGAATAAAAACTGCCAGTGTTCTTCGGTGGCGTAATTAATGGAAATGTCTTTCGTTTTCGACCAGCCCATTGTCGTGTTTGTGTAACGTCTCCCCCATCATTTGGTCAGGGGGCTGGAAAAACAACTGTTTGCGATTTCAAACTGTTTTTGAATAACCCGATAGCCAACCATAAACGTGACACCAACAATAAAAAGCGTCTCCTTTGTAACTAACGCAAAGCCAAAACAACTATGCCAGTGCTTAAAAGGTATTGAACACGCTATTTTAATCCAAAAGTCATACGATGGCTAACAAAAATTGTTGGGAAATATTTTGCTAGTGGCTGCACATCAGTGCTGGCAGGCTGAGAGTTGGATTTCTAAACTGGCACTTGCAGTTTGTTTTCCGTCACGTGGATGTTCGAACGTCGGTTCTATGATGCAGGGTTCCGTGAAGACCGGTTGTCTCACAGAAGGCGAAGTGCAAGGGACTGAGGCGTACCTGACCTTCACATCAGCCTTTACACAAATCAAATCTCTAGCTTGACGTGGTGGCTCTGACCAATGTTCCCTCTAAGAAAATGTTACACGGAGCAAATGTTGGTTTTAGTCAGCACACAATCGCACAACCATGTAGACGCACAGCTAGTGAAGCGTTTCAAGCGTAAAAGGGCTATGCGGTATATATGCAATATCAAATTCGGAATTTTTCAAGTGCACGCGAATGAGATTTCACTGCGCGCATTTGCGCACCTTTGAGGGAACACTGGCAGGATGTATGTTCCCGAGCGCTCAGCTCAAAGCCTGGTTAAGTACATTGTGCTTTTCGAATTCCCTCTTGCAGTGCTTCCTTTAGCGCAGTGGTTCTCAAACTGTGGTACGCGTACCACAAGTGGTGCGTGAGTGCTTTTCAGGCGGTACGCGAGCAGCTTTCCTGTCACATTCGAAACGCTTTGTTAATTCGTTTCTGTGTTATGATTCGTTCGTGTGTTATACGAATGTTGCTAATTCGTTTGTGTGCTATATTAATGTTAAGTATATTTGAGCAAAGTACGTTCTTCCTAAACCAGGGGGTACACTCCAACATTAAAAAAACACCAGGTGGTATGCGATCTCAAAAAGTTTGAGAACCACCGCTCTAGCAGCAGTAACGAAATTGCCAAAAATGACGGGATGCGACAGCAAACAAACCAAAGTTACTACCGCTTGCATTTGCGGATGGTTTGGTTTGGGAATAAGTTGCGCGGAACGAGAGGTTTTCACATAGGTAAACAACAACTCTAGCAACGCGATTGTTGTTGCTAGGCAAAGAATCGCGATGACCAAAAGAAGAGATTATTGCNAACCAAGTCCATTACACCACCACCAAAATCGACGCACTGGCAATCAGAAAGCGACGATATACCGGCACAGAAAGGCAAGCTATACGATGAGATTTCTTACGCGCAGTTTGTTTTCACCTCGTTGCGACCGTCTTGATTTAAAAATAGGAAAGGGCAAAAACTCGGCATGTTTTTTCAACGAAGCGTCACCCGATCGTGCTGCGCATTCTCAGCGACCAAACCTCGACGACGCTGCCTTTCAAAAAAACGCATACCTGATGCACATGAGAGTGGGGGGATGTTTCTTCGCTTTCACCACATAGCGCGGCGTGATCCTCAATCGTCGCTTCACTGAAATGTTCTGAAATGCGCGCAAGTCAGAGGTGAGCGTGAGGATGGCCGGCATCCAACACACACACGCACGGACGAGCTGCTTCATACTTACCCATGCACAGAGGACACTGTACGAGACGAACCGATGCTGCGTGTGAACGGGGAAAGTCACGTCTGGGCATCTTGTATGGCGATTGGACAGAATCTGATGGATGTTGGGTAGTACTGCCAACACAACAACAGCCAATTTAACAAAGCACCGTAGCGGGGGGATCAAGCAAAAGTTTCTTGTGACGAGGTTCTTCGACACTGTTTTTTTTCGGTCATAGACCGAAAAGTTTTTAAAATGACCGAAAAAAAGTAAGTCATTTCGTTCAGAATGTTTGAAAATATAGGCTAAAAAACACTTTTATGGCGATTTTTAATACAAATGTGAGACAAATGACCGAAATGTTTCAGCGAAAAGAAAAAAAAACAATCAACGCACGACCTGATCAATTCCGCACACGGGTTTGATAATTAGGGTCAATTACTCGAATTACCTAAAGTTTAGTCTGAACGAAGCGCTTGATTAAATGACACAGAACGCAATCCTTTTTTCAAATCGCCGGAAACGTCCACGGACGAATGCACTTTATACAAGAAAGATCGTAACTTCTTTCTTAACTTCCAAACACGAAAAGTTCATAAACTTTATGTGATTTTTGCGCGTATCACTGTACTTGAAAAAACATGTCCTGTGTACAGTGTTTAAGGTGTTTTGAGAGACCAAAACAGTCTCTCAAATTTTTTCGACGGTCTCAAAATACAGTAGAAACTCGCTTTACTACCATTATCAAAATCTTGCTTAACGACTATTTCGGCATTCAGATAAAATAGTTGCGGCTTTTAAAATGTCTTTGCGGTCAGCAAGGTCAAATCTTAAAAACAACCTTGCCCGTGTATCCCCGACCACACCACACTGCCGCTCACCAAAGTAGTTGATATGCTACACTGCAACAGGCCTCACTTGCTTTCAGGCTTCCTTTTCACTGCCAGGCTGCCACCATCGTTGTCTCCCTGGCGTCGCTTATGTCGTTCAGCAGCCAGGATGATTTCCACAAATCGCGATGTTACTTCTTTGAAATAGTTTCTCCCGCCCGTGTTTAACTTCACCCCGTGACTTTTCTCGAAGCGCTTTCTCAGGTCTGTCATACCAAGAGGTAATTGCATCAGAAAGATTACGAACATTCAGAAAAATACTCACACATGGAACAATCTTATTTGACACGTGATTCATTTAACACCGGAATGGTAGAAACTGATTTTATCGGTGGTGTGTGAATATTAAAGAGAGAAGAACCTCTTTACGATTGAAATGATATTTTCTGAGCAAGCTTGCTATGGTCAATGCCACTAGGAAACGTTCCCAGTCACTTGCTATTTTACTTTTACTGGCTGCGCCGACATTAGCGGTCAGCGGAACTACACCACAGATAAATAATTAACAAACGCCTTTTTTCTGATCAACTGACAACAGTCAACTTCTGCAGAGACAGTGTCCGCAACACGATGGAGAAGCTGGTTCCTGTGTGGTGGTTGCAAACAGTCATCAATAGGCGTCCGAAGGGGGGCCTTGGCACCCCCTCGATTTCGAAAATTTCAGCAAAAAAGGGTTGTGTTCTTAGTTTCGAGTGGGAAAAAAACGAATTTCACCACGTTTACCCCCCAGAAAAATTTTGGAAAAATCCCCTAGTAGCCCTCTGGAAAAAAAATATTCCGACGGCCATTAATCACCGCGTAATCACAAGCACGACTTAAAGCCGCGTAATTCGTGCATTGCGTGTCTCAGTACAAGCAATAAAAGCAAAAGCAGTTTGCGAGGCAGAAGATGCTAATTATTCTGGAAAATGGTGAGTTGCGTGCGGATAAGCACCAAAATGTAATCTTCAAGGACATGATTTTCAGAGTGGTGCAAAAAGTTTTTCAAAACTTTGGCTCTAAGATTAGTCTACGCGCCCAAGCAAAGCTTGTACGATAAAGCGCTTTTCGACGTTTCACCTCTCAGCCTGAGACTTGAAACATCGAAAGTGTCCATGTCCAAAGTGTTGAAGAAACGTTTTATGGCTTTTTTGAGCGACTTGATTTGCTTCTCGGTGTACTCTGGTTCGCTGGACTCCTGCCCATCAGCGCTTCTTAAACTGTCGTTTGCCACCAATTCGCTGTCCTGATTTTCAGCGGGAAAAACGTCTTCACTAGTTCGCGAATCTTGTTCTGCGGCGTGACTGCGATGAACCGCCACCTCGTGTTTTGCCGCAAGGTCAATTTTTGAAACCTCGTTTGAAGAAGTACCGACCGAATTCACCCTGTCCGCGTCGGGCAACACTGCAATCGGTTCTGCTTTGCATTGTTCAAGTTTGTTTGCGGGCGATAAACTGGGTGCTGCAGACGATGAATGTCCGGCGATTTTCTCATTCGGAAGAACACGCAACAAACCGGCAGAATGTACGTCACGTTCGGGTGGGCTTTGATGCACTTGAACTGCAGTTTTCGTTGAGAGCCTGGGCTGAAAACGAACAAGGTGGTTGTTGAGAACGGGCGTGCTTCCTGCACAAAGACCACAGCTGATGAAAGTCATGTAAACCTTGCTGGAAACATTTCACAGGCGTCCGCCACTTAATTCGCATAACTGACATACATTAACGGTACTTTGAGGAAAAGTTCGAAAATCTGGCGGAGAGCAAGAAACAAAACAGCCTAAAACCAAGCTGAAAAGATGTTATCTCGATTTCAAGGTATGACTGAGTGATGATGTGAAACTGCGTTACGCACCGGTTCATGTACGTCTTGAAGATCTATTTTCCGTTTTACAGGACTTTGAATTTTCTTCGGTGTAGTGGGGTCGTTGTTTTGTGGGGACGTCTGGAAAATGAAACGTTAACTTCGAGCTTTTAGCGTGAGAACTCAGTCGCGATATCACGTCACGTCAAACGGCTGCGCCCCACCTTTGACGAGTTTAGCTTCGCGGCGATCAGCATCTTGGCCGTACGACCCATGGCTGGTGATAACGCTTCCTTGCCCTCGTTTCCGAACAGCCGTTTTAACATAGGCGTGCTGGTAATGGGCGTATTCGCAGTCTGACTGCAAAGCATGATGTAAAAGCAGGGTTGAGAAACCCGTTTTTTTTCAAAAAAAAAAACAACCCACCTGTTATTGTTTTTTTAAACCCGTTTTTTTTGTTTATTTAAAAAGAAACAAGATTTTGTTCTTTTTTTAAGGAAAATAGAAAAACCTTATTCCTAATTGTTTTTATTGCATCATGCAATATCATTATTTTCAGAATTACACAATAATAACTCGTTATACCTATTACGCCATTCAAATTTGAGGGTAAAGAAATGTACCCCATCTTTGTTATTGCAAATTTTTGGTCAATTCACTCCAAAATGGTAAGGCTTGGCAAGAATGCGCACAGCAAACAAAGAAAAACCATTTCCACACAAACTCTGCAGTTTCATGTCAAGTTTATCTGCATGC
>JGI24021J15306_10013317_pt1 | contig 10217 bp, 7 predicted proteins | sample Ectturendosymbi1_FD_15306 | JGI IMG/M metagenome (IMG submission 15306) | reverse complement strand
TCTCTCAATGGGGAGTCGGGTCGCGCTTCGCACCTCGTGTATAAATTCGATAAACAAATTGCGAGGTGCAACAATTCTCAGATAAAGATCCTTAATTTGTTCGATTTCCCATACGTACTAGCTGCTTAGACATCAAAAGCGAAACTGCAAATGACGTATTACCCGAACAAGACGCTTCTCAGTGATACAAAGAGGTGACAAATTAAGCAAATTGACGAATTAGACGATTGCGAATTAGACGAACACAAATGTACACAAAAGATAGGAATTCTGCCGGGACCGACGAAAAAGTGACGAATTGTCGAATTAGACGAGTTCTACTTTACTCTATAAGTGTTCACTAGTCTGTGTACAGAAAGTGTTACTGTATCTGATGAAGTTTGACATGACTGGTGTTTCCTTGACGTTAAGCATGGGTTTTGAAATATTCCTAAACGGAACCACAAAAGAAAGTTGCAATAGCTTTTTTGCAATAATTTAGACGAAGATTTTTTATAATGACATTCATGCTCCCAAGACGTGTATTTTTTCAAATTTTCATAATCGTGCGGTGCTTCGTGAGAATTGAAAAGAAAAATAATATTCTTATATTTTGCATTGTGCATTTGCAAGACTGATTCCGTTCGTATGTTTGAGGTATTTTGTTGAAATTGTTTTCACAGCGGAAAGTTCGCAACGCCTTGAGCATTGACCATTTTCAACGCGCCTCGAAAACCTAAAATTATTGCCAATTGTTTATGATGCGCACGTACATTAGAAGTACATGTATCATGGACTATGGCATTGATGAAAAGAAACATTGGTGCACCTTAGCCATTTTTTCATTTGAACCCTTTTCAGTTCTACGTTTTCAAACGCCGCAACTTTTGAAAACAACGTAAAGAATCTGAAAGCTCACCTCGAAATATCAGGTAAGAATTTGTACAAAAACAGGCGGGTTTATCTGAATTGTATTTATGTTATAAAAAAGCACAACCGAACTATTGCTGTAATGTGAAAAAAGTTTGAGAAACAAATTTTTACATGCAGACGGTTGATAACAAACGCTTTTAAATCATTTTTGAAATAAGTTGGTGTTGATGAAAAAATCTGAAATATATAATTGTTGTCCTCAAAAATTACCAATTTGAAAAAAAGTTTCATACTAAAGACGTTGGATTTTTTAACAATCGAAACTTCATCCTTTTTTGTGTTTTCACAATTGCTTCCACATGTACATTGTCTCTGTCGTGACACAGAAAGTGAACATGTGTCCTGGTGAAAGTAACGTGATGTAAATCTCTGCTATTCTGGAGGTGTTGTAATTCTTTGTCGAGCTGAGTAGTTTAAGATGCTTAACTGACCATGCTACGTGGTTTAAAACAGCTACATCCAATTTCGATGTTGACTGACTACACTAGGGGTCTCCAAACTTTTTTGTCCGAGGGCCACATAAGCTAATAAAAATATGAGGAGGGCCGGACGTTTTACGTAATGTGATTGTTTCGTCATATGTTACATTCTACCAAATCAACAAATGTTTCGTAAACACATTTCGCAGTTTTTTTCAACATTATTTTTTTCATCATGACAAAATGGATTCGCGGGCCGCATTTGGTGCACGGGCCGCAATTTGGAGACCCCTGGACGATACGATGTTTTCCACTGGGCATGAAACTTGCTACCTTTTTTTTTGCATACGCTCTTGACTCCGAGTTGTGGTTGCAAACAATGTTACACCGAATTAATTTTTGAGAAACGAAATTTTGTTCTCAACTTACCCATTTCTGTGTTCCTTCTGAAATGAATTCGACGGCTTGTACGATTTCCGAACACGACTTTCCAAAACTTGATTCTTGTTTAGCTACGAATGTCCACCTGAAGGTTTTACACAAATATATTTGCACTTTAAAGTCCCTTGGTTTGTCTTGTCGGATAGCATGGTGTTTCTTCAGTAGACACATTGTGTATACCTATTTGTAACGAAATTTATCATCTCCACACACATTTCCATTAGGTGGCGTACGCGGAAAATTTTCATGGGGAGGTTATTCAGTGGCATATGGTGGGTGCTGTTTGTGACGTCACAATTGGACGTCATATTCATGTTTACAATCCAAACCAACGTTTTGACAAAGTCTATTGACACAATATGCGACACGCACTCTTTTACGTGTCATTGCACCTAATATACACTATCAGCGCTCCTAGTAAGGATAACGGAGGAAAATACACACAACGCTACGACACAGCAGTTCAGAACTGCAAAATATCAGGCTGCGCGTTAAAACAGGGGAGCAAAACACACTCATCGCGACGTCAGAGCAATTTGCAATTGAAAAATCAGGCTGCGCGAATGTCTAGTCGAATACGAAGTCGAGCACAGGTGTGCGGCCGGAATGGCTTGCGCAAACTCTGGGTTGCGACTTCGAATCTTGCTGAACAACACAAGAATTGAGAATGCGCGTAAATACCCAAGGAAACCTACGTTTTCTTGTTATGTATATAGAAGTCTAAACAAACTTTTACAGTAGTTTTCCTTTTCACCTTTTGAGACATTGTCAAATGGTTCTATGTTAACAACCGCTGTTTCTAAGGTCGTGCAACAGTTCTGTCATGCTACAGAAATTGGTAATGTAGCCAATGCGGTCAGCGCATGCGCTGGTCAGCCGTGGCCGTCAGTCGACAAAATAAAGACAATTGTTTTGGAGAAAGTGACCTATCGCGGATCACAATCTTAAACATGCGTAGCGGACGAAAGGTCTGCAAAAAGTGGTAAGGTGGTTCCTGGATGTAGACGATAACCCAGATTTCCACCAAAACCTAACTATGAATGTTCCTTGAAATTGGCATGCAAAGTCATTCCGTGTTATTTGGATTACGTCGACAAATTATCAAGCAAAAGTAAACGAAAACAATTAACCTCCTTTGCGCAGGTAATGAAATTTTTGTAACTTATCAAACTCAAGGGAGGCATTTAACCCCAACCTCCGTTGCGTACGCCCTTTGTTCCATTCCACATGCCTTGCTCCTTTTTCAAGTCTGATGTTGAGATCTTGCAACACTACCTCACTGGTATGTACAAGATTTCTGTCTCTTCCAAAGTACAGGGCGAAAAGAGAAATTCGTCCAATGGAAATGTTTGGTTGAATGTTGTGCAATGTTTCCTGAGAAACATTCTCTAAAATTTTGTAACAGAAGAAATGGTTTGTAATTGTGGCGTACTTCGACTGAGCAACATAGATACCCTTCACAGATTTGCTTAGGATGATCGAACAGCTGTAGTTGCAGTTCACCATGACCTGCCACAGACTGGCCTCTTGGCAAACATAATCGAAAACCTTCTCAATAGTGATATGATGAATAATACTGCACCGGTGTTGTGAGCGTTTTTCTACCAGCACTCTGATGTAAAAAGTTTGTTTTGCTGTTCCTGTTTTTCAACAAAAACCCATTGTTGGCGAGTCAGTGGCAGCACCCCGCGTGGACTGTTCCCTGTACCCACTCGTCAACGAGAGCACGAGGTTAGACAGACCGCAAGTAACCGATTTTCAAGACTTACGCCAAACCCAGTGACTCTCAAGTTCGTCGGCGTGGACCACCGGTGGTCCATACACAATTTTTCGTGGTCCACAGAAAATTTGACAAATTCTTGAGAAAACGTTCTTACAAATTGTAACGTTTACTCAACATTTAATTTTGACCAGTTGTTCTACAGTAGCGTTAAGTAGCTGTTCATGAGTTAGCTTATGAAAGTAGTCATTTGGACTCAATTTTTAAAAGATAGGCCATGGGACACACAAAGTTGAGAACCACTGGTACAACCCGAATGGGAATCGAACCCAGTGGACCAGATTTGGTGGCGCGTGATCAACCAATTAGAGCACAAAATCTTGAGTGCGAAGTTTTGATGCGTCCGTAATTATAGGTTAATTTGTCAACTCATGAACAATATTCTTCATATGATGAAAACAGTTGTGTATATGACACTTCCCAATAGTATTTTTAACCAACAGGTGACGAAAATTTGGTGGAAAGGAGAAGATCAATGTTGAATTCTACAACAAATAGGAATAATCAATTAGATTTTCGAAGCTTGAAAAACACGTTCATTGATGAAGAAAACTTGAAAGCATTGGATCATAGTACAATTATTGAAAAACATCAAAGTTCTGTCAAAAGAAATAGAAGAGCGTTTCACTTCAAAAATCAGTTGGAAAAAGCAGCTGTTTCGCCGATTTCATTGAACTCATCGTACGAAAACCATCATTTTGGCTTTTTCGCCTCCAACGAAAACTTTACATATTCATGCAAAATAGCAAAAGATCGGAGTGTGGAACAGGGTGGATGGACTCAAAAAACTGGTTTCAAACCCAAACGAAACACGACACTATCATCTCGCAAAGGAAATAGCCTGCTAGGCATCTCGAAAAATGTATATAGCCTGGTAGGAAATACTAGTCTCCAGTACAACTTTACAGAAGAAAATTGTGTAATAACGGTTCGTTCAGCAGCATCGATGCGAACAAAACACAGACAATCTCTTCACATTTTACAAAAAAGTAAAAGAATTTTGAAACACGCAAAAAAATTCCAAACTCTTCAGCGCATTCGATCGGGACGTACATATTTCCAAAGTGATAGTTGTAGAAATAACAAAGAACAGACGTCAGGTGTGAAGGTGGGAAGAGAAGGTTTTGATAACAATAATTTCTTACGTTTCAACGGCTTCAGAGAACTTTATGTTCAAGATGCAACATCGGTCAACCTAACATGCACCACATCTGAGCAAACACAGTATTGTCAGCCGATTGAAAAATGCTTCATCAGTGGCTCCCCAACGATACTCTCTGACAACACTGACGAAAATCATTTCTGTTGCACACAGAGTAGAAAAAGAGTTTCTCGGGCAGACACACTGACTACACAACTCCGAAATCGCACTGGGGAAAAACCTTATTGTTGCCAGCAGTTTGGAAAGAGATTTTTAATGCCGAGTCACTTGACCAGACATTTGCGAACACACTCTGGACAAAAACCTTATTGCTGTGAAGAGTGTGGAAAAAGGTTTACCCATATGATCAGCTTGACCACACATCTGCGAACACACATTGGGGTAAAACCTTATTGCTGTCAGAACTGTGGAAAAAGATTTTCAGATTCAAGCCATTTGACCAGACATATGCGAACACATCCTGGTCTAAAGCCTTATTGCTGTGAAGAGTGTGGAAAAATGTTTATCCATATGATCAACTTGACCACACATCTGCGAACACACTCTGGGGAAAAGCCTTATTGCTGTGAGATGTGTGGAAAAATATTTTCAAGTTCGAGCAGCTTCACCACACATCTGCGAACACACACTGGGATAAAACCTTATTCCTGTCAGAAGCGTGGGCAAATATTTTCTCGATCAAACAACTTCACAAGACATCTGCGAACACACTCTGGGGAGAAACCTTATTGCTGTCGAAAGTGTGCAAAAAGATTTTCGCAATCAAGCAGCTTGACTGTACATATGCGAACACACACTGGGGAAAAGCCTTATTGCTGTCAGGAGTGCGGAAAAAAATGTTCAACTTCGAGTAACTTGACCACACATATGCGAAAGCACACTGGAGAAAAGCCCTACTGCTGTCACCATTGTGGAAAAAAATATTCAGGGTCGAGTGGCTTGACCACACATATGCGAACACATACTGGGGAAAAACCCTATTGCTGTCAGCAGTGTGAAAAAAGATTTTCAAGTCAGAGTCACTTGAACAGACATATGCGAACACACACTGGGGAAAAGCCTTATCACTGCCAGCAGTGTGGAAAAAGATTTTCCCAGGCGAGCAACTTGACCACACATCAGCGAACACACACTGGGGAAAAACCTTATTGCTGTCAGAAGTGCGGAAAAAATTTTTCAATTTTGAGTAACTTGGCCACACACCTGCGAATACACACTGGGGAAAAGCCCTACTGCTGCCAGCAGTGTGGAAAAAGATTTTCCAGCTCGAGCACCTTGACCACACATCGGAAAACACACTCTGGGGAAAAACCCTATTGCTGTCAGGAGTGTGGAAAAAGATTTTCAATGTCGAGAAGTTTGACCACACATCTGCGAACACACTCTGGCGTAAAACCCTATTTCTGCCAGCAGTGTGGAAAAAGATTTTCCCAGAAAAACAACTTGACCACACATCTGCGAACACACTCTGGGGAAAAACCCTATTGCTGTCAGGAGTGTGGAAAAAGATTTTCAATGTCGAGTAGTTTGACCACACATCTGCGAACACACTCTGGGGAAAAACCCTATTGCTGTCAGGAGTGTGGAAAAAGATTTTCAAGGTCGAGCAGTTTGACCACACATCTGCGAACACACTCTGGGGAGAAGCCTTATTGCTGTGAGATGTGTGGAAAAAATTTCTCAACTTCGAGTCACGTGACCAGACATATGCGAACACACTCTGGAGTAAAGCCCTTTTGCTGTCAGAATTGTGGAAAACGATTTTACCGATCAGACAGCTTAACCAGACATACGCCAACACACTCTGGGAAAAGCCGTTTTTGTCCAAGGAGTGTGGAAAACGTTTTTGTGAGTCCGGTAGCTTGGCCAAGCACATGCGAACACACACTGGGGTAAAGCTCAGCTGCTAATGTTGCATAACTTCGGAGTTTCAATGTTGACTTTTCACCATGTTTCAAAGCGTGTGCTTCGAAGGCCGCTTGCAATGGCATGCCAACGACAAAGAACTGGTGGAGTAAAATCAGCAATATTTTCACTTTGAAAATAAAATTTTTATCCTCGGTTTTTGGTCATCTACGTGACAAGATGGTGGAACCCATGAAACAGCAAAACCTATTGCAATCAGATATCTGCGAACAGGCAACCAAGCTTGCAGAAGTAAATAAGTATCAATGCAACGTATTGGTGTATATGGTATTAAATCTGGGCTGTTGCCTCCGGCAAGCATATGCACATTGCAGGTTTGAACAACCTGAAAAGCTGGTGCGAACAGCAGCGAATGGTTTGTGACGTGAACATATTACGTTTGACTAATGGTTTGTGACGTATCATTTTACCTGCAAATCGATATTATTTCAAAAAACAATTCCCAAGAACAAAACGGCATGGAATAATGTTTCAGCGTATCTTTTCTAAAAACATTTGATGTGTCGTAACTAATTAGTAACCTATTAATTTTGTCGTGTCCTACAAACGTTTTCGTTGTATGTGTGACGAATAATAGGAAAAACTTGCATGACATCACGTTCGGAGCTTGTTTTTTTTTAAAGCGGTTAGTACGGCTTTGACTTGCTCACGCGTATAAACAAATGATTTTTCATTTTTGTCTAAAATCCATTAAGTTTTTTGATGATCACTTGTAAATAAAGACATGGTGTAATATTAGTGTTATTTTAGTGATCCATACATTACGTCTAAACAACTTATAAATGGGCATATCTCGCACGAATTTTAATATTTACAAAATTCACGGGATTGATGCTTTAAGCCCAGGGAATTTTTGAAACTTCAGAAGTTGGAAAACTTTTAAATGCTCATTTGTCACCGGTTGCATGTCCAGAGGTCGTGGAGATGACAACGATGTCAACACATACGGCAACAAACGTAGTACGTACACGTCTTCAACGATGGAAGGCAACTGTGATCACGTGAGGTGTCTCGGGTGGACAATTTCTAATGTTGAAAGATCGTGTTTGCACTCAAAGAAACGTCATTTCAACAACAAAAACTTACGAAAAATGTTGCTCTCGTTTTGGTAAATTAGGGGCGGTGAACCTTAGTCCGAAAAGCTAACGCAAGGGTAAACGGTATGTTTAGTCATGGCTGTCTGGAAGACTTTTATTAAAAGAGACGTTCACGTTAGCCGAAATAGTTGCACAACTTGGAAATTGCTGTACTGAACAAAGGTGCTCAGTGCGATTACTTGAATTTTTAATCAGAAGTGGGCAACCGCTTCTTTGAAAGTAGCTGCGCTACCGCTATTTGCTAAGTATAATAGCGACGCTCCCGCTACTTAACAATGGTGGTAGTACTAGTGAGCCATCGCTACTGCTATTCGCCACTGCTCCTTTTGGTGCACTTTTAAAAATTTTTGGTGCTGTTTTGCAGAAGGAGAGTTCATTTTGAAAAGCCTAACCTTAAAAATATTTTCTTAAGTTGTCAGTTTTGTTGGGTGCTCTTTTTAAACATCTGTAAACTAAAAATGAATGTCATTGAACATTTACGATATGGGAAACGTTTACGTTACAGCGTATGCACATATAAATGAAACGTAGACTGCAGACACGCATAGAATGTATTTACTTTGTTATGTGAATTGCTCTAGGTCTATCAATGCAAGTTTCTCGCCGGAGTCAAATGTCAAACTCAAGAGAATAGTCAAGCAGCAAAAAATCAAGGTTTTACGAGCGTGCAAATTTTTAACAAGGTTTTGTGAGCGTGTAAGATGAATCAGGCCCACAATCAGGGTGAGGGCAAACCGGGCAATTGAAGCCGGCCCTGAAAATTTCATGCATCATTTCAGATTTTTAAAAAAGGTGATGTTGATCAATGTTATAAGTGAAAAATCCCGGACCAACAAACTACTGACTACTTGTATTGTAAGCTGAGCTGTTTGTCTTGTTTGTGCATGTTTCAGTTTTTTTGCACATGCAGCTTTGTGTAGAACATAGTTTAAATAGCATGCGTGCAAAAATGCTTCATTAGATACTCGAGAGCGAATTTACCAACCATCATTTTGTTAACATGCTAGCTTTTGAACATGCAACCCAAGTGTTGTATGATTTACCTTCAAAGGTGCCCAATGCGCATTAAGCGGCCCGCACTACCTGTATAAATAACCCTCATATCAACAATTACTACAGTAGAACTCGTCTAATTCGTCATCGCCTAATTCGTCTATTCGCTTAATTCGTCACTTTTTCGTCTGTCCCGGCAGAATCCCTATCTTTTGTGTACATTTCTGTTCGTCTAATTAGCCATCGTCTAATTCGTCACCTCTTTCTATCCCTGAGAAGCGTTTTGTTCGTCTAATTCGTCATTTGCAGTTTCACTTTTGATGTCTAAGCAGCTGGTACGCATGGGAAATCAAACAAATTAAGGATCTTTATCTGAGAATTGTTGCACCTCGCAATTTGTTTATCGAATTTATACACGAGGTTTGAAGCGCGACCCAACTCCCCATTGAGAGAATGCGGAAAAATTCATTAAAGATTTAAAAGGTGCTTGATCAAATGGAGGAGTCCAGATACAGTAGAGGAATTAATTGTTATATTCAACCATAACGTCGTAAACTTGTATTGTACTGCAAATAAGAGCACTATGTATACGAGTTACTGTGATAAAGTATACTAGCTTGTATCATAGAGTTTTCACCTGTTTGCATAATTCGTCGCTTCGCCTAATTCGTCATGTTTTTCTAATAACCTTGAGGTGACGAATTAGGCAAATTCTGCTGTATATTAATTCTCGTTTTGCAGCAAAAACGTCCGAGAAATCATCCAAATGGGTTCTGTTTCCTCATTTTGTGAATACTCAAACAAGCACATATCTGTATCTGAATTCAACTAAACACAGGGTGACACAAAAAACGGTCATCACCTAATCTTGAATAACTCTTGAAATAATTAATCAATTCTTTTTTTGTGTCAGATTTACCAAGTAGAATTAATGTTCTAAGAGTCTACCAAACGTGACCTTCGAGATGCCATGGACTACTGAGCAAAAGATATTTATAGTTGAGGCATATTTTAGGCAGAAAATATTTTTTCTGTTGTCAGGTCACGTGAACTCTATGAATAACAACTGCTGGGGTAGCACACCCCCTGAGCACTGTCGGCCAAGGCCATTACGCTCTGTGAAGTGCACTGCCTGGGTTGTCATCTCCAAACATGGCATCATTGGACCATTCTGGTTCGAGGACGACAACGAGCGGTCTGTGACAATCAAAACCGATCGATATGTGCAGGTTCTTGGCAAGTTCTGGACAGCACTTGATCGACGGAGAGGGGTCATCAGGGTCCTCAATTGGTTCCAGCAGGATGTTGCCACCTCCGCACCTTAAACGACTCATTGGCATGGCTACAGCAGCATTTCCCTGACCGACTGATCAGCCGTAGGTGTGACCCGCAGTGGTCGCCGCATTCACCGGACTTGAACCCCCCAGATTTTTATCTGTGGGGATACCTTAAAGACAGGGTGTATGGCAACAACCCCCAGACTATCC
>JGI24021J15306_10013315_pt1 | contig 10218 bp, 7 predicted proteins | sample Ectturendosymbi1_FD_15306 | JGI IMG/M metagenome (IMG submission 15306) | reverse complement strand
TTTTGAAGAAACGAGAATGTGTGAGATAAAAATCGTTTATTCAAAATTCGAATGTTGTCAAGAGACAGAATGCCACTGTTTCAAAATAAAATAAGGCTAATTTCGAAAAATGCATCTTGAGCTTATTGCAGAACGCGGATATCTAAGTACATTCATTCCAAAGGTACGAAATCCTTCAGCGGCTACCCTATAAGTCACTGGAGTGCACTTCAATTTTTGCAACAGAGTGCAATAAAGATTCAGTTCACAGACAAAAAATTATTGAAAACGTGAAAGATGCAGTTAATGAAACAAAAGCAATGGCAGCAGTTAGCTAACAAATCAATCGATCAATCTCACAAANCAATCTTTATATCACAAGGGACAACCGTTAACTTGGATGAACTGATGGGTCGCATTTCAAGGTTTTGTCGAGCTTAACCCTTGGGACTGGTTGCCGCCTCGCTAAACGCCGAGCATTCGGGATTGGAGCAAGACAGCCATTATTTCGAGCGAACGACTCGCATCAAACCAATTGGCATGGATGTTGACAAACAGCGACAAAACAACAGACAACGTTAAACAGTATAGTAACACTTAGACGCATCTACAACGCATGAACTTTGCAATACAATAAGCGCGTTGTACCTCGAAGCAAGTGGTTTTACGCAACTACTGAAAAAGTAAAACGCTTCGCAAAGACCTATCAAGATCACAACCTAAGCCTGATGGGATTGTATTGAAGAACTTCTTCACTCCCACATGCAATGCAAAATAGACTTAGGATACATGGCAGTAACAACGTACACACAAACACATGAAAGAACACAGATATGAGGCGGTAATAGAAATGCATACACTTAATGGCACTAACACGACTACTTTTATAATACACAAACACAGATACGAGACACTTATGAAACTTGAAAAACGCATTTTCAGCCGATGTGAGGATTCATGATGGGAACGGAAATTTATTTACTGCTCGGTAGATCAATGATTCGCAATGCCATTGAAGGCTGAAGGCATCCCACAACTGAATACGATAGTTTAATGCGACCAATTTTAGAGTTTTTAATACGACAAATTTCAATGAATGATTCGAGGTAATAAGCACGGTTTCATAGAAGTGGCTGGGCAGACAATAATCTCTTGCACGACCAAAATATGAGCGTGTTCTGCGTAAAATACAATGTTTTTCTGATTTTCTCATACACTTTTACATTGGCCTCTTTGCAATTATTAGAAATACTTTAAAAAAATCACATCGAGTGTATTCAACTTGATCGCAGGAGGAATTGTCAGTCTTTCCAAACTACGATAACGAGATGAAGAATCGCCGGCGATTCAACTTTAAACGTCTTTTCATGACACAGGCAAGAGCGGCATCGCGACGTGATGAGTTACGTGAAACACCATGTGGGCAAATATTACACGAAAGTTGTAACAATTATCCTGGGCAGTCGGTCGCAAATTTGGAGTCAAAGCGGACAAGACGCTTTCGTCGATGGTGCATGAATAGTGCCACGGGCTGAAGGGAGGTCAGCACGGAAGCTATCAGAAAACCCACGTTGATGAGCTCGTAACCCTCCCTGAGTGCTAGGTTTAATAGCGGGTATTGCAAATATGTTACCACGCCGAATATGGTCACAAGTACCCCGAATAACTTCCCGATGTGCTTGGTGGGATAGGCGAGAATCACGAAGCTAGTAGTTGAACTGTAAAGAAAGCCACGAAAGATCGTGCACAGAGCAAATGAAACATACTGTACCTCCAAAACTGGAAAAATCACCACAAGTGAAAAGAGAGACGCTACGCAAGACGTGATCCCGATCGTCACAGCAACAGCGAGCATTCCAGCATTCATAGATTCAGCTCCGTTTTCTGTATTTCCGGAAAATTTTCGTTGCAGCTTATCGGTAAGCAATCCGCAAAAGGGCGCTATGAGAATTCCCATGACCGTAAATATACCGCACACAAAAAGAAGCGTATCAATCGATGTTCCACCGCTAAATGATTTCAGCCATGAGCCAACAGTTCCCAGAAAAAAGACCTCCCTCAAGTGCAGGACTGACATAAACGCCACGTTTCCCCAGTAAAATGGGTCTTGAAGACACTGAAGAAAAGTTCTGCGCTCGACGTTTGATTCTTGCGAAGTCATCGCACTTTCGCAAGTGGAAAAATCCTTATCAGCGTCAGCTCCTCTCACGTTGCGTTTCACAAGACGTTTGAACTCTACAATGCCGTAAATGAAACGTTTGGGAAGAGGAAAAGGGACACGCTGCCTGGGCGTGAGAATAAACGTTCGCACGCCGCACAATATACCACAACAGGCATAAATGACAAAGATTGCCGGCAAGGTTAGGCCTGCGTCATAAACCATTTTCACCAACATAAACACTACAGCAGATGAGTCGTACGCGCCGCTGTAGATCCCTACAAACGTAGTGCGGTATTTCCGCGAAAGATTGGCAAGGTTGAAGTTGCATATCATGAGGCAACTGCCGCCAAATGAGAAAAGTAGCATAGCCGGATAGAGCAGCCACGATTGCTCAACTTGTCCAAATATCATAATAAAGCTGGCAATGATAAACATACCAATGGCAAAAGTGCGGGTAAACCATGTACCCCATTTATCATAAGCGTAACCTATGAAAAATGTGCATGTGGAACAAGTAGCTACAGATACGGTGTAGACCAGGTTCAGTTGACTTTTCGCCTCATAACAACTTTCTTGTGTTGAATTCACAGAACTATTGTATAGAAAAGCAGTAGAGACATTTCCTTTGGGATTTTCACAAATGTAACGAAAGTATCCAACATCCAGCAAAACATCAACAATGTAGGTCCACCCATAAACAACTCCAGAAAACAACAAGCACTCTAAAATGGTGGTTGTCAAGGTTACGTTTACGAGAGTCATGCCTACCCTTCCCTGAGACAGAAACAGCATAATTCCATTCAAATGTATAATTCCAGCATAATTCCATTCAAATGTTTAAACACATGTTTAAAGATGAAAAGCATGAATCATATCAAATCTTCATTCGTTTTTGAGCAGTGTATTTAAATCAAAAACAACAATCCCATATAAGGCTAAACTTACCCATAGCAGTTTGACTATCAATGTCACCAGGGCAGCTACATCTGATGTTACTCATTGCCTTTGTTTTTCAACCTCAATTTAAAAAATATATATGGTATGCTGCAATTGCACCGACTTAAATGAAAACCATATCAAATAAAAACCAACTTTTTTGTTTCTTCTTTTTATTATTTACTTTTTCTATTTTATTCACACACAGGGCCCCTTTCCAGTACACTGCAGGGTTGTTACCGGTGCCCTGGGACAATCTACTGCATACATTTTTTCATAAAAACTGGCCAGTGAAGAACTTGCAGTGCATCACTACAGCAGTAACACTTCCCAATTACTTTTTATTCCTTTTGTTGTGTTTTTAACATGCATATCCTTTTTGTAATATACATCATCTTTGTCCTCCATACAATACGTGTACTGAATGGCTTTAAATGACATGCTTACAATTATGGTGTCCTGCTGTGCCTAGTACAGTATATTACTTTGTGAATATTGCTTTACTGTCACTGGTTTGATCTTGTTTCAACTTGGAAACCCGTTTGTTATTGCATTTGTGTGCTTATGATGTGCAATTTTTTTACTTCTTTGTCTGTTTCACTTTCTTTGTGAGTTTTCTGAATAAATTGAACTGAACTTCATTTCACAAGCCAGTCTTATTTTTACATACACTAATATGTACTTGCTTTGTTTCCACTCATTTTTGCACTTTGCAAGAACTTTTCAAAATAGAAGATCAACCTATTCCACTGTGTGATTTAGCTGCCTTCTTCTCAGGTAGCATTTGCCAAATTACTTGCAGATTATGTCACATGCCTGGTTACACACCTAAAACAATGTTCTGAGTATTACACTCCAGCAGGGCTTATTTTAAGGTGTTTTAGGGACCCGATTCGGGTCCTTAGAATTGAAAATCGGGTCTCTAGAATCAGAGAAAATTTTCATCGGGTTCCTAGAATCAAAGAAATCAGGTCCCTACAGGTCCATACCAGGTTCCTAATATTTTCCTAAAAAAAACTGCACTCCAGCTAATTGACCTTGCCACAAAATATCAATCTGAACTGCACATCACAATACCACATTGTGTCTAACAAAGCAACAGGCTTTAGTTTTACAGGAATGTCGTTATTATTTCAACTTCACTTTGAGCAAAGATGAAAATGTGTTGCAAGCAAATGCTAATGAAAACAAACTAAAGAATTGTTCTAGTCATATGCCTTGATTTATATGTTTATAAACTGATTTTCATACTATGAAGCAGCCTGTGTTCCTTACTATAGGTCATAATACAATGAACCTGCAGAGAGAATTAGGCAAAAATATGTCTCAATAATGATATTAGTCAATTGCAAGTTTGCTATAGAAAGTACAGAGATGTAACATCATTTTACAAGTAAAATTTTGTGTTATGTAAATCTGTTAAACTGAATACAAAAACTCCTTGGCAAAGCCTTGCCTAGGCAATCATGAGAATGCTTTACAAAGTTAGTCATGCATCTGGCTAAAGTACATGATAATATTTTCAACAAACAAACAACCAAAGCACAATGCTCGAACTACTCTAGCATAAACTTTTAACACTTTGGCTGCTGGCGTATGAATATTTTGTACTTGAAAATTGGCCTAAAATCAAGCATATTTCAGTTGTCTTGCCAACCGTCTAGCTCCTCAGTGGATTGTGGTAGAGAGCTGTTCAAACCCTCAAAAGACTCGGCAAGTCTTCAAGTCTGCAATGAAAATAATTTTTTTGGTTTTGGGTTTCTCTTTTTTTTTGTGAGTGACATCATAAGTGAGGTAGATTTTTAGTCATTTTGGCTCATGTTACCTGGTCTAGGGCTAACCACTACATGGAAGTATTTCACTCAAGTTTTCATTGGAAACTAGGCTAGAATCTGAGTCTTTTGAGCCCTTGATTGACTTTCTAGCATTTCTGGTTCAAAAGTTATGGCCTAAAATAAGCAAAATAATAAATTATCTAATTAGTGGATTAATTAGTAATTTTGTTGTTTTTAGGTCATAAATTGGAACCTGAAACAGCAGCAAGTCATCCTAAGTATCATAAGACTCAGATTTTAGCCTAGTTTGAATAAAACTTGAGCGAAATACTGCCATCTGGTGGTTTGGGCCTAGGGCCAGATGAAGTGGGCCAAAAAGGCCTGAAACTACTTCACTTATGACGTCACTCACAAAAAAATAAAACCCAAAGCCAAAATATTTTTTTTCATTGCAGACGTGAAGATTTGATGAGTTTTTTGAGGATTTGAATAGCTCTCTAGTGCAATCGTGTGTGGATATAATCCCGCACAAAGACACGTGCAAACTGCTGGATTTTAGCCTCAACTATACCGGCAGCTAAGGTGTTAAAAATTTTGACTTTTAATTTATAACAATTTTATCAAAAGATAATCAGACATTTTTTAGTTTAAATAAACCATGATATATGACACAAAATATTAACCATGTGACTACCTCAACAGGTACTTTTGTGATAATATATGTTATATATATATGTGGTTACCACAATATAAAAAGCAAACATAGCAGAACAAAAGGAACGTATAGAAAAAATCGTAATGGTAAAACAAAACAAAGACAAACCAAAAAAAGTCAAATCACGCATGCAACATTCATCTACATAACACAGATGATGGTGGGTAAGCTATGTGTGAAGAGTTGAAAGATACACAGATGAATAAGTGAGTCATGCACATAGGTTAAAGAAGCAAGTGACAATGGAGGTATGGTTGTTTTTATTATTTTGCATCGACAATATTTTTTTGTTTTACACTGTTGCCCTTTTAGTAATGATGGCATTGATTCATGATGCCTGGAGCCCTATAATGAAACAAACCTTAAACATGATGATATTGACTAGTTGAGTAGCACTGTTAAAAAACATGTACGAAAATCTTGAATGAAAGCAACAAAATCTTGAAAAGTGACTGAAATAAACCTTGACCAAGCAGACGCAAACATGTGGAATATGGTCACTAATACTTTCATTCAAGTTAACAAAGAAACATGTGCCCATGCATACACAAATGATCATTTCGAGAGCAGTATTGCCAATCACCAACATTTTTAAACATTATAAACGATCAACTAGATGTTAAATGCTAAAAATTGAAATAATGCATGTAAATTGCTAAAGTTTATATCTTATGATGTTACACTTATTACAATTAGAGCTCGACCAATGCATCAGCATGCCGATATATATTGGCCGATATCGGCAATGAAAAAAATAAAAAACATCGGTATCAGCCAAAAAAAAAGCTTATTGGTCGAGCTCTAATTACAGTGATGTCAAATATGTCAGTGTACTGCTTCACACCTTACTGAAAGCTTTAATAGAATTAGCTTTTCTGTTCATGTAAAATTTTCCACAACATTTTTCTGCACAAGGCAATTTTGTCATGATCTTGCCATGTTAAGTCTTCTGTACAGAACTCTAAAAGTAAGACATAGATCGATATAAATGTTTGATGTTATATGGCAATTTTTTGTTTACAACACACAAGTAATTCTTAAAAAGGTCTTAATTCTAATAAACACTGAAGGAAGACCATGACACTCACAGGCAATCAGAATCACTTTAGGTAATGTCTACTTTGCCTCATGAGGCAAACGCTGTGCTGGGGATATTTTGCTTTGCTTTAGTTCAGTGGTTCTTAACCTTAACAAACACGCCAAACTCTTACGTAGTTTTCTAAGCTTTTGTCAAACCCATTGGAATTCTTGAATGTTGGAACAAGGATGATACACTGATGGCAAAAGTCTGAAATGAATTAATGGTATAAAAAGGTGATCTTGGTTAGCTTGCTTTGATATAACCATACTTTCAGTCATTTTTCCGATGACTTTCGTCGAACCCCTGAAACAACTCTGTTGAACCCTGGGGGTTTGATCGAACTCAGGTTAAGAACCACTGCTTTAGTTGAACATGATTGAAGTGGTCATGTGACAAGTACAATACCCTAAGAGACAATGGTTTAGGGTTATGGTCTGGCCTACAGTTCACACAATCCAGACAAGAGCAACAGATTGCCAGCCCTGAAACCATGACAATACTTGTCCATGCATGTCAGACTAAGCTGTTATAGATGCCATGGTCAACTAAGCAGGTCTTGCATTCTGAGGTTATCATGTGACCACTTCAACCAATTATGTTCAGCTAAAGGCAAAACAGCTCCAGTAGTGTTTTTGCCTCATGAGGGTGAAATATACACTGCGATCACTTTATTGTGTAGCAAGTGAGCTCCACGGCAAATTCACTCAATGTTCTACTGCAGTTATATTATAGACATTCTGTTTCATGCCTATTCATATTGCATGCTGACTGTGGGGCAAGTATACACAGTCTAATATAGTATTAAATGCCTCTGTCTTGCCTACAACAGTGCTTGTCAAATCTCGCATTACATCCTCAGGAACACAGATGTTTATCCACATCAAATAACTTATTGATATTCAGTCAAGACCTTTGATTGAAAATATCTATACTGCATGCTTTTGTTTAATGACATGTACTTTGCTTCATTTAACTCTTTCATCTGCTTACTTCAACTGCCTGATGCTTTGTAAAAATTTGTTTCTTTCTGACAAATTTTTCTGGATGAGAAGTTGAGTTGATTTCATCTGGCGATAATTAGTATCCCAGCAAGAAAACCAAATTACTGCAAGGACACCAGGGCATTTGAAGGAACTGGAAGGTTATCGACAATGATTGAATACAGCATTTAAATTCAAATTTGCTAGTGTTTTGTTCTAGTGGTTGTTCCTCTTTAGTATTGCCTACATGTGCCAACCAATGCATTGCATACCCTATGTATGTATGATACACATTGTGCATAAGCATTTTGTTTTCTGTACTCTTGTGTTTCTCCAACAACTAATCTAATGTGTGGGATAAAACTTGTGTCTAAGCACAGCAAGTAAATCAAAATAAAAAACAATAGCTTCACTTCCTGTTATTACAAGTTCCAACACAAGTTCATACTCTGGCCTAATTAAACAAGTTTGTTTGCATGCAAAAGTTATTTATTTAGTACAACGTGAAAGAAAGTACGTGCGAAATCACGTCTGAACAGCCACAACACACAGTGCTGCCACAGGCTTCTCTACAAAAATCACTAGATTCACAAGAAAAATTCACTAGATCTGAAAAAAAATTACTAGACTTAAAATTTTGATCGTACTTTTCAGACCATAAGGTGCATTTAAAATCCTTTAATTTTCTCAAAAATCGAAAGTGTACCTTATAATGTAGTGCACCTAACGTATGGATCTGGTTGTGATTTTTTATTCTAGAACCAATTTTACATGGTAAACTGCTATTTATTTAATCACTAGTTATGATTTTTGTAAACCGACCCTTGTGTTATGTAATAAAGCAACAACAATTGCAATGAGCAGTGTATGTGGTTCTGAGAGTAGCAAGGACATATTACTCCATGAGACTCCAGTCAACATTAGTGCACACCTAAGTAATCAAACATGTGCACAACAACTCTTTTTTATTCTGTTCGTGTCCAGCAGATTAGGCATGTGTGACAGATTAAACTCCCTTGAATGCATGGCAATCCGATGGAGTTTAATCTGTCCGATAAAACTCCCTCAGGCTCATATATGCTATCTGAATTTTGCTTCATTTAATGCGCCTCATAATAATGCAGTAGGCCTGTTGTATGAAAAAGGAACAGCTAGCATTCAACTTTTTATACTGCATCTTTTACAATCTGGTTCGCTTTATAGTCCGAAAAAGGATGGCACATTCGAAATTTGTACTTTTTCTTCAAATGATAGTTGTTTACTTAACTGGCCAAAAACCTGAACATCATTTGCAAGTTTGTTGAAACAGATCAAGCTGAAGCCGGGAAAATCTCATACAAAAAAATCTTCAGGCTTTTCTCAAGAGCTGAAATTGACACACTTACACTACAGAGTATTTTAGAGCACTCAACCTAACATCTCCAAAATAAAAAAAATTATATTGCAGGGTTCCTGCAAAGAAATGAAAACACTGTCATAGCCAATAATCATAGAAGATAATGCAGCACAACACAGAAGTGAAAACAATACGTAAGTAACTCAAATTAGAAGCACTTGTTGTTCGTTCTGTTGGTGCAAATCTTCAAACAACACTTGACTTACACAATCAATTGTTTACGGTTTAAATAGGCTGAACATCTTTTGAAAAAGTGTTGAGAAGTTGTAAAAAAGACAAACGATCTTGTTCAAACACATACTTCACTAGGCAAAAATCACTAGGCGTGCCGCGTGGCACCAGTGACAACACAGCAGCTTCGTGCCTCGTCACAAGCAGCAGTCACGATTTTTGCGACAAGTGTAAAAGAACAACAAAGCACTATTTGTAAGAAGCTGGTCAAGCGAAACAACATTTCAAGGTGCCAGAGATGAGCAGGTAGATGATTTTGCGCATTTGAGTTGCCGATTTTGCGCATTTGACCTAAGGTAACCTCGCGCGATGAAAACGCTGGAAGCACTGCTCATTTCTGCGTCAAGGCAGTGATTACGGATCCGCCTGACACCACGCGGCTCGGACAAAACGCTGAGTTTATCATTGAGACGCTAGCGACTTAGTAGCGTAACAGATATGTTTCAGGGCTCGAATGCCAATGCTTTTCGGTTCGGCTCTCAGCTTTGGGAGTTTCGTTTTGGTAGTAGGTGTTGCACAAGTATCCACACTTTTCTCTTCATATTTTCCGTTTTGCTTTACGTTTGGGCTTTAGGTTTAGGGTTTAGGTTTAGGGGATAGGTTTAAAACTTTAGGTTGATAGCGGAATCAGTCGAGTATAGCACAAACTTCCCTTCGGCCGGTGCCTTGTCGCAGAAACGAGCAGTGTTTCCAGCGTTTTCATCGCGCGAGGTTACCTCAGGTCAAATGCGCAAAATCGGCATCCATTTCATCATCTACCAGATGTGCACGGACAGGACTGGTTCGGACTGCAACTTTTGAAAAAATTGGCGGTCATGAGAGTACGAAGTCTAAAATTTTTGACTCCGTTTCCACTCCTGCTTTGGTTGTTTTTCTAAATGGTGTACGTGTACAATTTTTAAACCAAGTGAAATATCTTGGTGTGTGGATAAATGCATCATTGAAGGATGATGATGACATTCAG
>JGI24021J15306_10013312_pt1 | contig 10219 bp, 5 predicted proteins | sample Ectturendosymbi1_FD_15306 | JGI IMG/M metagenome (IMG submission 15306) | reverse complement strand
AGGACAAGTAATTATCCGAAGTCGGGCTTTTGCAACATTTTCTGCAACTGAGTTCTCGCGGGCCGCAAGAAAAGATCTCGCGGGCCGCATGTGGCCCACGGGCCGTATGTTGTGCAGGCCTGGCTTAAACAGATCGGCCAGTCTTCTACTCTGCACTTGAAAAACAATTTTTTTGGTTGGGGGTTGCAGATTTTTTGTGAGTGATGTCATATGTGAAGTAGTTTTTGGGCCATTTTGGCTCATGTTGCCTGGTCTAAGACCCAACTACTAGACCAAAGTATTTTGCCGAAGTTTTCATTAGAAACTAGACTCGAGTCTTTTGAGCCTTTGATTGACTTTCTAGCGTTTCTGGTTCAAAAGTTATGAGCTAAAATAAACAAACTAATTAATTATCTAATTAAGTAATTACTCAAATATTTTTATTACTTTAGATCATAACTTTTGAACCCAAAACCTTAGCAAGTCATCTAAAGTATTAAAAGATTCGGATTGTAGCCTAGTTTCCAATAAAAACTTCAGTGAAATACTACTATCTAATGGTTGGCACCCAGCGCCAGGTGAAGTGGGCCAAGGTGGCCTAAAAGTCCTTCACTTATGACGTCACTCCACATTTCCCAACCAAAAAATTGTTTTTTCGAGTGCAGACTAGAAGTCTTGACACGCCTTTTGACACTTCGACCAAGTCCGTAGCACTTACCTGACCGGAGAAATTTCTGCACAAAGCCATGTGCGTTTCGATGTTGTTTTTTTCAGAAATCCCCAAAAGCTGCCGGATGCCAAAATGTTGACACTTTCGCACCTGGTTAATTCAAGCAGTTTGTACAAAAACAGGCGGATTGCACGTGGCTTTGCACGGGAATTTCTTTGGTAAGCGGTACAGACCCGGTCAAAAGCTCAAAAGACTTGGCAAGTCTTGTAGTTTGTACTCAAAAAAAAAATGTTTGGATTGGGGGTTGCGGGTTTTTGTGAGTGACATCATAAGTGGAGGACTTTTAGGCCACCTTCACCTGGCCCTGGGCCCAAACCATTAGATAGTAGTATTTCGCCGAAGTTTTTATTGGAAACTAGGCTACACTCCAAGTCTTTTGATACTTTGGATGACCTGCTGGGGTTTCGGGTTCATAGGTTATGATCGGAAGTAATAAAAATAGTTGACTAATTAGTTAATTAATTAATTGGTTTATTTTAGATCATAACTATTGAACCAAAAATGCTAGAAAGTCGATCGAAGGCTCAAAAGACGCAAACTCGAGCCTAGTTTCCAATGAAAACTTCAGCGAAATACTTTGGCCTAGCGGTTGGGCCTTAGACCAAGTAACATGAGTCAAAATGGCCCAAAAACTACTTCATTTATGACGTCACTCACAAAGAATCCACAAACCCCAACCAAACAATTTTTTTTCGAATGCAGACTAGAAGACTGGCCGATCCGTTTAAGGTCTTCAACAGCCTTCCAGCGCAATCGGCGGAGTAGCTATGGCGTGGGTAAGGCAACTGACAACTGCTAGTTTTAGGCCAATTTCAAAGTACGAATATATTGTACCCCGGCTCTCAAAGTGTTAAGAACAGGCCAAGTCTATTTTGCCTCATGAGGCAAAATATACATTCCTCGAGCTATTTTTCCACCAGAAAAACATGATTGGCTCAACTGGTCACATGACAAGTTTGGACAGCATGACTGTCTCAGCTGACTGTAACGTCTGTAAATGGCTCAGTCTGATAGACAATTAATGTCATGGTTTCAGTGCTGGCAAGGTGTTAACAGCTTCTTGTTCGCATTGCGTCAACTGCAGGCTAATCCGAAACCCTTGTATCTTGATGTATTATACTTGTCACATGACCACTTCAACCAACTGTGTTTGAATAAAGGTCTAATATACTCTAATAGGATGGTTTCATCCATCATGCTTACTGCAGTCCATAGCAATTTCTAGGACTCACAGTAGTCTAACTCTGAATCAACAAATGCACAAACAGGCAAACATGTGTTACACATAAGTAGGCCTACACCATGTGTAGTCATCTATGCCTACGCTCAGATGTCATGAGTAAGTAAAAAACAATGCACGATGCATTAAAACCATCACTGCGATGAAGAACCATATAACATCAAATTGTGCACAAACCTGGGTCACTGATCGTTGTGACATAGGCACTTCGTTGATGCATGCTGAACACAACACTGCCTAGCCTAGACAGAATTTGATAAAACAGCCAACCAACACAACTGCACGTAACCTAGTCCACTTGTCCACAGACAATCACCTGCTTACCAGGCCAAAACCTGTGAGTGAATGTTGCGCCACAGAGCTTCTTGTCAAGACTATTGCCTAGCGGTCTGATTTTACTATGCATGAAGGCTCTGTGTGCTTGGAACAAGACAGAGCATTTGCATTAATCAGTCATGGTCAAAGATGAAGTAGCAACTTGGGTTTCTGAACACCTTGTGCAGAACAACAGTGTCACACTTTTATGAGCAAATATTGCCAATAATATATATATCGGTGGAATTTTGCTGATACGATACATTGGCAAACATCATCATATCGGCTGACAAATATCGGCATGCCGATACATCGGTCAAGCTCAAGTAAATAGTCTATGCAGGCCAGATGAAATGCCTTCCCAGGTTTTTAAGCAATAAGCCCGGACATTTTTTTTAAATCTGGAATTGCTGTTGCAGTCAAAGATTAGTGATTCTGATAACACTGAAATTGTAGAGTGGCACATGTAATGGCCAAATCAGCATGTTTGAACTATAACTATTATCATAAGGCACAAGTATGTTGGTTTTGCTTGCTGACCATCAGGGACATTTGTTATTGGTCCGTTTATATTTTCGTTCAATTGACCTATTTAGATGGATTGTGACATCATTTTGCACAAAAAAGTATCTAAGCTGTGATCACTACAGCATGTATGCACATATCTCTTTGTTTGACAAATACAATACTTTGTCATAATAATGGATTGCTTTTCAGTAACTTCAGTCTTTTCACTAACCTTACTAAAGAGCTTCCATGTAAGGTAGTTCTTCAATAGTTATGCTATACCATAGTTGCTGGTTAGTTCATTTATAAGCTGTAATTCTTTGCAGAGGTGATTCGTTCCTTTTCAGTTTGCAATAACTTTTTACAAAATATGTGGCTTTTTGTCATAAGCAAATTTAACTAGACCTTAATCCTACACATTTAGTTTCAAGACAAAAGTAATCAAAGAAAATCAAAGTTTATAACCACTTACACAAGGCTCAACAAATACCAAAGTGCAATTTGTGCTCTGTCACAAAAAAAGGTGGTTCAAGCACCAAATGTTTGATCAACCATTTGAAATCAAAGCACATAAACTATTCTGGCACAGGAAAAGATCCGATCACAAATTGTGAGCAAGGAAGTTAGTCTAAGGCTACAAAAAAGAGCCGAGATAACCTTAAAAAGCTGTAACAGACTGAATGATAAGAGTATGCTTTGACTGTCAATGTCATGTATCAGTATGTCGGCATCATAAAAATTGTGCGTAACTTAATTAATAATTTGCTAATAAACTGCACATTGACCCACAGTAGTAGTCCCAAAATAATATGGAGTTTTTGTCACTCAAAATCGCATTTACTTCAAAACCTGCAAAAAACTTAGATTTTCCTAGTTTTTTTTCTCAGCAACCCAGATTTAAAAAAATTGCCCTGAATTGGAAACATTGGTTGCTATAGTGTTAATCATGGCCAAAGCCATAAAATTATTATTTTTAATTTTCCCGAAGCTCTTATTCAAAAAATGCAATATTAACAATGCAACATGAATGCTTTGTTTTTTTAAAACAACTTTGCAAAACTTGTGTTTTACTCGGGTTGATTAATGTCTTAGGTTAAATTAGATTAAATTATTAAGTATATTAAATTATAAAGAGTTAGTCATTTTCATTCATTGAAATATGAGCTTACCTTGTCTTCTTTCTGAAGAATCAGGAGATAGTGTTTGGTCAAGATACTTAGCCAAAGCCAATGCATTGTCAGATGTCATTTTGCAAGCAATAAATGTAAAAAACACTGAAAAACAAACAAAAAATGCGTATTTTTACAGTATTAGGTGCATTCTATACAACATGCTTGATCTATTAGATTGCTTTTGTGGTGCTTCAAACTTAGAGCACAATATAAAATATCAAGTAGGATAATCATGCATGAATATGCAAACAACCACTGCCTTTTAACACTTTTGATACTGGAGGATTCAGTAGAAATTTTTTTACTTGGAACTGCTGTTTCTTGAAGTTGGTGGAGTCACAAGCGTCAATCAAGATTAACACAGCATGACGTCCTGCGACCAAGTCACCACCAGATTTCACATACATGTGCCATAGCTTTTGAACCTGCAGCTTCCTGGTTTTCTCTGTTGGTGCTATTAGCCTAGTTAAGTTCCTTTAAAAAAATATCCAGCAAAGTATGCAGTAACTTCCATTACACGATACATAGTAACATTTATAATTTTACTAAAAAAGTACGAAAACCAGGTTGGGCTTCACAAAAGACAGTAAAGACGAATGCACCGAAATTTACCAAGGAAAAGTGAGCCGGTATGCAAAACCAGGGCTGAAGTTGGAGCAATCATTTACTTACTTCAACTCATACTCATAGCGCACAACTTTTCACTCACAAAAAAATTATTTCTGTGCTGGTAAGACCTGCTCAGGTCTGCAAATAATACAAACACTGTTGGTACCATAGCCCAAATTGGGCGAAAACTGTTTCCACGATCACCAAGGCTTACTGAAATGTTTTAGGTACACAGACAAATTTTTGAACTCCGCAATTTTGCTCAAGCTTGTTTGACCCTACAAAACTAACTTGTTAAATGTCAAAAAAATTTTATACTTTTAAAAACAAAAATAACTACCCCAAAAAAGCGCAATGGGTACCCATAATGGTCCATGGGCAAATTTATATTTCTACACAATTTTTCATTTTTTGTGTGCATAAACACTGACTGTGTTCTGTCCTTGCTACTGTACTTGTTTTTGTAATGAAATGTTGTGTTAAAATGCATTGCTCTCGGCCTCATCTCTTATCGCTGCTCGCTTCCTAAGCTCCTTCACCCGTGTGCTTGCTTCACCTGCTCATTTGCACTGTACATGCCTCAACTCTTCACCCATTGATTGCTTGCCCACGATCATCTGTGAGTGTGTTATGCTGATGTCAATTGTGTTTTTGTCTTTTTTTGTTTTGTAATTGAAATCTAGGTTTACAGTAGCTACAATTATTGCTAATGTTTAAAAAAACAGATTAAACAATGCTTTTCATAATCAAACCTAGACATTCAGACGGAGCCAAAAAAGCAGGTCTAGATGGAAAAATCCAGCAATGGAAGCCCCAGACACAAACAGAACAGGAGGTGCGCGCCAGTACCCGTTTAAAACAAAAAAATTCGCCACATGCTCGCATCGTAGGTAAAGGTGCTCAGGACCCGGATTCAGGGCTCGAGTCCGGCAGGAGTCAGCACCAGGGCTTCCATTCAATAATTTCTAAAATTCCCAGATTGCACAAGAAAAAAAACATTTGCCTACAACAAAAACAAGACACAAGAATGCAAATACATGACGGTAAATGGTGATGAAAATACTGATTTACTTTATTGTGTAATTTCAAGAAGTCATGCAAGCAGAGATTGCGTGTGGCCTATATTTTTGGATGCAGAGCTCTATACAACCTGCCCTAGAGAGTGAGTGATAGTAGCCACCAGGTTCAATGTAACATTCCTACCTTTGCGGCTCTGTTACGAAAAAACACGTACCGGTTTCTCGAAAGATGCAGAAAATCTAACAACATATGATTACGTGCTTTGATGCAGTCACAGGGTTGCCAGATCTACTTTTTGCCAAGGGGTCAAATCTAGTCCAGAAAAGAAACAAATGCTAAGACAAGGGGCTAAAAAAGGGCCCACAATTTTTTCCAAATTTATCAACAGTTACAAAGTCATACGAACCTATACATAGCAATTTATTGAATGGCAATGTTCCTCAATCACAATTGTAGCACAACAGCAAAACAAATACATAATGAAAGATCATAAGACAACAACTTAATTTCCATGTGTAGCCATAAACTGAGATAAATTTGTCATCCTCGATAAGTATTAAAGCGATCAACAACAATCTGAACAAAACCAACAAAGATGTGCACCACCTGAATAACAGTAAGTTAGGTAACATAACAGTTCTCACTGCTACCTCTACGCAACAGGTATTCTGATCAAATTACTTTCACATTAAGTCAGAAACTCTAAGAATCCTAACAAAATTTTGGAAACAAAAACCTTCAGAATTTGGTGAAAATCTGCAATCAGTTAGTCGAAATAGTTAAAAAATATGGTTTCTCAGACAGGAGTCGGGGTAGTCAGATCAAATTTTTGCAAGGGGACAGTCTATCCTGGAAAAAGGCCAAAAAAGAACCAAAGGGCCAAACAAAATTTTTGGGACCAGCAAGTGTTATTTGGGACCAAATTTCTAAAATTTGACCCCAAAAGGGCCAACTTGGCAACGCTTGCAGTCAGATTGTTTGTATTCGTCTCTATTCTTTGAACACTACAATCGCACTTTACTCTGTGAATGAGTGCTCGAACTTTGCAGTGTCTGTTTGATTGATGGCGTTTCATGTCAGAATGAATTCGCAGTTTACCTTGACTCGACCAGTTTAGGAATTGTCGCTCTTCTCTGCGTCAACAGCTTGTCACGCGAAAACTCATGCTTTACGGTCGGCGTACTACGACCATATGGGGTAACATGACAATCCATGCATGTCTGGAGCTCGTGACATCACAACACTGACGTCACAACAGTGTTGTAACAAGTGTTACATCTGTAACCCTGTGGTTCTGCCTTCAACGCAGTTGTAAAAAGTGTCTGTAACCCTGTGATTCCGCAGGCTCCAATGCCTTGTAAAACGTTCTGTTTTGTCTGTTTTTATCAGCCTGCGTTCTGCAGAGTGTGTGTGTTTATACTATGGACTTCGTATCTGGTCATAAACAAAAAAACAAATAAATTAAATTGAATTTAGTCCCTCTTCCAAATTTTCGTATGCAGCGTGAACATTAACGTTTGAAACACTTTTCCATTGCTGAAGACGCTTATATAATGTTGGTGATAGACTCCAGTAGTGTATCTTTCACTAATTCAGGCTTAGTTGTCCATGCCATTTTGCTGGCTTCTTGACCATGCTCGTTTTGCCAGCAACCTTTCCTTTCCAGTCACTGTTTCAGAGAGATTGTTTTTGTTTTAACATGATTAACAAGCGAAAATAGTCTTTCTACTGATGCAAAAAGTGTGGAAAAAGCCTAAACCTGGTCATTACATCAAAAAGCATTCCAAACTCCGGTTCATCTAGTCCGTCTTTGATGTTGTGCACGCACACACACATAATACCAGAAATCAGGAATAGATTTATCGGACAAAACACATCTTTGAACTCTGGAAATGGTCTCCAGCTGATCTTCATGCTCATGATGTGGAAAATGTAGGGCCACATTTTCTATTGAACTTGGATCGTTTGTTAGATCCGGATCTAAACTCCTAAGCTGGCAATTCCTTACTTCAACAGAAATCGTTTTTTCAATTCGCATGCATAGGCAACCCAGATGTCGAAATAATGGGTCTCAAAATTAGTTTCATCAATCTGTTCAGCTGGCGTACGCTGACAATGACTTATGCAATACATCGTTTACCCATACGCAAATCTTTCAATTATTTGAGTAACCGTTTGTTATTTATTCTTGTTACTTTTGTTGTACTCAATCCGCAATTGCATGACTGATTATACCGGATTGTAGGCAGGGCCGGATTTACCTATAGGATATATAGCAGGGGTGGCCAAACTGTGGCTCGCGAGCCGCATGCGGCTCTTCGAACCTTTGCATGTGGCTCCTTGAGCTTTACGGAAAAATATATATTTGCAAAGTGTAGAAATATTGCAAAATGTTACTGTGATAGCTAGCGAGCCGTACAGTATTACTTTTGCAAGTCGGTCCAAAAAGAATTATGATGTTACGGAGATTGCCAATGATTACGCTGTTAATTTTGCGATGGCTTGTATTAATGAGCAAACAGAACAGGTAACGATGCGCACGTGTCTCGAACATCGGTAAGAAGAGAGCACGAGGTCACAGTTACGCTCAAACGCACACAACACGTCACACATATATATACACACAGGTTCATGCACTAGTACCATGTACGAACCAGAGGTGGGACCGGATCCGGATTACCGGAGTCGACTCCGGAAGGATTCTGCGTTTTTCTTTCGGACCCGGAGTCAAAAGTTTGTGAAAAACCAGACCCGGATCCGGAGTCACTTTTCCATTTCGGAAGTAGCAGGAGTCTGTGTGGTCATTTTTTAGGTAAAACCATGGGTAAATTACGTTTGGTTCGATGGTTGTTGCTGGAGTCTGAACAGGAGTCGGAATCTCAAATTTGAAGAATAACCGGACTCGGATCCGGATTCAAAAATTTTGGAACAGGAGCGGAGTCGGAGTCTGAAAGTGACTCCGGCCACCTCTGGTACGAACATCATCAACATCTCCCTTTTCATTAAGATGTGGTCAATTTGGCACCGAGTTTAGTAGCACACATAATCTCTTAATCGTTCCGGTGGTCTTTGGAATCGCGGAGGGCGCGCATGGGCAACTGTGTCGTTGACAGCAGGCGGTGCACTCTGACTTGCAGCGACACTAGTGTGTGAGGATGGGCTAGGCACAACGTCACATGTTGAAGTATAGNTTGGATTAAACACAACGTCGCATGTTGAAGAACGATCAGGGCGGATATGAACACGGTTATGCTTGTACAAGACACCCAGTGACGATCTGATGATGTATGTGCGAGCACCAAGTTTCCTGACTATTTGGCCCTTTTGCCACCCCTCCTTGGGGCTTTGAAACATAATGCGATCGCCGACACACTGTGGCTGCAAAGAATGAGCACGTTTGTCGTAATACTTTTTAATAGCGATATGGCGCTTGCAGCGTCTGTTCAAATCAATGTTGTGGCAAGGTTTGGGCAGGGTAGGTACAAGAGAGCACGTCACTCTGGCAAACATAATCTCAGCTGGGCTTTTACGAACGTCTTGACGGGGTGTGTTGCGCAATTCTAACAAGACTAAATATTCATCTTGATGTTGTAGGCAGTGCGTTTGAGCATATTCTTAGCTGATTTCACAGCAGCCTCTGCTTTTCCCATTCTCATTTTGGTGTCCCGGACTTGAAATAACATGCAGTATGCGCAATGTCGAACAAAAATCCGCAAAGACGCCGAACACAAACTGAGGGCCTGAATCAGACACAACACATTTCGGTATACCGTATCCAGCAAAATGGCGCTTCAAACAATGGATCACAGCACTTGTGGTCGTAGTGTTGAGAACGTCAATTTAAAAAAAATTGGAAAAATAGTCAACAATGACCAAATAATATTTTTGGTTGAATTCAAACAGATCGACACAACTTTTTTCCCAGGGCGGTCTACCTTCAGCATGTTGTTGCAAAGGCTCCTGGAGTTACATGGTTTGTTCTGCTGACACACGTCACAATTGTCGGCGAGCTGTTTAATGTCATTGTTCATACCTATCCAGAACATTGTATCACGAGCGCGGCAGAGCATACTGTCATAGCCTAAATGGGCAGAATGCAGCTGTGCTTTAATTTGGGCACGAGCGGGAAAGGAAATGAATATGCGTTCACCCTTTACAATCAAACCACTGTCATGGCTCAATGTATCAGGAAAGGAAAAATACGGGCGAACACGCGGCGATAACTGGTCTCTCTGAGGTGGCCAGCCATTCTGAATAGTTTGCAAGAGCTGTCTGGCCTCCTCGTTTGTTTCAGTGGCATGCCTGATCTCCTGTAGGCGCTGATCTGGAATGTTAGGAAGGGCGCCAGTGTTCCTGGCATGCACGCAGTGTTCTTATGAGTTCCTCTGTGTCGGAAACGCTCTGCTTAATGGGTCAGCCAACACAAGGCTGCGTCCTGGAACATATTGGAATGTTATATCATATTTGTGCAACCGCATGATCAACGCTTGTAAACGTTTTGGAGCTTGACTCAAGGTTTTTTTGAGGATGAACTCTAAGGGGCTGTGGTTGTTGTGCACCACCACGTTGCGGCCGTAGGTGTATTGGTTGAATCTTTCTAAGCCGTACACTACAGCTAAAGTCTCTTTTTCAATCTGGGCCCAATTT
>JGI24021J15306_10013311_pt1 | contig 10219 bp, 9 predicted proteins | sample Ectturendosymbi1_FD_15306 | JGI IMG/M metagenome (IMG submission 15306) | reverse complement strand
TTGATTGATTGATTGCGTTGCGGCGCCGGTTTTAAAAAATAACAGTTGCTAGGCTGAGATTTGACGGTTAAGAGCTCGATGTGTCATTCACCTGCTACTTGGCGCTCCGGATGGTAAATACTTCAAATCAGTGCCGACCTAAACTGAAGAAGTAAGAGGTACCTCGTCCCAACCACGTCACTGTGTATGTAACTCCCACACCTGGAGAAAGTCGTTTTCTGGAATACTCGTACCTGCGTTTGTTATTTATGCTCTACTGTTTTCTTGGTAGCACATTAACGTTGGACAGAGGTGTCAAAACCAGTAACTGTAATAGGTTTCGTGCATGAGTTGTGGCCATTGGTGTTTGCCAAATGATCACCTTTAATCGTTGGTTGAAAGCTGCGATGGTGAAAGCTTTTGCAGGCAAAGCGGAAATGCCGCGAACGAGGCATTCGTCATGGATATACAGTTTGTCACGTGACGGTGTTACAAAGCGTTCAGATGTAACGGTACTGGAAGCGGCGAGCTTATACCTCAGTTTGCCTAAAGTATGAAGCTGAAATTGTTTCACGCGATTTGACCATGTGAATCGTTATGTGGTGAGCGGCATAAAATGCCACTTCGCATGTTTAGAAGCGATTTGTGTTGGAACTGGTACGGCACACTATACGCAGGTGTATATACGTAAAGTGAGAAAACAAGAACTATGCCAAGAGCAATTCTTTTCTTTGTTCGTAGTGAAAAAAAAGTTTTTGACGGGTTTCCGCTTCATGACTCCACGCAGGTTGCTCGTTGTGAAAATGATAAGAGTCATGCACGCTGTAAAATTTGTTATAAATCCCTGGCGATTGGTTTGTAATGTAGATGGCCAATAACTGTGTGTCTGCACCTGGCGAGTGAAATCATTGCACTAACTTCGCCAACACCACCATATTGATGCTCGCCACCCACAACGTGATCGAAAGCGTGTTACTTCACCGCCACCGCTATTGCATCCCGGAAGACTTGGGTGTTAGCTTCTATACCGCCCGGGGATACGCGAGATATAGGTGAGCATCCCGTCAAAAAGTTGTAAAAACGTGCTTTCCCAGTTTGGTGAAACAAGGTTGCGAAATAGTCTGCGTGGGGCAGCTTAAGTGAGAATTACCTTCCAATTTCCCTCAAGGGGGGGAGGATTGGCTTCTGCTCCGTAAGTCTTCGTTGATTAAAGTGTCGCGTTCTTCAAAGGGCTTGTTGATAAGTGTGGTCGTTCGTAACTTACTTGCCTCCATCTACCGGCCGTTCGTTTGTCATGCAGTTTAAACCATTTTGACGTTTAACTTCAGAGAAGTTGACGGAATAAACCAATTTTACCGAGTCTTGGTTTGTGGTTTCACGAGTCCTCATTCTCGATAGCAGGTTTGCGGAGTCGGAGGTAGAACGTCCGACTCAAACTCCGAACTTTCCTAAATTTCCGACTCCGACATTGCGCCAAAATTTCCGACTCGTCAACAAAACGTGAATGAAGTTTGGCAATTTTGTAGCAAATACCAACCAATGCAAATCGTGGTACACAGCAAGTGTTCCAATGAAAGTTTCAGAAATCGTACCATTTCATCAGGAATTCCTAACTTCAGAGTGCGATGTAAAAAATTATTCAATTGAATTTCCGGAGTAGGACAAAAATATCCGAATCCCAGTGTTCTTGGAAATCCGACTCCACCCAAAGACATCCGATTCCCAGCGACACCGATTCCGCAACCCTGCTCGGTACAATGTTTCCGATTTGTTCGGAAGGATTTTGACAATGTTAAGCGGTAACTGGGCGGGAATGAGAGAAAAAGCAATCTGGAATGTGCAAACGAACTTGATAGGAGTGGTGGATAAGTTCGAGGGCCTATACCAGAGGTCTCAAACACGGGGCCCGTGATGCTTTTTGGGAATTTTGAAATAATAAACTAAGTTATTTCGTTTATTCACCGGTGTTTAAAAGTGCCCGGCCAGCGAGTGCACAGGTTTCTTTTGAACGAATGTAGAGACGGTGAGAAATGACATGCCTGTAACCATTCGTGGGGTATGCGATGGAAAAGCTGTTTCTAGCAAGGTTCAGCTACCGTTATTGCTGCGACAGCGTCATATGCGTCCCTCAGATAATCACAATGCGGCCGTTTGATTACTTCATCGATGTTTTCATTTGGCCCCCGGATCACTTTGAGTTGGAGCCCCCTGACCTATACGAACTCAACATCCGGACAGTTTTCACAGTGCAATTCCCGGCTGGGGTCGCTTCCGCCGGATTATTGCTCCACGCATAAATGCCTGCCGAACGTAAATCATGGCACTTGCTTGTTGGTATCTGTTCACTTGTAGTGAAAATTCACGAGAAGTGACGTTTTGAATGATTTCTTACTACCTCACAGTACCAAACTTTCCGGCACGGGAAAGATGCGATGAAACGAAGATAATCATGTGAAGTGCCGTGCTCCCTTTCGTGAAATGTCGAACTTATCAACCGCTGAAAATCGCGAGGTGTTTCTCTAGACCATAAATATGCTGTTGCTAAGAGACCCTACCCGGAAGAAATGCGATAACAAATCACCACTGCACTTGCGTCATTGCATACAACTGGCGGTTATTTATGAACATTTTTCACGGAATTACCAATCAGTGTGATTATCGATTTTATTGTTTTTTTAATTCATTTAAAATATCTTGGTGAAAGTTTCCTGACTTCATCATCCGTTATATTGCCAAGTCTACGTTGCATTGTCTGCCTGTTTCCTACGTAGCTCTGTCCAACGTCCATTTGCAGCAAGGATATTTGTGCATAACCTGCCTTTGTCTGCAACCCCTTCCTCTGTCTAATATCAGCAACCTACCTCTGTTCAAAATCAGTTTTCATCACATATTGAACAGCGCAGTTTGGCTCCCGGTGTATGTAGTACAGGCGTAGACAGGGGGGGGCCAAAGGGGCCATACCTTCCCCCAAATTTTTAGAAAATATAGTCATTTTTTGCGTTGAGAGACGTTTTTCTAAACACAATAGCGTTATTCGCCTAAAATCAAACATTTTGGCTCCCACCAAATTTTTTGCCCCCCCAAAATTTTTGGATTGCTACGCCACTGGTATGTAACACCCTGTTTCTCTGTCAAACCAAAAAGAGCAAAGACACCAAAACCCCTTTCTTCCTGATGCGTGCAACAGCCCTTGAACATGAACGCCACACACAACTTCAAGAAACCTACCATTTCTGCTTTGAACGTAAACATCGAATAACTTTGACGAAGAATCACATGTTTGTAACTGTATTAATAAATTTAGATCCCTACATCCTACGCATAATGTGATCAACATCAAGAGACTGAAAAATTGGATGATAAACACGAAAATGAATATGACTGTTTCAATCTGCCTTCATAAATTTTTGGTGACTTCGGCTCAGTTGTGTGCAGATGGGGTTGCGAACGGGGCGACTGCCCCGGACATCCAAGGTAGGGGGCATCCGAAGGGAGGAATTAAAAATATTAAAATGCTGTAACTAGATCGTTTTTCCTGTTGTGAGGGTATGAACGCATGCTGCATGGATTTAATTTTTCACAACTTGTTTTATTTGTCAACACCAGCGGTTGCGTATTCAAATGCCAATAATTCTCATATTCTTCAATACCTGGTTCCTACTCTCTAGGTGTGCGGCGCACACCCAATCAGACAGCGAGTGACATGACTTTTTCCAGATTGTGCGATCAAGGGAAATCACAAAAAGGGACAGAAAGATGATTATGGACGTTAAATTGATTTTTTGAGCCAAATTTCAAAATTGTTCTATTTCAACTTGCTTGATTCAGCTGACTTTTTGATGTATTACTAGTTTCTCGTTTTGTTTTTATGTGGCAACCTTGGGTGTGCGCTAATACAGCGGCACACCTATGCTTGCAATATTCGAGCTTCGTCATTTATTGGCAGTTCAGGCGGATCGATCATAACCGCTCACACCAGCCCGTATCCAGTGCCGTGGCAAGGCAGCCCCGGGGGGGCGACCATTTGTAGGGGCCCCACAATGTATATTGTATTGGCAAGTTAGAACCATCTCTCTACCCTTGACTTTTACTCTTCTGGTTTTTGCCCTCAATGCAGAGCCGGTAGATTAATCATGTAATATCATGATTCGTTAATTTCGAAAAAGAATTTCGGACGTTGGACACTATAGCAGTATTTTGTAAAGTTGTGGTTACGCGATATTAAAAATGATATTAAAGGGCCCAATCTGGATTTTTTTTGGGGCCCCAACAGCCTTTCACACGGCTCTGCCCGTATCTGTTCTGTCCCCTCAGTAGTTGTACATGCAACAGCCGCATTGTAAAAGGAAAGTTTTCTCTTGTGTAGCTTAGCAAGTTTCAAACTGTCAATCCTGGGTGTCCCTAGCCGCATACCTGCTCTGCTCAACTGCTATTCGACGAGGCATTCGCGCAGCCTGATGTCTTTGTAGTACTTATGAATTGCGTTGACGTAACACCGGGTGTGTTCTACTCTCCTGTTTTCACGCGTTGCCGGATTTTTTGCAGTTATGACGTGCTCTGTGTTAGCGTTGAGTGCTGTATTATGTTGTCGTCTCCCACCTTGGAGCGGTGATGATTTATGTTCATTACAGTGACACATTGTGCAACAACGAGTAAGGAGAGTGCGTGTAGAATAACATGCGTGTATTGTCAGCAAACTTCGAGAAAACGTTTGCTTGCAAACGTGAATATTACGTCATACGGTGGCGGCACAAACAGCGTATATCCAGTGACATTGACCGCCATAAGCCACTAAAGTTTGGCATGGAGGCATACAATCAAGCAGTCGCCCCGTGGGTCGCTAAACATCTGCACGCCACTGCTTCCGCTGGTAGGGAAGCATACCCCTTAGCGTCCACACCTGTTGACAACACTTCTCTTGACACTGCACTTGCAGAACAGGCTCAATACACACAGTACACCGAACGTGATGAGAATTCCAGCGTGTACTACAAACCACGAGTCGGTCACATTCTGATGCGAACTAGATAAAGATTTGCTCAACGTTATAGCAAAGGTCAACGTGCACCTACGCATTAGGGGAAGTATTATTAAATCCTCCAGACATGTATAGGGCCCGGCAAAATTGGTTTAGCAGTAACGCTACCATATTTTAAGGCATGGTTTAACTTTATTTCTGAGTAGATTTCGGAAGAACAAAGACTGAAAACGAACAAGAGGAATCTCAACGGAAGCAAAAAATAATTTTGAACTGATGTCTTCCATAAATGCAGAGAATATTGTCGCAGTTTGTTGAAATCGAGGGTGCATATTTGGCAAACAAGTTTCAGAGCACCTCAGTGAAATTGCTCCAGTCATAGTAGCGGCGAACATGAGGTGCACGCACTTGATAAAGAGTGAAATATCCCATTTTCGCTTTCTTATGTTCCCAGTTCCGTTGCCCAAGCGTAAACAAAAGATGTAGCCTACTCTTGAAATCCAGCCATTTCGTGAAGCTGACTTGCCAACTTCAGCAGATCGTCTCGGAACTGCAAGTTTGTGTGATGTCCACTAGGAACGCCACTAAAACCATGAATGAGACCGTACCAAAATCCAGCAATAAATCCGGTGGCGTCATTTTCTCCTGTTGCGCACAAAAGAAAATATGGAAGCGGCAATTACTGTGACAAACACATGCGCAGTATCCAGGGACGGATCCACAGGGGGGTCGATTGCCCCCCAAACAGTTTGAAAGTAACTTTATTCACCGTAATTTTCTACCGTTTGGAAAACAGCATTCGCGATGTAAGGCCATTTTGTCGTCCACTGTTTTGTCACAGCAGTGTTGTAAAGTATACTTCATCTCTCGTACAATAGCGAAGCCGTTATGAGACTTGACGGCCAAATAATATTGAAATCGGCCCCTTTAACCTTGCAGGCTGGATCCGCTCCTGGCAGTATCTTTCAACTAATAGACATCTATTTTCTTATTTCTCGCGAAACTCGATTTTTCGGGTTTAGCTGGACATGTTTGATATGTTTGCGATGATTTCAAAACAAATATAAAAGCTTATTGCATCGCTAAGTTTCTAAAACGCAACTTGTCTGAAAAATCAGTTCCGTTCATATTTAGGGGCGGTCAAATAAAGAACTTCGCTGCAGGCAGGACGTTCGCACGCACAACTGCTGATAGTTGTTTCCGCTTCGAAACGGTTTCCAGCGCCTAAAGTCAATAAGACTTGGGTTGCATGATTAACTTCTGGAAGCACGGCTTCCACCACGTTGTCATTAAACTTATTTGCAAAATATCCTGTTCCGCCTTCTTAATTTTTTCTAAAAAGTGGTTATTTTGCATATACTGTAAAAATGGAAGTGCAGCTGAACTTGCAAACCACACAGATAACGAGAGAATCTTCGCTCAGCTGTCATTCCAGCTTGAAAGGCCAATTAGAGATGAAGTTATGGTGTTCGTCGTGTCAGTCTCAAGCCAACTTAAGGCGACTCTAAAAAACGTCTATTGCTTTTTTTAGACAACTCGTTTTGGTGATATTAAATGAATTTTTAATCGGAAAGGGTATGAAAATAGTAATGACATTAACCTACCACTAGCTTATCACCACTTGAATAAACCAACAAAATCTCATCTGAGCCTGTTTCATGAGCTGCAGTTTAACGTCGCTTTTTATGCACTTGTGCGCCACCTAATGACATATTGTGTCATTTTCGTAGGGTTTGAAACTGCGACATTTCTACGATATTGGCTCTGTTCAGATTGTACCTTACCGATGCTTCTTCAAAAAATTACGACTATATATAGTATTCAATAAATTTTGTTACGTGAAAGAGATATCTCTCAGCACTGTGAAGGCCCGTAGCCTGTTTCAGGGTTTGGGAGGAAAAAACATTTTAGGGGGCAACAATTTTATTTTTATCGTATGTTTAAAATACATTTTTCTGGGCACAACAAAATTTGGGGGGACTGCCCCCGTGGCTACGGGCCTGGTGCTCTGGTTGCTACCTCCGTGAATCATCGCGCGAAAGCATATCTCTTGCCATTTGTTGCCTGCAATCTTATCAGCGGCCAACAGCGCGTCGTAAGCAATCATCGGCGCGTCGTGACCTCGCCGACCCGGTTTTCCTTCTGAACTCCAAGTGCGATAAACCTGCAAGATGCAGACATTTTTCTTGGGTGTAGAACAAATCTAAACCTAACGAATAGTATTTTATTACTAGTAAGAGTATTAATGAAAGCGGAATGTTGAGAATTTACGCACTTTGTCACGAGCGGAAATGTCATAGTTTTGTGGAAACCTGGGAGTGTTTTCACCGTCTTTGTAGATGTTCCTGTCTTGGAGGAAGAGCTCCCACTTCGTTTCAAAATACGACCAATGTGGCCTGCACAGTAAAAAAATCATTTTTGCGTTTTCAGCCGCCTGGCAGCAACTGAAACTGCGTGACGCGGCGAAGCGCTTTGGCAGTAGTGACCGACGACTAAATGATAAACGTCTTTAGTAAACGTCTGAACGCTCTTTATTTGTGATGTAGGTGGGTGGGTCAAGTTGCGTCACAGCTCCAGAAGCCAAGATCGTAAATTTCCGAGCATACGGAAATTTTATTCGTCTTACAATGCTATTATTTCATTAGCTTGTAAATACTTTTGCATTCAATTTGAAGCTTATCGGATCCCATTGTAACAAGGTGTTTAAACAGCTTTTACTTTACTCAAAATGTTCGTATGTTTGATAAGTGTTTCTATACAGATTTAAGAAAGGTTGATGAGCTAGCTACTGTTCGCGAAATGTGCTTTAACATGAGTTTCATATCGGCGCTTCAAATGAAATTTTAAGATAAGTATGTAAATAAATCAACTTTCAGCGCGTCTCTTCAGGCAAACTGCAAGTTTTGCATCTGCCGAAACAACCTAAACATCAGTTGATATCGTAGCCACCGAGACCTGCTGGATAAAACGTCGCGACCAAAAACGAAACTTGGCCAAAAAAACGAGATCTATACTCGAGACCAGAACACCACTGAGAATACGGACATTATACTGTAGCAGCCTCTTTGTGTCATTTTAAGAGCTTTTTGTAAACCGAGAAGCTCTGCATAATAGGGAGCCTAAACGGCTTGAAGCAATTTCGTTGACTCTCCCACATAAACACAGTCTTACCAGTGTTGCCAACTCTTCTTTCAACGGATATACTGAATCTAGTCTAAAAATATACCATATATACTGTATACCAAATTTATCTAAAACAAAAAACTTAAAATTAATGCTGGTTTTTCCATGTTCTTTGCTACTTCACTCAGATGATACGCAGTTGCTGTTGTAAAGTGGCATCATAAAGAAGCTGCAACCTCATTTTCCACTTTATTAACTTCAGCAGTGACAGATTGATTAACCACTGGAATATTCAACCTTCCAAGACCTGCAACTGCATTTTCATTGCTTTTGTGGTCCGCATTATTTTGCTGTACAATAGCTTCTTTGCAGTTTCTAATTTTTTTAAACCGTTTGTGGAACATACCACCAGGACAATCCTGCTTTGCAAGCCATGCAAACTCTGCCACTCTTCTCTAAATCTTCTGCCACTCACATGCGCAGCTTTAAAACCTTAGGATGCATTGGTTGGCTAATCTTATACCCAAACCGATCGGTGTCTATCAAAGTTGATTGGTTTCAGTATTGCGATAGGTTGTTTTGTTCAACTAAGGGCTGATCAGCGTTTATAGATGTTGGGGAGATGTAACTCGCTTTTCTTAAGTTAATGTTTTACAATAGACTTTGAATGCATTGACATAATAGACGTGGATTCTTGGAAAGGGTCGACTTGGCTGAACAGATTCTTGGAAGGGTCGACTTGGCTGATGTTCGAAAGTAACTTGGCGCTCTGTGCCGGATAAGGAGATGCAAAATGCATAAGCACGACGGCAGGTGAAACTTATCGTAGAAGTCTCGTACAAACAATGTCAACTGCAGTGTTCGTTATGCGCCTGTCAATCAAACCGTGATGATCATCGCATAAAAATGACTAAGTGGTTTCAGCGACTGTCAGCAGCTGACGCACGCATCTGAGTAATAAAGAGATCTTGGGCTTGCTCAAATCTGTGAAAGTATGGAGGAGAAAGTTTTTTGGAAAAAAGTCGATAAAACGCAGGATGTTTAAACCGTGGTTCTCGTTGTAGCTTCAAATTTCGCAGCACGTTTTTCCTCTTCCTTTAAAATCGAACGACGTCATAGTCTACGCTATCATAAATTTGTGCGGAGTGGGGGATCGCGACTGGCAGTATGATGCTAATGGCTGATCACATTCGATCTATTCGAGTTACGTTCGACGCAAACACATCCGCAGTGGGTGCTGCAGAACGTGTACTTATCACACCAAGTCGGCCAAATCGAGTGTTTTGAAGCTTTCTTCTAATTATTACAAGGACTTATGACAAATGTATTTTACTTACGCGATGTGGGCTTGTAATTCAAAAGCGCGATAAGGCAATGGATGATAAAGTTAAGTGTGAAGGTGAGCACATGCCTGCCCGTGCGAAATCATGCTGATCGGGTGTCAGTGCTCGATGGTGGATGGGTTTCTTGTTACGATTCACGAATCTCTGCTAAAACAGTACAACACTGAACACTATAAAGATTATTACGTTTGCGTACGTTACCTATATTCTTCATTATGTCGTATCATCTTCTTGCAATAGGTTTTCGCTTTGTCTAAAGTTGGCAACATTGTGCGGCCCCACGCTGCAATCGGAATTGATTGGAGAACGTAGGAAGTGAAGAGTGCACTGCAAATTGCTCCACAGAAGCCTGAAAGTAATGAAGGCCTGCAGGTTATAACGCACACTAGATTCAGCAGCTGTCTTAAATGTAGCCACGTTTTTTTAATAAAAAATAAGTTTGTGCATGACATGACCTTTATTTTTAAAATTTGGACACAGGTGTCAATCCGGATTGTTACACCAGGACACCTTTGTAGCACAAGCTCCATACAGACGTGCTTTGATCTTGTGAAAGTCGGTTTGGCAAATCTTCGCACCCAACATCTAGGCACGGGAACAATTGCGAACGTCAACCGCAAGGCTTAGGCACCGCTGTGGGCAGATATTTAGTGGGTTCTAACCAGGGGTGGTGGCCGCCTGGTCCTCCTAGCTCCAAACATGCTGTAAAGAATGACACCTCAAACCTGTTGTCAAGGTTTTAATAAGCTTAAATCTCGAACTACAGTAACGAACGAAACGGAAGAAAAGACATGTT
>JGI24021J15306_10013310_pt1 | contig 10219 bp, 7 predicted proteins | sample Ectturendosymbi1_FD_15306 | JGI IMG/M metagenome (IMG submission 15306) | reverse complement strand
AAAATTAACAATGTGGTGACAGGGGGCCCAAAAACTTCGAAATGACCAGCCAGGCGGGGGCGGCCGCCCCCCTGCCCCCCCGTCAGTTTCGCCACTGCCCATGACACAGATGAAGAAGATGAAGATGACACCTACGACGATCTACCGCACTAGTAGTCGGACTTCCTTCTTCCGACAAAGATTTCTTAGCTTTTGAACAATAAAATTGACTTTTATTACATTTGCCTGCAAAAATCAATATTTTGTGGTTGATTGATCGCGCAGGGTCTTCGCCGGTGTAAAGGTCAATTGACCTGCGGCTTATTCGTGAATCACCCTTGAATCTCGGTGTATGGCTAAAATTTCTGCTGCGGCTTATCTGCGGATGCGGCTAATAAGCGAGTATATACGGTAATAATGACATTGTACGAGTTCAATTCGAAAGTAGAAAGGCAATTTATATTTTTTGCAGATAGTGTTAGGTGCGAACAAGAATCAGTTGTTACCTAAAGGGAATCGAAAAGATTCCGGAAAACAGTGCGTTTCAGAACGCACTTTAGCTTGAGCAGCGCCACGGAAATCCAGGGAGAGAGAGATGGTAGAGCCAGTGGACGACTGCAAGTGTCACGGCTAAGTTCAAAAACTTTTAAAATATGCAGATTGAATTCAATCCTGCCCTGCTCCGAACTCAAAATTTACTAAAAATGTGGCGGAGTATTAATGGATTGATTGATCAAAGGAGACCAAAGGGTTTAGAAGTGTTCTGCTAAGTTTGGGCAATGTGGTGCACTTGGATAATCATTATCATAATGATGAAGAGAGTGTGTACGCCTGTTGCTGCACGCAAGGTGACTGTCAAAGGGTCCAGTATCTTGGCTATCACATTCCACAGATATCTTCACGAAGTTCAATGAAGTTAATTTGCAATTGCAGGGGAATGGTGTTAGCCTCATTAAAGCCAAATCAGCAACCTTCACCTTCTCGTTCAAGTTTAATGATGTTCAAATGGAATCGAACCCTTCATGAACTCTAACAGTTTCCAAATCATTGACTCTAACAGTTTCCAACCGCTAAAAAGTTAACTTACTAAATTGAGTTTTATAGTGAAATGCATCTTTGCGCTCATTCTTGTTATAATCATTTTCAAACATCCCAAATATACAATACCAAAAATTGTGTTGATATGTGTGCTAGGGATGGTAGAGGGCATGAGAAATTTGTTTGTCAGAAAAAGAGGCACTAGCCAAAAAAATATTGGGAAACACTGCATTTAAACAACAAAAATTTTCTCAGTCTGATCCAGTCCTGATCCGGCCAAATTTGGCTTCAGTCCTGATCCAGTCCGATCCAGTCCTGATCCGTGCTCATCTCTGGTACGTCTGTCAGAGGTGTACAGGAGCCGGTGTCAAGCAAAATTTCTGACTTCACATCATGTACGCATGCACAGAGTAATATTCTACATGCCAAATACGCTGATAAAACTGATTATAAGGGCTTAGGAATTCATGTTTAGGTAAGTATGTCGGATTGGGATTTGGGTTAGGGTGAGAAAAAGAAAAATAATTGAGATCACGGACTAAGTTCGAAAATTTACAATTGTAAGCATTATTCACGTGTTATAGCTTGTTGTGGGTACCTGACATCTGAGCAAAATGTTTGAATTTACACAACACACATCAAAAACTAATTGCCAGACTTTATTTTTTAATTCTAAGAAGCAAAATAATTGAAAAACAATAACAGGTCACAAATTTCGCAGAGGTCAGAAAGTTCGCTTGACACCGGAGTTGACTCCGGCCGGAGTCTTAACGATTTTCAAAAAGAGGAGTGGAGTTGGAGTTGATTTTTTTAAGGAAGGGCCGGAGTGGAGCCGGAGTCAGTTTTTTAATGGCAGGTTACTTTGCTTATTGTTGATTATTATTATTGCAGATTGTTTTCTACAAGCAAGTTATAACATAACCTTCAAATGTGCAATACTACTTCACAGGAAGTCCTAATATTTCAATACAACTTGAATGTAGGCTAAGTAAGGTTGGGTTGGTGACTTTCATGTGTGTAAAGATTCGGACAATTTTTTGTTCATGGTGATACGTTAAAAATCTGTTGACTGATAAAATTTAGCTCGCATAAAAGTTTAGGTAGTGTCTCAACAACCAGCATTTCCAGTTTTCTGTTTCGAAGGACAAAAAGTACCGTATCCCGCATCCAGTTTTCTGCAAAATATAAAACTTAATAGGAGAAAATCTCACTACTATCAACATGGTCGAGTGGGAAGTGACAAGACAATCCTCAGTTCGAGTGACTCCTTTGTTGTAATTGGATTTTCTTTTGATGTAGTTACACAAGATTGTAAGACAAAATTTCTGGACCCCTTGTGATGCACATGTAGAAAAGCAGAAAAAAAGCAGACAAGTGTTTATAATTAAATTAAACTTTTGGACTAGGGTTAGGTTTAGCATTTAGGATTAGGGTTTTGTGTTAGTGTTTAAAATTAGGGTTATAGTTTGCGTTTAGGGTTAGGGTTCAGTGTCAGTGTCTAAGGTTAGGATTTAGGATTGGCGTTTAGTGTTGATGGTTAGGGTTTGCAGTTAAGGTAAATGGTTAGGGTATAGGGTAAAAAAAGTACTGTCTATCTTACCGGCGATATTCTGGCAGCAACAGATGGGCTGGAGCTATTGTGCTGCCAGTTGAAGATTCCGTCTCGTGGCATGACGCAATACAGTACCAAGAAAAAGGTCTAGTTGTCAAGAAAACATTGTCCTGCTCGTGGTGTAACGGTTATGTGTTATGGCTGCTATGCCAATGGTTTTTGGTTCGACTCTAACCTTGCTGACCTTTTTTTTTGCTTTTTTCAGGCTCGGCTTAGGTGTTTCTTTTAGGGGTTAGTGTTGTTAGGGTTAGGTTAGGATTAGGGTTAGGTTAGCGATAGCTTAGTGTTAGGTTAGTGTTGGGTTGGTGTTAGCTTTGCATTAGGATAGGATAGGATTAGGGCTAGGTTGTAGGTTTATCTTCTAGTCACATTTGCTTCGTTTCTGCCAAGTCTTTTGCTGCTGGCATCTTGGCAGCAAAATAGACACTACCTTAAAAAATTATGGCCACCTTAATCCTTCATCTGAGAAGCAACTGACATGTACTGCAATGATCAGCAAATTCGTTTGATACGGTTTCTCAGTCTTTTTAATATTGAAAACCGGATACGGTGGTGTAGACATTGCCAAAAGTTGAAATAATTCATTTTGGAGTTTGAGCCAGAGTCGGAGTCCAAAATTTTAAAATGTGTCGGAATCGGAGTATATTCACCCAAAGCATGAGGGGAATCGGAGTCAAAAATTTCAGACTCCATACACCTCTGACGTCCGTTTGCGTTGCATCGCCAACAAACTGAAAAGGATAAGCAAAATGTCGACTTTTCCTCCTCCTGGAAAAATTTCTGTGGATGCCCATGCACGTGCCATAAACAAAAACTCTACAGCACGACTCATTGTAAACAAGATTAACTCCCAAATTAGCTACTGCAATACAATATCTAATTTACAAATACAGCACATTCATACGTCACAAAGTAATTTGTGCTTTGCCGAATGCAACATTACTGTAATGGTCATAATCACATTTAAAACAATTTTGAATGAAAAAGTAGGTTATCATTTTGCAAGGTAACAGCGACGCAACAAGAATGAGTCAGAAGAGGCTATGGCCCCCCTGTAACAAACTTGCTCAGATTTTTGCTGGTGCTTTCTATCAATTTTCAGTTGTGAGAAAACAAGTAACAGTCGGACACAAGACGACGTCATTGACTGACTACACCACTGACTGTCCTTCGCAAACAAAATTATTGAATGTGCTACATTGCTACTGCTAGGTAAGCCTATACACTCGTACAGCAGACATAGACAGTAGCCATTCAACTATGTTAACGTTGCTACAAGACCTCAGCGTTATATGTGGTTGTGGACAAAGGTGATTGCAGTTAAAATAGCAAAATAGTCTCAGTAGAGCTTTTGCCATTGATGGCAAGATATACACTACCATTTAGGAAATCTGTAAAATCTAATGACAACTGAAATTTTTGATATGTTCAAAATAATCACATTAAAACAAGAAAAATTTTCTCAGTCTGATCCAGTCCTGATCCGCCAAATTTCAAAAACATTGCAGTGTGATCCAGTCCTGATCCGGCCAAAATAGGCTTCAGTCCTGTCCGATCCAGTCCTGATCCGTGCTAATCTCTGCCGCATTGGTATTGTTGAACAGTGTTGCCAGATGGTGTAGGCCTAATGCAACACAATTTTTTACAAAAATGGTGTAATTTTACATGCTTGTGTGTAGGGGCGTCAGAAGGATTTTATCCACGGGGCGCTAGTGGATTTTTCCAAAAGTGTTTCTGGGGAGTACCAAAAGTGGTGAATTTGGTTTTGACCACTCTAAACTAAGAAAACAGCCTTTTTGCTGAATTTTTCAAATTTCTTCCCACGTTCCAACACACATGCTTGTGTGTAGCAGAACGTTCGTGCCACATCATTAAATATTGGTGTAATTTCAGTTTCAAGCATTTTAACACCATTCTAAATAGGAAAATTTTGCTGAATTTTTTTTGCAAAATGAAATGTTTCACAGATCAATTTCAATTGTGTTTTTGTTTTTGTATTGGCAACACTAAACAGCTACATTTATTTCTGCTTTGGCAATACAATTAGCATCCTTGCAGACAACTTGCTATTTGCTACATATGTTTTGTCTTTTCCTTGCATTCCGGTATCGAACGCAATTGTAGAATGAGTATTCAGTCATGTTTCTTCTGTGTTGAAGATGTGGAAAAGTGGTTTTGAATGTGTTTAAAGAGAGGTATTAATGCTGTGTCATTTTTGCCTGTTTTTTATGCTGTGTTCTCGGTGTTTTTATCCCAGGGGCGATTTTGGCACACGGGCTCCTCGGGCTTAGCCCGAGTCTTCGACTACGATTCATATCGGAGAACGTAAACTTGCTCACTTTGTATATTTGTGCCACAATCAACGGTGTCCCACTTCACTAAGTTGTTAACTTGGGATTTTTTTTGGGCCTTGTCACTGTTCATATATTTTCGTTCCAATCCTGGCTTTCGCGTTCGTGTTGCAGATGACCTGAATAAAACAATATCGTTCGTGGTAGGCGTTCTCTCGACTTCGTTTGCTCGCACTTTAGTCAAGCTCATCCATTAGAGCCCGAGCTGCCCTATGCAATCAAGTATTTTTTAAAACATAATTCATATCGGACGGAATGTGTTTGAAGCAATGGATTTGTGTCGTAAATTGGATTTGAAGTCCAATTCAATGGACAGTTCCCATTTCGAGATGAATTTCAAATGAACGGTAAATTGTCCAGCAACTCGGGCTATTATGAATGAGCCTACCTGGTACGCAGCAGGGCTGTAGAGCCGGAGCCTCATCCTAGAACTGCAGACGTTTTGGATGGCTGGAGCCGGAGCCAGAATTTGAGATGGTGGAGTCGGTGTCTGAAATTTGGGTTCCGTATCCACAGAGACAGTTTGTGGGGAAAGCGAGTTATACAAACATTACAATTAAATGTTTGTTCTAACTTTTTGGACCAAATTGTTCTGGAGCCGGAGCCAAAAGCTTCTTGATTTTGGAGCCGGAGCCAAAATCTTTAGATGCACGGAGCTGAAGCGTGAAATGTGAGTAGCCTACCGGCTGCGCAACCTTGGTACGTAGAGGACATACTAGCGTTATCATTACTCCGTGACGTGCATTTCTCAACAATGGAGAAGTTATCATGCGAACTTCGCATTACTGTTACGTACCTAACGTCACAGAGCAAAAATAATGCCAGCCAGAATGAAAGCAAATAGAAATTTCAGTGACGCAAGCGTCGAACGTTGTTTTTCAGTCGGAAGAAATCGTATCGATGAGCCCGAGTGACGCTGTTGACCTGGGTCGCCCCTGTAACACCCTATTTGAATTTTAGGTGGATCACCGACACGTTTTCATAGTTATTTTGTGTAAATAGTGTAATTTAGACCTTCATATGTGTATAGCTAGTGACGTCATATTTAGGGACGCTGGAAGGGGGGTGCATTATGGGGGGACTGCCCTCTTTGTCCTTTGAAAAGGGGGCAACCGGGGCACAGGTGCCCTTACATAACAGTATAGTAAGTAATTCTATTATTTAACAAGATCGACTTGAAACAAAGTTATTGGAGCTATTCGCGCACACAAAATTCAAAATGGTTTTCTATAATATCTGTTATTAATTGTGAGGTCAACATTGTTGCTGAATATGTACATGCGAGAAGAATGACTATTAAGAGTGCGCTTTTCAAGCAAACAGTTTTGAACTCGTGGTATGTCAAAACCACACGCGTCCGCAGAGGGCTCAAAATGGGCATTCGCCCCTTACCGGAAAGTGGAACTAAGAACCAAAATTTTCTAAACAACTTGACATCAGCAGTTCAATTCTGACTGATTGATTTATTTCTTTCAATGACAGTTTATTTACCGCTATGACATTTACACTGCACAAGAGCCGGGTTCACTGTTCTGGTGTGATGCAGTTGTGAGCTTGCAGTTCACTCATGTCTGCTCCTTTGCCTGCAGGTGCAGGTTGCCAAACTTACGAGCGGATTGTTTTACCGTTGGTCTTTATTGTGCAACAATAACATGGCAATAAATCTTCTAATGTTCACTTCAAGTTACGATTTTGGGCGTTTTGCTGCATGTGTCTGTAGAACGCAGGCATCTTGGCAGGTATTGCAGTGAGACAGTGACTGCTGAAAGCGTTAAGCACGGATGCCGGAGAGCGATGGCATTATCCCCTGAATATTCAAAAGAGGGACAACGGGGACAAAGGCATATTTTTCATAATAATATCGTAGGTAATTGTATGGTTTATCAAGATGGATTTGCAACCGATTTTCTATAGTTTCTTTTATTATTTTTGAGGTCAATATTGTTGTTAAACGGTAGCAAGCATAATTCATTGACCTCAACTTTTTACTTCCCTCCGGCCTCTGCCCTACCGCTGTTCTGGCGTCCCTGTTCATATTTCAATGCTTGTGACGTCACAGCTGCCAATTCAAACCGCAAAAATATTCTATAGTTTTTTGACGTGTACTTGTGCCCCCCTACCTTAAAAAAGGTTCCGCCACTCATGGCTGCCACCTAATATTTTAGGCCCATGTTTCGTGATCTTTGACTCTTAATATTTAGCTTAGTTACAGACAAAACATATTCTAATAATAAATAGCCCCAATTCAACTGTTTAAAGCCAAAAACAAAACACCTGCCCATCACTATATACTTTATACGTGGAAAATGATTACTGTTGAAACCACTATTTAGAGCACCGATTTTAAAAGTAAAAACCACTTATTAGCAGTGATGTGTCCGAATCAGTTTTGTCGATTCAGAGTCACAAGCCCTTCGAGTCAGAGTCATCTAAAATTTTTTCGAGTCAGAGTCGTCAAAATCATGACTTGGTCGAGTCAGAGTCGAGTCACAAGAACAGTCGAGTTGCTACGAGTCATTGGTTTTCAAGCTCGAGTCAATCACGAGTCACACAAAATTTCACGTTTTTTCTACGACATTTTTTGACTATGAAATGGCGACCAACGTGCCATGAAATGGCGTCCGATAAGTTAGAAAATGGTGCTAAACATGCTGTGAAATGGCCCCCAATAAGTTACAAAATTGTGCCCAATGTTGTTTGAACAAGTTTGATTGCAGGTTATTATATCCAAGTTTTCTCAGTTTGCATTTTGCTTGTCTCTTTCACTCTCAGTCATTTCAACAAGTCTAGCCCAACTTTGCTGCAAGTGTTGCAGCCTCTCAGTTAGGGTTGTGGTGAATGTGCGATTCACCACGAATGGGATGTGCCTGAAGACCGACACCCATGTAGCGCGAACAAACAGAAATAAAATGAGCACGACATGGGATCTATAGTGTTGTTTGGTGCCACAGTGTGAAGTTTTGCGCACTTGCTGCTCGGCCTTTTCAATCACAACAAAGTGGTGCTTTGAACAGTATGTGAAGGTGGTGCCAGGTACAGCCCTCGTAAAAAGAACTTGCAATAGGTGCGGTTCATCGCAAAAAAGAGGGGATGTTGTTGCAACTTCTCGGTTGGCGTTGCATTGAAAGTGTGGTCTTTGAATGCCCAATACACGAAAATGACCAGAGATGAACATGTACTTGGATGTAAATCTTGCGACATTTCAACATACTCATGGACTTGGATGTTATCATTTTTGCTTAAAAAGATTTAGATTGGGAATGTTTATTTTCTTTTGAACTTCTTCGCAACTTTCGTTCAGTTTTGGGACTGCAGATTACTATAACTTTCGGTTCAGTTTTCGGACTGCAGGCTACTGTAGGACTGCAGGTTAACACTGGATTGCAGCCACCGACACGTTGGCAGTCATTTGTTGCAGGCACAATGGTACATCGCCCTGAGCCAACCAAAGAAAGAGTCGAACCGACAATCCCCAGCATAATAAGAAATGAGATTAAACATTTGACCAGATTCGCTCTTACACTGCTGCTACGAATTCTACGTTGTATGTGGCGTAATTACGTCGCAACATGGGCTTAGGCTAATAATAGCGGCAGGAATTTGGATTTAAACAAGATTCGGTTTTCGCCTTGGCATTTTGTTTTGAAATAGGACTATGGTTTTTGGTTTGGATTTGAATCTGAAAAACTTGAATCACTTTACTGGTATCTGTAAAAGACTCAAGGTCACAGTATGAGGCCCACCGGCATGATCATGACATGCAAATACTACATTAAACCATGATAATGTGTCTATATATTGCGCCCTGCTGACCCCTCAGTGAAAGCAAAGTGTAAGGTCTTCCTCTGTACAAGTTGGGGAAACTTGTTCATTAAAATGCAGAATAGCATGACCAGACAAGCAAAATAAAAAATTTGCGCCAATCTTGATCATCACTGAAGCAAAAAATGCTCATTTTTTTTGTGCAAACGAACTGGGTTTGTTCATCAGGAACTCAGAGATTTTGTAAAAATGACTCTGACTCGAGTCTTCAGTCATTGACTGTGACTCGAGTCGATTCATTCTGTGAAAAACGTGACTCGAGTCGAGTCACCATTTGTCTCAACGTGACATGAGTCGAGTCCAAGTCACCAAAATTCGTGACTCGAGTCGAGTCATTGACTCGAGTCACGCTATTACTGCTTTTTAGAGCAGCTTTTGAATATCACGGAGAAGGTTAAAATATTTTTTCTATTAACACTAAAGAAACTCGTATGAAATGATTGTAGATCTCCCAAGAAGTTTAAACCTACTTTTTAATTTTTCAAAACAAGCAAGTACTGTAGTAGCCTCAAACTTCTGCGAAAGCGAAAAGTTACTCCACTTTTCAAACTTTTTGCAACATTCAGTTTGTTAGGCTATATCTCAAAAATTGCGACGCCAATCTGTGACATTGATACCATAACCCTTGTTTCGGCAGTATTTCATGATGCAATTTTTACCACAAGAACATCATGAGGCTTAGGCCTACTTCACTTGAACCAAATTGTCACTTCTATTACTTTGCCAATGGTTTAACTGTTAGTAATTTTCTGTTACATTTTTAGAAACCGTTACTTTTGAGCACGTGAAATAGTCATTCATAATAAAAACTAGGAATATATCAAACGTTTGCGTCATTAATCTCAACTGGTTGCCTCTGATGGTTTGTTGCCTCATCAAATTTTTACGAGAGGGAAAATGAACAACGCTGCGCACATTTGCAATTACGAACTAAAAGTTACCCTCAGAAGACAAGTAGCAGTACCTATTGAAAATCGAACAGCATTTTGTAGCAACTATTCAAACCTGACCTGCCAAATACGAAACGCTTTGATAAATGGAACAAAAAACAGCTTCAAAATTTAACCCCTTTCTGCCTTAATGAGGTGTTAGTGAAAAAACTTGGCTGCTGTAACACCAGATGCGTCCCCTACAGGGAGGCATCGTAGGGTGCTTTTGATCCAGTAGGTGTCATTTATGCATGGGTTCTCATTACTGAATCAAGGACCGTTCTCGCAGAAGCTATACAGCCCCTATTAATTGCCCTAATATTAATTATTTCTCAACGGTTCACACTATAAAATATACACACCAGTGAAGCATATAATTTTTGATTTTATTGCTTTTATTCATCACAATAAATACGTTCAAATACCACAAACTGGTACTCACCAATATACGATGTATCATAATATTCAAACACTTCTTGACATGTCAT
>JGI24021J15306_10013309_pt1 | contig 10220 bp, 1 predicted proteins | sample Ectturendosymbi1_FD_15306 | JGI IMG/M metagenome (IMG submission 15306) | reverse complement strand
AGTTTCCGACTGCTAAATGAGTTAATTTACTAAATTAAGTTTTATAGTGAAATGCATCTTTGCGCTCATTCTTGTTTTAATCATTTTCAAACATCCCAAATGCACAATACGAAAAAATTGTGTTGATATGTGTGCTAGGCATGGCAGGGCGGCGACAGAAATTTGTTTGTCAGAAAAGGGGGCGCTAGCCAAAAAAAGATTGGTAACACTGGTCCAAAGGCACGTCTCTCAGCCTTCTTTGCATCGGTCTGAAGTTGTAAAATCTTGTATCTTAAACAGAAACATGTGAAGATCCTGGTGCATTATGTGCACAACTGAACTTCTTGAAAGATGTGTCTACTGGGAAAAACGTCTTGTGGATTTCCTTGGAGACTGCTCCAAACATTGTCTCACATTCACATGTTATTTTCTGTCCTGACTGACCAGCCGCTGCTGCATTTAATGTTATCCTTTGCACTTCCCGTCTCCCTGAATTATTGTAGTCCAGGAGGCGCTTTGTTGCGAGTCTGGTTGGAGCGTTTCTACATGGAAAGTTCCTCCGAAATTGTTGTTGAGTTTGAACAACTGATTTCATCACAAAATAGGCATCTACAATATTGATCCTCTCCTGCACGGAATACCTTGCTGCTTGACCCATTGAAGTTAGGAAAAAAAACTCTAGAACTCAAACTATAATTTAACTGGAAAACAGAAGCATGGGTTAATTTGATATGAAAGATAGCGATAATAAAATGGATACATCTTTTTGGGCCACCCTGTACAACTTCAGCAACAATTAAGAGAGAGTTGAAGGATCTAGGTTTGCTTTGCACTTTCGAGGAACCTGCCTGCCACGCTCTACTTTCATAAGTTTGCGATGATGCGGACTTGCACATATCCACATATCAGCAATAGTCTCCACAAAGTCGACGTAGTCGAATCAGTTAGCAATAGGAAATTGATTTCACGCAATACGCATCGTCAGTCGCGAAAAGCTTACAGGCGAAATGATGAACAACTAAAGCAAGATTTAGAGGAAGCACGCGAATTGTAGTTTCAGATACGAGTTACATGTGACCATAATGGTGGTCTCATCGAAGCCGAAAGGCAAAACTGGCGCCAATTACGCAACGGCTACAGCTTCAAGCAACGCGGCGATGGGCCAAGCAACAAATTTTGGCGTCTCTGGCCAACTCAGCTGAGAACTGCTGGCCACCATGACGTCAGCATGATGATCACCTTTCTGCTTAGCCATTGTATTACCGCTTTGTTTTCAGTCATGGCGGCGCTGCTCTCGGATGCGTATAGTTACATGACATCGATTCCCATTTTAAAAAACTTTGCTGATAGGAGTAGATTCCATGGCGCCGCGTTCGTCGAGACTAATTACTTGAACGCAAAGGTAACTTCGGTGCAAACTGCAATTAATTTATGCAGCAGATTGCACGTAATCAAAGTAATGTATGCGACGTTACAATGACGCTACCGAATATAACAAAGTCTACATGAATTTCTATCCAAAGGAATTCTTTCATATCCAAGAATCAGGCACTGCGATCTTACCAGAGCATATATTTCGCCTACTATATAGGCATCTTCAGTTCTTATTCAAAGTAGGTCATAACTAAAAATTTAAAAGCATAAATCAAAGCATTCGGTTTGAGGGAGCACTTGTATCTCACCGGCAGTCGTTTTCAATTTCACTTGGTTAGCTTGCTTGTGCAAAAGCATCTTTTGAGACTGAAAATGCAGTGAGTCGTTACTATGACACCAGAGGTACAAAATAAGCACACAACTAAAAAATACGCAGTGTTTTAGAAATAAGCACTATGATATTTTCTAAGACGTTCTTCAAACTAAGCACGAATGTTAGAAACAAGCAGGATCGGACAAACTTGGTTACAACTTACAAGTTTATCCATACAACTATGTACAAGTTAAATAGAAAGTAGATAGTAAAAAATAGGGTAAAAAATTGTCCTCGCTGTTTTCTTTTTATGTGAGTTGTGAATGTGGTGTCTCCTCCTCGGTCAAAATTTGTTTTGTTTTCGTCTTGGTCTTGAAAATCTTCATTATAATTTCCATTCGATTGTGTGGCCAAGTTATCTGACCTGATGTCATTGTTTATGAACACCTGTGGGTCGGGCATTGAGTTCGTGCTTTGCCCAGAGTAAAAAAACAACTTACAGTAATTCGATCCACGTCCGCACTTACGCTTTTGAGACGATTTTCCAATTGGCGCCCGAATCATTGTTTCGCCATTCTTTGATTTGAAATCACGTTTCGACTGTCAGTTTCATTTCTATATTTGCGTTTGTAAAGGATGACGGGACCTGGTACTGCCACCTGCCACTGTCAATAGCCCTTTCCAAAATGAAATGCTACCACTCCATGGTTTTGCGTCCTTTACGCTAACAGCAGCAGATTTTTCCTCTCAAGGCTGATTATTTTGTTTATTTTCGCGCTCTAGAAAGACGGAAAAGAAGCTCAGCGACAAAATTGAACCGAACTGTGAAAGAAAACTTTGACCACACACGCCAGATAACCTCGAAATGAATTTGTTGAACAACAAATACATGATTACTTTTTGGCAAGTTTATCTGTACAGTCGTCAATACAAATTACACAAGTAAAAATCAAAATGTGTTCAGCTACTTCTACAATGCTGACATCAAAACTTTTGTGCAAAGTATTTGAATACTGCATGATTTGAACTAAATCCAGTAAATTCGACAAAGTTCTACGTAAAAAAATTGCATAAGTTCAGTTCTGAGCGATTCAAACAAAGGAACTTCGTCATATCAGACAGCTAATACAAGCAAACACACTATGCAAGAACGCGCTGAGTAAATGATTGTACGCAACACCTAGAAAGCTTGATCTCCAAATAAAGCCAAACTTTATTTGCATTCGCGATACGCTGGGACAGAAAAGTCACAAAAAATCCAAAGAACAAGCCTGAGTGTCGTTTATATACTAGTGCTGCAGTCAAACTGCGTGGCCAAGATGTGAAACGTTTGAAAACCAATCAGACGGTCACCCACCGCTTCACGTAGCAATGTAATTTACCACCTAGCCAAACTCATTCTATTTATACGTGGTCTCCTTACTGTTGTACAGGAGGGGTCTTGGACGTGCTTTCTGTTTGTGCTCTTTTACGGCCGACCATGTCTCATATGAGATCAGTTGTGAGGTCACAGTAAAGTAATCTACAGTTACTGGCAAGCCAACAAAGTGCACTGGAAACCAAAGCTGAAGACCTTATGCTGCGATTGTGGTTCCCTCATAGACGAAAACCATGTCCTACTTAGGCCCGTAGCCATGGGGAGCATTTGAGGCCTGCGCCACCCAAATTTTGTTATGCCCAGAAAAACGTGTTTTAAACATAGGCCTACATTAAAAATAAAAATATTTCCTCCCCATGAAGGTACAGTATTTTGCCCTCCCCAAACCTTAAAACCTGGCTACGGGTCTGGTCCTAGTCAGCGATGAAGAGGCCATTCTTGGCAGATGGAAAGAGTATTTCAAATTTCTTTTGAAGGCATTGAGTATTATACCATCAGATACACAGGAGGTGCATTTTTGAGGGGGAGCATCATCACTGTGGCAGAGACCATTGCCTACATTTTTGACGGCGGCTATAATATAGGAAAGTTTCACCTAAAAAGCGCGCTTTGGTCGTCTAAAATTTGATAAGTATCCGCGTCATTTTCCCGTGAAACTAAAGGGAAGAGCACAAGACAGTGAATCGAAAAAATGAAAAAACCTTAGCCCTTGACTCTTTTAAAGACATCTTTTCTCATATTTTGCAGCTGTCGCTACTATAGGGCCGCAACCAAGGTTGCTACCCTAATGTTCTGATATTTTTCTTCTGTTCTGGTCCCACAGTTACAGTTTTGTCGTAAAACAAAGTCAAAGACCATTCTGATTTGCTTTATTTTGATACTTACTTCGCTCTGTGATGCAGCTGCCCACCAAAACGTCAGCTTTAAACGTCTGTTTCACGGAATAACATTTGTTTCCAGGTTACGTTTTGAGAAATTGAACTACAAATAATTTCTCCTTTTTGCATTTAAAATCTTAAAAACAGGTTAATGGGCAAATATTTTGGTTCGTATTTGGTTATTAACTCTACAGCAACTTTCCTGGTGAAGATACACCATTTTCTAGAAGTTCTGATATTTCACAAAACTTTGGAAAACTTTCACCAAAACTAGTGAAGAGCAAAAAGAGCAAATGCAAAATAAAAGCATCATCATTTAAAAAAAATGGGCAATCTCTATAGCCTATTTCTGACAGACTTCACACTTTTGGTCCCGTAACTAACTTAGCCTTTTCTTTTACCCGCAGCCGGTCTGCGGTTTTCTGGGCCAAGTAAGAAAATAACTTGGAGATCACACTTCAAACCGGGTTTTCTCGATCAAACCGAGATGCCTGGAAATTCTGTTGAAAAACAGTTCATTGTTGCTGACCAGCCTCATCGCCACAGGGTGGCTTTTGTGGGCTTAGCACCACGAACAAAGTTCCACCAAATTGAAATATGAAACACTATAAATCAGTGGAGTTTTTATCAAATTTTCAGAATGCCAAGCCCTTTGCACAAACGCAATGCTCCCTATTGAACACTTTTTGGCGACGGTTCTGCTGCTGACGTTACGGCTGCTGCTGACGTTGTACTTGTCGGAAGTCCTTATCACTACATCTTTTTCTGTTACTTGCAGGTGATATTGCGGTCAACAACGAAGTAAAAATACATGGTGAGGCCGGATCAAGTATTTCAGTTCAACTGCACTCATCGTAGCGTGAAGAAGATGCGGAAGGTTCTGCTTGTTTCATTACATTGTAGAAACATACTGAATTTAAATAAAACTTCTTCCATTGATTTTCAGCACCTTCAACCAACAGCAAAAATTTTAAGAAATCCATTTTGCTGTTCGGCCATCCGATTCCCAATTTCGTTGAGCGGGAAGAATTAAAAACCATTGAACGGAAATTGAAAAGCAAAGAAGCCACTATTTTTTACATCCACGGTTTTCCAGGTTGCGGGAGGTCTCAATTAGTTCGTAAACTTGCGGCCAGTTTCCCATTCGATGAAGCAAAGAAAGTATTTGTGGTCTACCTCATCAATTGCAATGACGGCACCAACAGTCTCGCACATTTACTTAGCAAGCTGATCGATAAACTCTACTCTTGCAACCTGGTGGACAACGTGGAGGAATGCGGTATCGCAAAGGAAGGCTTGGCTGCACACCAAACAGCAAAGTTCACCGAAATACTTGCAAATACCTGTGTGCCAGTTCTACTTATCATAGAAAACCTGGAAGTCGAAAACGAATTGGATTTGATGAACGATCTGCTGTCATCTGTCAACATGACAACAACTTTGAAGAAAAGCTGTGACGTATTTTTATGCATAACTTCCAGATCAAAACATATGCTTGACTGCAAAGATTTGCAGAACTTACAACGAGTTCATTTGAAAGGCTTTTTGGAGGTAGAGGGATTCAAATTTTTGGGCGTTAACCCCGTAGACACTGAACAAAAACGGCAAGCTGCTAGAGAAATATTAAAGGTTTTTAATTATATGCCACTTGGTTTGGCTGCAGTAAAGGAAACATGTCGACGATCTAGAATATCTTTTGAAAAATACATTCAGACAAATCAATATACTTTTCAGAAGGAACCACAGCACTTGAAAGAGAAGTACGGATCGTACATCGAGCATTTATTTCCTGTGCTAGTGGCGCTGTTACGTCAAAACGGAGTTTGGGACACGGCTGCTGCCTTGTCGTTTTTCCACCACGACAACATTCCTCAACTGCTGGTTGGCAAAGTCAAAGAAACACAACGATCCGTTGATGATCGTGTTTTTGACCAAGAAATTGAATCTGGTGAGTTTATAACAAGTCTGGAGAACTTATCTTTCTGTGAAGTAACAGGAGAGACCTATGCGGACACCAAAATAAGCTTTCATCAAGTAGTTTTTATGGCAGTACAAAATTCTCTTGATGACAAAGAAAAAAAGCGCGCCCTCCGTCATGCCATTCTAGCTCTTGCTTCCCTCGTGCGTAAAGATATCAGCAACTACGAGGATAAAAGCTATACAAGCAGCATGATACCCCACTTGAAATCTGTTCTTGATTTCGCCAACCAGGGTCCTACATCACTTTCACATGAAGACCAGTCGATTGCTACCACCAACTTTGTTGTATCAATGGCTATCTTACATTTGAAAGAAGTTTACGGAAACATCATGAAATATATTGACGCACGGGCAGCCGAAAAGATCTTGATGGAAAGTTCTGAATTAATAGTGGAGGAGGTAAACAAAAGATCTCAAAGCCGCATAAACTTCATTGAAATAGTGGAACATCAAGGATGTCGCTGCAGCGAAATTGCAGTACCGATTTGCGTAGCTTGTCTAGCAGCAGGTGTTCATCTGAGAAACACAAGTCACTACCTGGAAAAATATAGTTACTTGATAGCAGACAATTATTCAACTGATGCTGCCAATCTTGGATCTTTTCCAAGTCATCAGGCGATGAAATCTGAAATTCTTCCAATTGAAGCATATTGCCACGTCTTTTTCGTTGAACGGTTGGTGTCTTTGCTCTATACACTGAGCAGAACATTGCTGTTCGTTAACAGCACTGAAAAGGTACATTCGAAGGCTTTGTGGATAGCTGATGTAACACAGGAACTCTGTTTGGAATGCCGAAGAATGTCTAGGGTGTATTTGTCATTCCTGCGAGATTCTGCGTCAAATAGAATCAATGTCAGATTAAAAAGGCTTTCAAAGATTGCAGACCAAGAGATGAAAAAAACGTTTTTGTTTGAGACCAAGAAAATAGCAGAAACCAATTTAGAACGGCATGCACAGCAAAAAGATATAGTCTTTTACCAGAACGGAGCTGAAAAGCCGAAGAAATACATCGATTTCGATGAAATGATTAACAGACGCTTCATGTCGCAAATCAACTCTAAGTTACTTTCCTTTTATCCCGCTGGCAGTGATGGTCGAAGATCTTGTGAAGAAACTGCTCAAGCAAATTATGGCAGGCTTCATGAGCTTGCTGTTTCTTACATGCATGAATGGACTGCAGCTGCCGAAGGTCTAGTGTATTGCGGAAAGTACATGGCAGGTCTGGGCAAGTATAAACAAGCGATTGAACACATTAGATATGCCTTCACCTGCACTGTAGTTCAGCAAGAAAGAAAGCGCATATTGCCATCGGCTTGTCTCATTTATGCTAAAGTAGTTTTGAAAGGACATCAACTTGATCAAATGTCAGATGCAGTCGACAAGTGCAAAAAAGCGTTGAAATATGACGAAGATATTCAAAATTGTTGTGTTGCAAACAAACTACGCCAGGTTTTATCGCGCTTGCTCATAACTGAAGAGCATTGAACAGACTAAATATCACCGACAAATAGATAACGTATAGAGATATATGGAAGCGTTTTTCATCAATGTAAAGCATACTTCATAATTTCATCCAACAGATAACAGATAGCAACGTATCAAAAAAGATTTTCGGGTGTAAGAATGAGCAAGAAAGATAACTGTTACAAGAAAAGTGCAACAAATAAAAGACACTTGGTGCCTGGTTTTTACGCACATTTGGTAATTGCCATATTAAAAGCTTGGCATTGTAATGGCTGAGTGGTACAGTTGGATGAGCAGGCGCTTCAAAAGCTGAGGGGTTCGATCCCAGGTCGGATCATACCGAAGACTTGAAAAACATGCTGTGGATGACACTGATGGGGTCTCGAGATCTAATTTTGCGAGTCACAGTATCCAAGGTCTCAGGTCTCCGCGTGGAAGGCGGCAGGGCTCGGTCGAACGTGTTGTCGCGAAACCTTGAATAGCCTACTCTAAACATAACGCTGTAGTAGCCTGCGGTTTCCATGATTCAATCTGTTCATTGCTTTTCGAGTCTGCTGAAAAGGAAAAGCGAAAAAAGGTTGGCAAAATGCGACGAAATCGACAAGCATACAGCTTGGAAGTGGCGATGACTTGTTTTTGAAATATTCTACAAAAATTTCAACGAATGTATGAAGTCTCGGAGGTTTTGGCCTCGACTTCACCACTGCTTGCAGCCTGTCCAACCTCATGCTTGGCGCTAATGCGGTGCTTCCATTTGACTTGGCACCAACGCAGCATTCACTACGAAAGCACCCGTGTGGTCCACGGCTCACCCAAGCGGGGATGTGCGCCGCAGACCAACTCGCGACAACCCGAAAATAGCACAAAAGTGAATTTTACAAAACTGAACCTTGTTTATTTTCGGAAAGAGAAAATCATCCAAGTGACGGCCAATGCACAGCGCGTGAACGGTGACTTAAACTTACTTCGGCTTCTACTCATCGCTTCCATTTCGCGTTGGTTGTAGAAAATCTTGAACAGCATGACCTGCAGTCGAGTCAGTGAGAACTCGTGCAGTCTGCGATACTTCTCCGGTTCGTCTTTTTCCTGCTTGGCTTCATCACACTGCAGTGGAGGTATCTGGGGCTTTAGAAAGTACATAGAGCTTATTTTATAAGTACATGGAGCTTGTTCGTCATATTCTTATTTTATAAAATGCGTGATTCAGCTCAACAAATTTTTTATGTTTTTACTTTTTATTTTGTAGAACCGACAAAGCTCCTTTTAGCGAAATTAATATTCCTGTTATAATAAGCCGTGGCCTGAATTTTGCGGAAGACTTTTGCGAGTTTTAATGTGTAATACATAGAGCTTATTGTCATTTTCTTCTTCGCTTCTGGAGCTCGACGTAAATAAAAGCATAATAGCGTTTTTTTAAACGGAATGCACATATTTTTCATTCGTTTATACAAGGGTTCCCGACCTTTTTTTGCCATGTACCCCTTCAGCATTCCGACAGATGAGCATATACCCCTTCAGCATTTCAACAGATAAGTATGTACCCCTTCAGCATTCGACAGATGCACATGTACCCCTAAAATTTCCTATGACAACACATTTTATCATAATTATTCATAGATGTATTAAACAATAAGCATAGAATGATTTTTGAAAAGAATATTCACTGCATATGTGTAAATATTTGGATATATATTATATGGAAATATGTTTTGCTCTTCTATTGATAACATTAAATGTACCCCTTCGGATAGGCAAATGTACCCCAGGTTGGGAACCCCTACTTTATACAGAGTCATACATACTGTTTGTATTGTGTTGTATGTATTTATATTAAGAGCAGATGTAAAACATCAAATAGTTCGAGATCCTCTTTCGTTTTTTGCTTGAAGCGCATATTTGCAACTTGCCACGATTCTTCCTTCTTTTGCATTTAGGTCTACTTCTTATAAGATACGCGTATTGCAAACAGTGACGCAAACAATGAGTTCTTGAAACTTTTCTTCTTATCTTGAAAGCGACTGCTTGCAACAGAAATTTGCCTGGACTAAACACTTGTCTTGCTTTTGTCAGCCTGAAGGAGTAACACATTTCGCTACATTCAATGCTAATAAAACCATCTCTCTAAAATAGGACGTACAAAATTTGAACTTTCCCATTATTGACGACGCCTGAACCGCAGCAGCTGAATTTTTCCCATATCGCAGCCTTATCTCTGTCTTCCATGAGTCAGCATAATCACTTGAACAACCTGAACAACCAACATGACTTATGTGCTAATGGAGGTGTTCGACAGTCGAATAGACGTAGCGTGTGAAGATCGGAAGTTACGTTGGTCGAAAATAAATCATTAATTGTGGTTCAATTTTGCATCTATCTTGCGTACTACGTTATCATCAAACTGCAGTTAAGACGACAGTGGCTCTTTTATAAAGAACATAGAAGTTATTGTCCTTTCTTCTTCGCTCCTGGAACTCAATGTAGGTAAAAGCATAATAGCGTTTGTGTGAAAGAAATGCACATATTTTAATTTTTTTATACAGAATCATATATATTACTTGTATTGTGTTGATAATAAAAAGCTGTACGTTTTCTATAGGCTCTAGAGGAATCAGCCGACTGGGCTCTGCTTTCATCTTTTTGCGACGATTCAAACTTGCGCATATGTGTATTCAAGTAACTTCACTCGACAAGTGAAAGAAGCAAGGAATCAATCACAAATTTTTAATAGGAAATCGATTTCACGTAACACTAAGCATGGTCAGTCCTATCATCTGCAAGCAATGCTAACAGGTGTGAAACGTAGAAAGGCCAACACAAGTTCAGAGAAAGTAAACAACCTCAAGACTGCAATGAA
>JGI24021J15306_10013306_pt1 | contig 10223 bp, 5 predicted proteins | sample Ectturendosymbi1_FD_15306 | JGI IMG/M metagenome (IMG submission 15306) | reverse complement strand
AAGTTCTCAGGTGTGCCATCAAAAAATATTTCTTTCACTGCTACATTCTATTGGAATTCAATTAATTCCAGTTAAGTTTTGGCTGCGTCCACACCAGTGGTGTCAGGCTGCCGGAGCTCCGCTCCGCCACCTTCATCAGTGAATGCAGTGAATGATGGGTCGTTGCCTACAAATATAAGCGAAGATGCCCAGCAGAGCTGCGGTACCTATAGCATTTTCCAATTCATCTTCGGTGCGTGCATGTGTCTTTTTGCTTCAGTTGAGAATTCGGTAATATCTGTCACTAAAAAAGGCTTTGAGGAAAGAGCAGCAACTGTTTTCGAAAAGAAAGTCGCCAAACTGTTCGACAATATTGGTAATCAACTTTTCAGTAAGTTGAGTATATCTGGAAACTTTTTTTTCCCAAATGACTAAGTTCGTTTTGAATGATTTGTTTGAAGATATTAAACTTTTTCTGGAAAGGGCAAGTAGCAGTGATCAAACAAAGAGTAGGCTATGTTTTTCTCCTTGAAGTTTTCAAGTCATTGAGGTGTTACACTATGTCAACCAAAGCTTCAACAGTTTCCCTTTATCATTTCCTAAAGCTGAAAATGCCTTCGCTTTTCTTCACGTTTTGTTGACTTCCCGCAAAAATAAAAAAATTATTTCCTGAAGGACCAAAGTTTCTGCAAAACTCTTCCCTTACTCAAACATCTTTCATAACTGTGCGCAAATAAATTTGTTATAATTGTATTGCTTTCGAAAAAAAGTTTCATTGCTATACTCTAGCCTTGAATCCACTATTGTCACCGGGATAGACATTGTAGTGACGAGCTATTATTGAACAATTATGAGGAAACACTTGCTTCGAACCAAAACTTAGCTGTTCACTGCAATTTAGCTGAACAACAGCTTGATCGACAATCACACAGTTGGCAAGGAGTAAATGCTTTGGAAATGCGGCCAAAAGCGAAAAATTTTGGGATAAAAACTTCTGGGTGAAGAATACACCTTTGAGAGGCTGACGAGGTCCGGCCGTCACCATCCAAAGGTTCGGATTCGGACCGCGGTCCGCCATTTGAGTAGCCCTGCTGTCGAGGTGGGAAACTTAGCTGAAAAGGGCCCACTTGCCACTGAAGGGGATCACTAGCCGAAAAAAGTGAAAAATTATGAATTCGGATGTAAATGGTTATACTAAAACCCTACATCACCGTGAAATGCTAAGTGTGTTTTTACATTTAGTTTGCCAGGGGGGACGATTCACCTCTCTTGTCCCCCGTCAGACTAACTACATGGGTTGTTAGAATACGTCTATGCAGTCTTGTGGGAATACGTCTTAATCGTTAAGGTTTATTTCTGGCTTCTGAGTGAGTACTGAGTTCAAAGCTACATTTGCTGTGGCGACTTTCATAATTCATTGCTCTAGTTTTTTCAAAGCCCGCATGCCATTCTAAATTTAGTAAGTTTTCCGATAGCCCTGTCAACATTGTCTACTTGTCCGATTTGTGTACGAGTTTTACGAATGATGAGCGTTCCCCGTGAAAAGATCAAAGACAAGCTAGGTTTTATTGAAAGGTTGATTGACAGTGGCGCAACTAGAGGTAACTGAAGGGGACCCACTGTCCATCCTAGGAGGGGCATCAGTCAACACTCAACAAAGAAGTTAAGAAAAGGTAGTAAATCCCGGATGTCATAAACGCAAAAGAACCAACGTACTGAAAACCAAAATAGTCTTAAATTTCAAAATGTCAGATAAAGGGGGCGCAGTTTTCACATTTAGCTTGACAGAGGGGGACTCTCCTCCCTGCTTTCCGGTCAGTTACGTCACTGGTGATTGATCGCTTTGGACGAGATCCCAGACGTTTGCAGCTCTTGTTGTTTCTAAGTGACATTGATAAGTCTTGCTATAGGTAAAATAAATTCGTAATTTGGATTTGTTAAAGACCATGGCAATACTTCTGTGAAAAGAAGTACCTTGATTTTAAAACCGGCAGATAGCTAATTGTGAATATTATCGTAATGTACCTGCTTTGGCTGCCAACGAAGCGCATGTTTTGTGACTGTTTCCGTAACATGTGGTATTTCCTTTGTGATGTTGTCGTGTAGAAACGGCAAAGTGTTTCGTGAACGTGCATTTGCATTGTATCGTCAGAAGCCTGACAAAGTTAAAGCAAAATGTTGACGTTGCCCCCCCTGGAAAAATTTTTGCGGAGGCCCATGTTCACTGGTTGACACTAAAACAAAACAGCAAGCGTTGCACGCAGCCAACGACGATCTTGAAATAAAACCTTTCCCCATTTCTTACCAGCAGTCGCTTACACCACACTGTCAGTGGACGGAGGATGTTGCCCTTGCCAGCCGTAATAAACGTTTCTCTTGTTTCGCCTGGATACCAGAAAGAATCTTGAAACCACGGGTTGAACGATTTGTTCAGTGGTTTCAACCGAGCCTCCGTGGCAGGCCATTTCATTTCTGTTAATATGGGTTTTGGAGAAGAAGCTACGTCAAAGACATGAACAATGTGTTAGTGGTTTATTTGTCCAAGCCGGAAAAGGTGAACTCTTCTCTTCCATTCAGAATTTGAACACGTTCATGTTATGCTTCCGACTGTTTTATTCCCTGCCGAACTTTATACCTAATTAAGCGTCACCATCTCAGTCATAACTCTTAGCAAGAACCTTTGTTTATCATGTGGAGTGCCACAGTCGGCCGCATGAGAACGTGATCACGTATTTTATGATATTTCCATCCTCCAACTATGTCTTTACATAACTGCAAAAGGTAATTACCGGATTACGTCATGTAAAGAGCTTGAAAAATTCTTGAGGTCGCCATAGCGAAACTGTGCATTGTATAACCTCCGCCGAGTCTTGAACAAATTCTTCACAAGCAAGTTGTCGTTCTTCCAGACGCACTTGCGTGTTAAAGGTTTTGTGAAGAATACCACTCGCCCGTTCAGTCTTCTTTTTATGTCCATATGCTTTTTATGCGTCACAGGAGGTCACAATTCAATTTTGACGTGTCGTTGAGTTTGACGTTATTTACCCGAACGTGACAGCAGCCTGCTGTCGGTAGCAAAAATATTCTCACATGCTGGGTAGAGTGTCCTTCTCATAGTAACTTTTTCATTTGCAAAATAACTAAATGGCTTCATCGTTGTGACTTGGAAACAATTGTTGGGAGTAGCAACTGTTACGACGCGAAGATATGACTGCAGGTGTGAGCATGTCGTTGCTACTTAGTCTAGGTAACCATTTTGCATCAGTTCGTCTCGTTTCGTACGCTTGAAGGCTTAAACATCAGTCTCGGTAAAACGTGAAGTCTACAGTACAACAAAATTTATCGATCTAGTGGTCAAACTTTCTGTGTAAAAGGAGCAGAAGTGAATTGCTTAATATCTGCACAAACAGTTCATTTTAGTTATTAATTGAACTTTTCTATGTATTTGAAATTCAGTCACAAAGTTGGTTTGGATGAGATGTCATGACCTTTAAACCGTTATTTGTACTGTATAACCAACCAAAATGAACTTAGCAGATAAAGTGTTAAAATTTAACCTTAGCGACGTGTTTTGCGTTTAACGTGATTTTTGAGTTTTCGAGAGTATTATTCTTTTTTTCACCTGTTTCCTGAAATCGCAGGGTAAACAGTGCAGTTGATGTCATCGTAGCAGCTGCAACTTGTGTATGATGATTCGCACTGCTTGTGCCTAACACAAACTTTGGGCCACACTCGATATTTCCGACCGAACCGGAACACTAGCGGGCGATAGACGTCACTGACTTCAACGTCACTGGCTGTTTTGCCGAGCGGCGTTGCGTCATCGCAGCACTGACCAATCGGTGCCACTTCTTTACACGAATAGACGAGGCGAGTGATCCGAGCAGCTTTAAACAATGGACGACTCATTTCCACGTCGCGTGCGGCGAATTACGAATTGCGACGCCGCTCGGCCAGCAGCGCTGCTTTCGCGAAGTGGCGCGAAAGTTTCCGCACAGCGAAGATTTACATACGAGCGACAATGTTTTCGCCAGTCTTGGCTCTACCACCGATAGCGACCTTTCAAGTCGCCGGCGGCGTGAACAACATCTGGACACGTTGCGTATTGTTCATTCCTATCTTTGATCACGTGTGAGTTGCGCTGTGTCTTCATAAACCGGCGGGTTGTCACCCCAAGCGCATGACGTTTCACATCCCCAGCGTATGTTTAACATGGAAATGTGTGGAGGAAACCATGTGGTTGTTTGTGGTTTTATTAGCTTGTTTTTTACTTGGTTATGGGTCCAGTGGAGCGTGGGTGTGACGAAGACTATTCGCCAGTGACTACCGGAGAGGGGAGGGTCACTTACGTCTGGAGACACGTTAAGAACAACGCAGCTAACGTAATGTTTGAATGTTTCGCTGAATAACAAAATGTATATTGCTTGCCCTGCGAAAAATGGTATTGAGGAAGGTCTGTATGTTGGCGTATGCCCTGCTAGTACACGAAGCTAATATATTGACGCTGAAAACTGAAAGTTTGTTTTGCTCTTCCGCGAATCTGACTTAAACTATTTTTGTCATTTATTTTATTATCATATCTGCAAGGAAATGGCGCGCCGCAGACCAAGTCGTGAATTTCAAAGTGGAAACCCAAAATCAGACAAATTGATTTTTCACGTAGACGGGAAGATTTGTTGAAGGACAATTTTTGTTCGTACGCATTATTGTCATGAAACCCAATTTTTAGCAGGACAGCGTAAATTTACATTCCGCACGGACTTGCATTTAAAACCGAAGCGAGCCAAGTGGCAACACGCCTTGCACATGCTTGTTTTATTGCTAAGCCAGAAACACTTGAAACATCGCACTTCGAACTGGGATTCCACGAAGACCGTCAGTAATGTGCGAATTTTTCACCTTTAAAGCAGGGCGTGCTTTACTGTTATCAGGTCACATTTCTCTTGCAATTCAACCCAACACCTGCCGGTCGGATTGTCACATCCTAAACAAGAACTTTGTTACAGGAATCCTTTGCCCCGTATTCGAAATAGGCGCTTCAACTGCCACAGTGTCGTTGGATTACGACCAGACCCGGTCTACCGAATTTACGAAATCTATTTTTGCTGGCGGTGACGCTTCCTTGCTATTTTAAAGCGCGTTTGTTGACCTGAGAAGTTTTTTATGCCACTCTGTGATCGCGATGACAAGCAAATATGATTCGGATCCGTAGCGCCGACTGCGATAGTTCAAAGAGGGTCCGCAGTCTGACATTTGTTGGCTCATAGAAGCAAGCGAGTATACCATCCGCAGAAGTTCATCTGTGCAAATACACACGGTTTTATCAGTTTTTCTATTCGTCCCTTTAATTGCTGCTACATTGATATTCGTGTGGTTTTAAGTTGTTATTTTGTTCGTAATCCTAATAAGTAATACCTTAACACACCGCAACCAGCGCACGCGTGTTACGTACAGCAAGAAACGTCCATGTGCCACCGGCTATTTTACTCATATAGAAAGCGGCCGTGTTGAGACGGATCATCAGAAAGAGTCATGCGGCATTCTTCTGTGGTTTATAGATTTGCGTCTTATATAAAAGAAGCGCAGTTGAGAGCGTTTTTTTAAGTTTTTCTGTCAGCGCAGGTAGCAGTTGGCGATTTTCAATGACCTGCAGTCGTTGCAACGCATCAGCTTGTCTTTCCAAGTAAATTCCACTGTGCCAGTGAATTTGCAGAGACTAGCGGTGCTGCAGCTGACGCTGAAATGCGGGCGACGCAAGACTTTTAAAGTGTTCCTGGTTCGTTTTCTGAAACGTACCAGGAACATTAATGGGTTCAACCGCAATGTTTAGCTTTGCAGTGAGGTACTTTAAAGAGGTGGAGCAAATTTAAATGCCAAAACGCCATAGTCAACCAAGAAATAGACTAAAATGCAGAAACTTTGAAAAGCTTTTCGCCCCACTGGTATTTTTATTGTGAATGTTTGAATTGCAATTGCAGCACAAGTCGCAAGTAAAGGATTTCAGCCGCTCCTTTCACTAAATCAGTGTGTGTTTAGGTGCTAATGGAGAGTTTAAGGGACTTGTCAACCGCCGATTGGTCTCCGATGACGTCACTTCCTCTGGCCGAGAAGAACTGCAGCACTTTCCCGCCAGGAAACGGAAATCTTTCTCCGGCGACAATGACGCAACTTGGAAATTCGCGCCAGGTGAATGTTCGAAAGACGTAAGAAAGTACATTCTGCTATCTCTTCCGCACTGAGCTCGAGGCCTACTTTAAGTGCTAAAGCTGGACAAGCAGCACAGTTGCGGGGGCATTTGTAATCGAGTCTGCTTACTCTTTAGACGCGCGGGCAATCAGGAAACAGTAGCGTGTACCGTAGATGGAGCCGATTTGTCTTCCCCAAGTGAAGTTAAGGTGCAGTTTTCCATTATTTGCTTCACCAGTTCGAAATTTCAAAGTTAATCGCGCAAGCCCAAGCGAAGTCGCTGATGGTAGAATTTTCCCGGTGCGGCTCGAGTCGGGACCGGAGGCGGAATTCGATCTTTCGGAGTCAAAACTGAAATCTCGCCTTCGCGTTCTGCGAAGATGTTGAGATAGTCAGGAGAGCAACTGGCTTGCAATTCACGAAGTCGCAAGTCCAACAAACAAACACGATTTTTAAGTAATTAAAAGCACGTATCAATGGTTTGTGGCCTGACCAAACTCTTGTGCTTGGGAAAGCTCACTGCTAATGCAGCGCAACAGCTTTTAGCCGTCGTATTAGAAAATAGAGGAAACGTGTTTTTGTGTTTGCTCCATGGCTTGCATCCGCACATCCACAGAGCCAAAAAATATGCTTGAGATTCTCATCATATTTTTTTGAATTTAAAACACAAAGTTGGTCAGATCAGAAGTCGAAAATGCAAGCTTTGCTTCAAGCGCATCGACCCTGTCACCATATGCTAAGCTCTGCGGCTTTCCGACGATCATTTCTGATTGCATTTAGCTAATCTACGTTTGAAAAACAGGTGTTTAGGTCATCGTTTTTTTGCCAGCATCTTTTTTTACTCAAGACTATTTTCAATTATTCGTCTCCTTGTCATTACATTCGCCCTTCACGAGAAATTATTTTATCGCAGTTTATTTTTTTTGTTATTTTAGGAAATACAGCACCCATCGAAATGTTTGTTGTCAGTGTGATACCAACTGTGGTGAAGCGGGTCAGTTTGTCTTATACAAACGGTCCACACCCAACAGTGCCAATCTTTTCTGCAAATTGCAAACACTAGATCAGAGTTTTTTGTAAGGCGTTTTAGGGACCCGATTCGGGTCCCTAGAATTTTCATCGGGTCCCTAGAATCAGACAAAATGGGGTCCCTTGAATTAGAGAAATCAGGTCAGGAGAAAATCAGTGCACCGTACTTTCTCGCAAAGCGTAAGTGTTTGCTCATTACCCGGTGGGAGGAATTTGTGGTGGGCGACCATTGCGGTAATGTAAATGCTTAAGACTTTGTCGCAGAGAATTGACCACGAACCACGTGACCTGCGGTCGATTTCGGATTTCGCGCAGTTTGTGGTTTTACAACTCTTGGCGTCGATCCGCAACGATCCGCATCTAAGTCCTTCGAGCATCGAAGGCTCTTGATTTTTTTATGAAAACGAGTTTGATTGTGGCTAACGGTCTTTATTGTTCGCATGACAAAAACGCTTCGCTTTTGTGATTTTAAAGCATTTCTAAAATACTGTTTGTTCGCTCGTTAAACATCCAATAATTTTGGTGTTAGTTTTCGTCATGCGATTTGATATTCAACCAGCAAAGCAAACGTGACCTGGTTTTTACGACCAGGTAGTTCAAACTTCCGAGAGCGAAAAAATTTGGCAAAACTGCATTTGTTTGTGTAAACGTTTGGATAACTTCAGTATAAAAGTGCTAAAGGTTTTCATCTTAATGATTGCCAGTATTCAGATTCTTTTATACTTCCCATGGTAAGAAAAACAAGACGATAGGCACAGATAGAAAACGCCAAAGCAGAGCTTCCGGAGATCTCTGGTGCAACATGCGTGTAGTGAATGTCAAAAGTTCTAAATCAGGCATCTTTACTTGGTTGACAACTTAAACTACAATTTACCGTAAACGAAAGTTTTTTGCTTTTTTAATTTCTACAAATTCACAGTACATCCAAAAACGTTAATGTAGAGGCCAATCCGGGCTTGGAATTCCGTTGGAATTGCAATCTTTGTCGAATTTCCGAGACGGACCTCAAGCACGAGTAATACAACGCACACGTGCTGCTTGACGATCATGAATCAGCCAATTTATTCCTTGATAGGGCAACTTTATCCCCTGGGTAAATTTACCTATGTTAATAACCCCTGTCCTAAAGCATGATCATGAAACTATTTTTAATAAAAGTTCGGAAAAATTCAAAAGTATTTGGGAGATGCAAAAAAGGTTTGAATTCATATCGTCCGCACGAAACATTAGCCGCAAAAGTCTTGTTTTCGTTGGTAGATATCTTGTCTAAGTTGTTAAAACGCAATTGTTTCGGACATTTTTTCATTTGTAGGAGGCAGGCGCGCAACCAGGGGGGGTGCCATTTGACCCCCCCCGAAATTTTTAATCGGAATTTCTCCTTGTCTTGCTCGTTGATTTTTCTCTTTACAAGATTTATCTTGAGACAGGTTATCAGATCGAAAAAATTTCGAAAATGATTGGTATTCAACCACAAATATGCTCGAAGTGTCAACTTGGGAGATAGTTTAAACTTTTCGTATTTTTAAGGCATTTTTTTATGTGTTTGTCCGTATACTATTTTGTCTTAGGCAGGCCTCAATTTGCCCTCATGAAACATAACATTAGAGTACTGTTGAACCGTGCAAATTGCTGAAACTTTCAAATTAATAAGAGAAATCTTGACATAGCAGTTAGTGCCTTGTCCAACCGTTTGTTCTTCTACGACCTTTTGATTATTACTTTTGTTAGGGGCACAAGCGGATCGCCATTATTAACGTAGTGCATTTCTTAAAGGGTTGTTTAGCTGCATTTTCGCTTCGAAACCTGATATTTTTTAACTAAATTCAGGTTGAGGACTGTTTCACGTTTGAGTGTCTTTCTGGGTTGATCCCAGTACCATGGCTTGGGAAAAAGGTTTAGTAAAGTGTCATATGAGTGCTAGTCAAGTTTTGAACGCATCCACCTACTAGACCACTTTGGCTCCAAATGACGCTAACGTTTGCAACCAGTGCAAGTCCTGAAAGCTCATAGCAATAAAAACGTGACATCGGCTATCTTTCAAGTTTGGGATCTTCATTTGTGATGGAAATTCAAGCACATGCTGGAAGAATAGGGCTAGAACGAATTTGCTAAAACTAGACGAAAATTAGGCAGGTTTACGACTGTAGTAGCCTATACATCTGTCACACTGAAGCACTCGTTGGGTACGGAACCAGGTGTTTGTACGAGAATACTTATTTTACTCTGTCCTGTTCATTCGTTCTGCATCTTGATTAAACTGAAAAGTTCTCATTTTCAGAAATGTTGCGAAAAGAACTTTTATCTGTGTTTCAGGCTTATGCAGAATCACATGGAAATATTTTCAACTACAGCAAAACTGTTTGTATGACGTTTAAGGTTGAGAGTGCAAAAAGCACAGTCACTCCATTGGTGACGTATGGGTAGCAAAAATCTAAAATCTCTTAACCAATAAAAATATCTGGGAGCTGTACTGGATACTGAGCTCCCAGATGACAAAGACATTCAGAGACAACTGCGACATAAATATTGTGCAGCAAGCAAGCTGCGAGCCTCTTCTCCCGATTTTCAAATGCAGTTAAAAATGTACTTTTTCGTTCCTTATGTACGCCCATGCATGCATGACAATTATGGTGGAATTTCAGAAAGTCATGCATGCAAAAATTCCGTGTGGCCTATAATTTTGGATGCAGGGCTCTATACAACCTGCCCTGTAGAGCGAGTGTTAGTAACTTGAAGCCGTATTAAGAAAAAATATGCACTTGTTTCTCGAAAGATGCAGAAGGTCTAATAACGTAATGGTTGCCTGTTTTGATGCAGTCAGATTGTTTATGTTCTTCCTTATTCTTTCAACACTACAACCGCATTTTACTTTGTGACCGAGTGCTCGGACATTGCAGTGTTTTGTTCGTTTGAAGGTGTGCATGTCACAATGCATTCGTACTTTACTTGGGCTTGGCCAGTTTAGGAATTAGAGTCCCACTCTGCAGTAGTGCTGTACCAAGTGAACAAATAGAGTTAAGAATGCATCT
>JGI24021J15306_10013304_pt1 | contig 10223 bp, 8 predicted proteins | sample Ectturendosymbi1_FD_15306 | JGI IMG/M metagenome (IMG submission 15306) | reverse complement strand
TAACAGATCACTACACCACTAGTTATAATCGAAATCTTTATATAGCTATGTATGCATGTGCGGAATTGTTTTGTGTTTTAACAAATGTCAGCAACAAATTTTTGTTTAGGTGATTTCCGTTAAGGGGAGAGCTCTAGCCCCTCAGCACCCCTGCGTGCGCCCCTGCATAGAAGCTGACTTAGATTTCGTGTTACGTCTAATAATCTCGGGCAAACCTCTATTGGTGCCGCATGCCACTTTTAACATAAACTTCGTAACGTTTTTACACAGTTGTCAACTTTCTACAGGTCTATTATTTTAATTTTTTGAAGTTGGGTGTCCATTGCTTGCTTATCGCTGAAGCGAACTGGTCAGCGCATCCAAAAACTGCGGTTCCGCATAATGACTTGGCGAGGTTTCCAGCCACCATTTTCGGGTCACTGCGAAGTGACACGTGCAGTGCGTGACTGAAAACCTTGAACCGCAAATGTTTGTCGCTTGCCGATCTATTTCATTGTTTCCGAAACAGTATACTCTTTTATTGGACGCAATCTACTCATGTTTTATCGACTTGCATTACGTTTTAGTGCGGATACCCTTGTGCTCGTACAAGCACGATCTCGTTGTGGTCATTGACTCATCTGCTCTCGGATCGAAACGCTTCCCTCGTGTCCGAAAGTTTTTGGAAACAATCTTGGCAAGTTTGGACATCAGATCGAATCATACTCAGGTTCGTTTGAATTGCTATTAGTTGTTCAATTAACTGGTGAAATAATGATCGGAGCAGCTGGCCATCTACAATTGGCATGTAATTTCTGGTAAAGTTCACGTCTTACTTTTCGTGTTTTGCAATTTCCAGGTGGCATTTGTGACTTACTCCAACACTCCTGTCGTCGTCTCTCGATTAGGGGATGCAACTACATACAACGAGACAATCACAATCCTCAGCTCATTGAAACCCGTGGCCGATGCCGCTGTGACCAATACTGGCCGTGCTTTGTCAGTTGTGCTGAGTGACCTTTTAACAACGAGCGGTGGAGCACGACCAAACGTGGCATGGGCAGTGCTGCTGGTCACTGATGCGCGGTCAAAGGTACGTTCTGCTTACTCTGTCCATCTAGCCTTTGTGGCCGAATGACTGGATACTTGACAAGACTTTAAAAGACATGTAGCCTGTGTGCGATCCTCAGCATAATTGATTTTAAGAGCAGTTGAAAGGGATTTGTATTTAATTACAGGACAACGTAAGCGAGCCTATCCAGCGTGTCATAGAGCTGGAGAAATCCCACGGGCCTGGCGCTTACATCGCAGTGGTCGGACTTTTGGCTGCTCGGGCTGATGTTCAGCCTGGTACTTATCCGCAAGACCTCATCACCTACGCCGAAAACTACGACATGCTCAGCAACGACGAAGTGCTCGCCTCCACTGCTGATCACATTTGCGTGCCGCCTGCACTTAGAAGTGATTACATTTTTCTTTTCCTAAAGCTTGCAACTCGATCTTAGTTGATTCTATTGTAGTGTTTCTAACCTTGAAACTGTTCAAGCCAGCCTGCGAGGAAGAGTAAAAACAACACGAGTTATTTTCCGTTTATCTTTTTCCGATTATTTTGATATATACAGAAAAATGTTTAATTTTGTGTCACTTTGAATGTTGGTCGTGACCGTAAAGTGTAGCAGAGTGGGTCCAAGCGTGAACGTGCGTCACAAGAAATCACCTGCGCCTATGTGTGTGGGCTGAAACATCGGTATAACCCCAGGCATTCACCCCCATGAACATACTTTAAAAACCTTTCATGTTTACAGCAACAAGTGCGGCAATAACCACGGTGGTTACTTCAACAGTGACTTCTGCTGTGTGCGAGTGCTACTGGAATGGTGAGTATTTTACACTGGAGTAGGGCGTTCATAGTTTTTTTGTCAAATTGCTTTGTTTGCGAATATTGCTGCAGACTGAAATCTGAAACGTGCTTTTTGGTGGTACTGACATGGTAAACACTCCTGGCCTTCGGAGTGCTGCTGCGAGTTGCTCAGTCTGGGGGTGATTTTCCTGTATCTCGATTGAAAACGGACAACGTATCACTAAGCTATAGCAGTTGTCTAATAAGTTTCACTGAACAAATAGCATTACTCTGAGTAGCACTCTTCAATCCTCAAACCTGATCACTATGTACCAAGACTGACTCACTGCTGTGTCCGCAGACGTCACAACTCACAACATCAGCTCACGTCACTAACGATGTACGCTGAAAAGTGACAAATGCGTTGTGCAGTTAAAAACTTCTTCGGTTTTTCCACCGTTCGTGTTTAACTTTAGATAGTAATAGTCGTCTGTTTTTCGTGAAAATCTGTAGGTTTCATAAGCAACGATAAGCCCACGCACGACAGCCTTGGTGATTTCGAAGACTGGGCAAGCTTTGGTAGTGACTTTGGAGAAGTTTGCCGACCGCAGTACTCCGGCTACAACATCAAGTGCGAGGTGAATGTTCTTCTGCATGAAATCAGTCATTGTTTCGGAAAGCAGCAGTCTGCAAACGCTTGTAGCGTTTTCAGTCTATGAGGATTTCTTTTAAGGTGCTTGGTGTATTTCACTCTGTCAAAATAATGCATGGTTTGAAATGCTTGATATGCGGAGCTTTGTCTGAACAATGACCGTGGAAGCTACAAAATCATTGATGTGAATGCGCTTTTATCCTATGCAACGAACACATTGGTCTTATTTTGTCAGTGACGCGAATCGTCACAAAGTGTTTTACACAAAATCAGGTTTAGATGTTTTGCTTATGTATTATTCAGACACATGCTCGTAGTTCGAAGATAATAAGGTGATATCAAAATAGAGAGGGGGTGAAATGCGTTGAGTTTGCTGTATGCGAGGTGCTGGGATATGCGCGAGGTTCCATGGCGAAATGCTTGAACTCGATTCTTCCAATGTGCTGGTCAATGCGAGGTTAGCCAGATGCTTGACAAAGAATATGACAAGTGTTTGTCCAGTTCATGGCAAATTTTTGAAAATGGCAATGTTATTGGGAATATTGATTTTTCGATACTTAATGTTTTTATATTTTATCCATCCTTTTTAATTTTTGACAATTGAACTGAAGTTCCACTGTAAAGCACAGCAGTACCAGTAACTATGCTTCAAGGAAATTAGGAGGTTTACCAACATGATAATTCATAACGATTAATGTTGAGCTGTATTTACCTCGAAAGTTTGGGTGTTCACTTGATTAATAATCCAAAATGCACTGTTTTGTCAATACTGACAATAGGTCTTTCAAAAAATGGCAAAATTTTGGCCTAAATATACTGCCAAAGAAGTTGGCAATTTTTTTTGGAAAACAGTGATTTTTCCCAATATTTGGCAAATTTGGCACTATCTGGCAACCCTGGTCAATGCACGCAGCTCCCTGCACTTCGCTATTTTTCTGTTTATGTAGCGGATGCGAAACAAAGCACGAAAAAAGTGTTACACACTTGTAGAGAGCGCAGCTATCATTGGAAAAATGTCAGAGAGCTCTACCTACACCACAGTTTCTCCAGATCACCTGAGCTCTCAGCAATAGTAAGCAAACTACAGTCGGCAGAACACAAGAGAAACATTGTAGAGAACTTGCAGGTTCGGCTGCACACTTTTTTCCAAACCTGTATCGGTCCGTGAGCTATAATATACCCGGCCACGGGATACAATGAATGCTGTTTTGTTTTCGTTCCAGTAGATATTTTACTTTTCACGATGTCTATTCCGAAAAATCTTATCATTTCGTCACGGAGATATTATTATTGGTGAATATACTTTTCTACCAAAACTGGTTCTTGATTCAAAATAATTGCTGTGGAAAGAAACCCATGAATATAAGGAAATAGTGTCTCCGATTCATTATCTCTGCCGTATGCGAAAAATGATCAAAACACAGCAAAAACTGTGCTGTTTCCAATAGAAGTACAAATAGCCAAGCCGACTAAGTTGAACTAGTTACGTTTTGTGAAGCAGAACGTGAGCTTTGAAGCCTGCATTTCTGCTGCTTATAGCGAATTCCACGCCGTACACCTCTACAGGTTTCTCAGTAGTTTTTTAATGCGACTGCGAGTGGGTCGCACAGATGTAATCTACCAACAAATTCCTAATGGAATGTATTAAAACTGACCATATGAGCATGGTACGTAAGAGTGGTGAGGTTTCAAACTGTTTTAATCAGTGATGCCAGATTATTTTGCAAAACCAAGCAAGTAAATTTGAAAAACAAGCCCAACATGCGTTGGCAGGAAAATTCAACAAAACAAAAAATCAGCAAGAAAATTAAATAAAAAAGCAAGGAGGCAAATCCGAAAAACAAGCCCAAAATTAGCAAGTTTTTATAAAAACACGCCCAATATGCCGTTAGCAGTAAATTGAAACAGCAAAAATGCCATAAAATTTGAAAAAAAAGCAATCCGCAAACGAGAAATCTACGAAGAACAAGCGAATTTCAATTAAAATAAGCCCAAAAATAAGCAACCCGCAAGTCTTCAAAAAACCCCGCAATTCCACAAAAAAACAAGCCTAAATTCGCAGGAAAACCGCAAGGTTGGCAACACTGGTTTTAATTAACCGCAATTGTTGACGTTGCTGGTGAAGCAACGTTACGTATAACGCATTGTTTGGGGTAGGACTATGGTTCACGCACTGCTGACTGAAGATACATGCTTTTTTGATTCACGTGGTTCACACAACAACGTGCTTTTCGCAATTTATAGCTGGTGTACTCGACGAAGTTGTCGATGTCGATAATTTTCTTAGATAAAGCATTTAGAAAAAAAACGCCTTTAATCGCAGAGTGATCACGGAAAGATGCAGTCGAACATGCAGTGTAACCTCGAAGCTCCTCCTCGATGCCTTCACATCGAAGTGTCAGCAGAGGAGGGTTCGTGGTGCTACAATTACAGCGTCAGCGTCCAGTGCTGTACTGCGGCATGTGCGCGACCCACACTTGCACCGCCATGTAAGTAACGAAACTTGGCATTTGCCAGTCGTTGCGGTCTTTGTAGCAACCAAGACTCTCCGTGCGGTGCGTGTCTGGACAAAATTCGCTGCATTTTGCGTCATTGTTACGGCAAGTAAACTCAATGGCAAGATTGCAAAAACTTGTGAAGCCGTCATGCACGAAGCTGTAACTAGACCTTTTTGCATAACCAGAACTACCGCTTACAGCTACACGAGATGCCTGATTGAGACTTGTGCTTTGTTCTCTCAGCAATTGAATACGTCTGTCGAGGTTCTTTCGACGTTATCTTCGTCGTTGATACCTCGCTTACTGAGTCTTCCGCGCGATACGTTGACACCCTCCTGTACGGCATAACAAAGAGAATGAACATTGCATCGCAAGCTACTCGAGTTGCTCTTCTCGCTTACGGGACGAACGGTAACCAGGTAAGTCTTTTCTGCCAACGCAATCTATTTTTGAGTTAAAAGGTTGAGAATAACGCCATTTGCGATAGGCGTTCTTCGGTTTTTGGGTATATGTTTTCGCGTTTCACGGGTAAAAAGGTATACACCGGTTTTGTCAAGATTGCAACAGAAGCACAGATGCAGGGGGCTCCTACATCGTGAAAGTTTATTGATCATTTTAAATTATGCAGCTTTTGTCGGGTTATGTGTCCGATGAAACTACCGCAATCTCAGCAATCACATCTTTGAGAAATCACAGCACCACTGGTCAGAGCGACATTGGAGCAGCTCTTGATTTTGTTGCGCATCATCTTGCCAGCAAAGCGCGAGATGTGGATAAGAACGGAGAATTGGTTCAAAAGGTAATTGTTTCTGCTCGAAAAGACACAACTGTCCTAATGCAAACAAGTTTCGGAGTTAATTTTTTTGTTTGCTGTTTGCTGATGAAGGTCAGTGTGTTGTACTTTTAACGTTAAAAATATCTTCCGAGCTTTCCATGTTTAACTTCGTTTCTTTCACTATGTCATTTCCGTTTCAGTAACTCACTTCGCTCAAAACATGCTTTGATGTTCTTCATGCCAAAGTAGGTTACTGCTTTTCAATTGCATGTATTTTCGTAGGTCGTCGTTTCAGTCGTTGGACCACGAACAACCGGAATTGTAGACAGCACCGTCAACACGCTCCGCAAGCGCGGATTCAATTTTGTTGTGGTTGGCACAAGCGGCTCAAGACGAAACCTTGTCAGTCGCTTGTCAACGTCTCCTAGACCAGTAGTTCTTTCCAAAATCCCAAGTAAAAAACCACACGAACTCGCAGTTCAGCTTATCAACTCTACCGTGTGCGAGGTCATTCCATATGTTGAGGAAACCACTACAACTGAAGCTATAACTACAACAGCCTTCACAACTCCAGCGGTTACAACTACGACCACGACGACTACGCCTTCGGCTCCAACTGGCACTGCCACCACCACTGTTGCTGCAACTGGAACTACCACCACATCTCCTGCTCGAACTGGAACAACCGGCACAACTACTGCTGCAACTGGAACCACCACTAAGGCTACTGCCCCGCCTGGCGCTACGCCCACAGAAGCAACCGGATCTACCGCTAAACCAACTGGCACATCGACTACGGGAACTACCGTTACCAGGCCGAAAACGACTGAAAGTACAGTTAAAGCAATAGGCAAGTACTTGAGAACAACGTCTATAGCTCGAGTGAAACAGAACTGTTGTTTGTATGTTGTTTTAAACTTCCCAATGAAACTGCATTGATGGCAGTGTGCACACAAATATTGTTAAAATTCAGGATATAATGTTTCTTGAAAAGAAAAGGAAAGGATGATGACTGACCTTGTTGGTTTGCACGTTACCCTAACAGATTTAACCAGAAAGTTTACATTTTTGTTCCTTACAAAGTGTCTCGATGAAATAGGGTGAATTTTGATCCCAATGGAAGTTGTTTTGTTGTTGGTGGTTCATGACAACGTTGACAGGTTGTTTGTAGCGGCAGGTGACGAAATAGCTGCGTTGTTCTGGGGGACCGTTTAATGATAAAACTTTCACAAGAAGTAAATGAAATTGGAACTGCATATTCTCTTGCTTGCGATTGGTTAAACATAAGGAGTGTTTTGTTTCTTCAGTGCTCTCATCCACTAATTGTCGATTGGTCCGGTGCTCAAATGTGCTAAACGTATCGAATAGCTAGTACTCCGTAGTTTAAAATATTTTAGGTATCACCTGTATCTTTTTAAAACGGCTTGATAAAAATATCCATATTTATGTCCTTTCTTTGTCACAAGTAGAAACTACTGCTACACGAGCGACAACTACGCCGGAAGTGACAGCTACCACTCCTGTACAATGTTTGTATTACAACGAAACTTCTCAGACCACTGTGGTAAGTTACGTGAATCTGTCGACAACCTATCTCGCTTTTGTGTGTCTGTAGCTTTTGTCTTACAGCAACAATTACAGCAATTAAGACTTTGGTACCAGGGTTGCGGAGTCAGAGATAAAATGTCTGAAAATTTCCGACTCTGACTCCTTAGCATAGTATGAATGAAGTTTGGCTGTCAACAATTTTGTAGTAACTAGCAATCAATGGAAATCGTGGTACCCAGCAAGAATTATCTGTTTCAATAAAAATTTCGAAAGAAATTGTACTATTTCAACAGGCACAAGTTAGAAATCCTAACTTAGGAGTGCAATGTAAAAAATGATTCGAGTGGACTTCCGGAGTCGGAGTCGGATAAAAAAATCCGTCTCCACCCAAAAACCTCCGACTCCTTGCGCCTCCGCAACCCTGCTTGGTACAAAGCTTACAAACTTGGTTTATACTCAAAGGCATGCATGATTTTATTTACACTTTGGTGACTAATTCCATCAGCTGAGACATTGGACAGGATCTGGAATCAAAGTTGGATTATTGTTAAGTTTGTAGTAGTTAGGCTTGCGTTGCGAAAAAAAATTAACATTCGAAATTGTTGGAAGTGAAGGTCAGCTCCAAATTCGTAAATTTTATACGACAAAGAATAGTTGCTAAAACGTATGTAAATCATATTGGGTGCACAATGGGCTGCCTGCGACATAGCTCCACATCAGGGTCGCCAACGCGGTGCCCGCGGGCACCAGGTCACCCGCAAGGACCATGTAGGGCGATCGCGGGCCTTTTCTAAAAATAACATTAGCATGATCTGATCAATGTCTTCACATCTACGAATATCAATACGAAAATAGTTGAAGGTAAAATCAAACCAGTAGCCCTTCGCATTAATCAGTGCACAAGAGGTAGCTCGCAGCTTCAAAAAGGTTGGTGACCCCTGCTCTACATCAACCTTCAGTGAATAAATCAAATATTGGGTGAAACCGCACAAATTTTCCGTTTACAGTACCACAACCTTTAGTAAGAAGTTGTTCTTTGTTGAAATTGACGATATACACATGCAAGCAGGTAATAAATGCCACGGTTTGCTGTATGGAATGCATGCTATGCATGATTTGTTCGTAAGTGGTGCTGTGCTTGCTTTTACCCAGGCGTTGGAGGTAAATCAAATCGTCTATCCTCGCGAGAACGACAGATGCAACTACCATCTGTGCAAGTCGGATGGCACGGTCGCTTTAGAAAACAAGCAACTGACCTGTGGCTCCCCACCTATAACTTGCGAAAATGGCCTTGAACCTGTGCTTCACCACGATGCAAACTGTAACTGCCAGTGGGAATGTCAATGTAAGTTCTGTTTGATACATGAAAAACATTCTGTTAAGCTATGCTTCAAAAGTGAGGCAGCTAGAGGTGTAAATGTGAAGAAAGTTGTAATTTAAGTCTTTTAGATACTTCAGACTTTACAATCTTGAAAAAGGAAGGTGAACTGTAATGAGTATAGCGTTTTAAAGTGTGCGCATCATTGTGTGTCTTATAACTCTCCGTCACCAGATAACTGTCAGCTGCTTGTTTCGATACAACTGGGCACTTGGTTTTAAACTAAATGAAGCAGAAATAATTCTAAACAAAAGATGCAGTTAAAACACCTCGTACTCTTTTTTTGATTGACTGCCACCTGATTAAGTATACTACTGGACGTCAATCACTTTTGCTTTGATCAAATATATAGTTTTGTTCTTTGTCCGTTCTTTTTAACTAACTGTAAAGGTTTGTTGGATCTTCGACAGGCTACTGCACTATCTCTGGAGATCCTGGGTACCACACATTCGACGGCTTGTATTACTACTATCCCAGCTCGCCGGGCTGTCGCAACATCGTGGCTCGATCGTCGGTTTTCGCAAGCCCTCAGTCACGGTTCGAGGTGACGCAGACGACCGGACCGTGCCATCTGGGGTATCCTGAGGCCATGTCGTGTGTTGTAGCTGTTACCGTGACGGTAGCTGGGCACATGTACTATCTGCACAGCGACATGAGCGTAAGCTGTTGGTCTTTGTTTTGGATTTCTATAGCTTACGGCAACTTTTTTGTTTCTTTGATCTTTGTTTTTGTGTAGATTGCAACAATCTTCCTTGTTTTGCTATGATGTTGATTTCTCGAGTAATGTCATACATTTATGAAGAAAAAAGTCGATGAAACATTCCGATTCCACCAGAGTGGAGTTAAAGCTTTGACAGAATTTTTGTCGCTCTTAGAAAAGAAGGAAAATTTCCGAAAGGGGTTATTCTTATGATGAAGTTGAAGCAGTTTTCCAAAAGCCTTTTCAAAGCAGTTTTCCAAACGCCCTAAAGATTAGCTGCTGGGTTCAGTTTGGCTGGTGTTGCAGCTTGGTTTAACGCGAAACATACGCAACGATAACCTTCGCTTGTCTACATCATCGTAAAAACCTTCGCGTGCCTTGTCTTCCACAGGCGATGCGGGATGGAATCCCACTCACTTTCCCCTACGGCGAAGGGGCGGCTTATTCCGAGCTGAGGCTGGATGTGGTTGGAAAAAGGTGGTTCATTCTGAGCGCGCCAATCATTGGCCTTCAGGTCAAGTTCGATCCATCGAGCCACGCGGTGACAGTGGCGCTTGCTGCCCACACATGGGATAGCAGAACTGAGGGCATGTGCGGTAAGTGCCACCACATGCAGCGAGAGTTTTTCTCATTTTTTGAGTTTTATTTCTGATGCTGTATTCGTGATTGACGATTACAGCGCTATAGCCTGTAGGTAATGTCTAACGACGTTGCGTTTGCTGCAAAGTTAACGAAACGTTTTCACAGTCAGTCACTTTATCTCTAAAATGTAAGCGTTATTGAAACTGCAATACGTATTCAAGCCAATGAAGATGAATGAACGAGCAGGTTCGTAGATATATATATATATATA
>JGI24021J15306_10013302_pt1 | contig 10224 bp, 2 predicted proteins | sample Ectturendosymbi1_FD_15306 | JGI IMG/M metagenome (IMG submission 15306) | reverse complement strand
AATGACTGGTCAAATGCAAGATAATAGTGAAGTAAAACAAATAACATTCAAATAAGTTGAAATAACTGCTGCAAGAGAAATAGGGCTAAGATTGCTAGCATTACTAATGCCACCATTATTTTTACTAAGAGGTGCAACAGCAGTATCCGTGTATTCTTGTGGGGTTGTGCCATGCATTAAACATATGTTGAAAAGACCACAAAGGCATACACATGCACTGGACCAGCATATGTGCAACCATTGTACAAAACCATGAGAACAAGTGTTGCAAAATTTATTGCATGATTAGTATCTTTTGAAGACAGGTTTGTGTGAAATGTCTTGAAATTGTTTTGTGGTTTCCATTAAAGCATAATCTCCAAAAACAGATTGCACCTTCAGCACACTGGACACAGCAGTCCACACAGATGCATACAGCCAAAAATTATATTACACGACCCACATATTAGGCTTCTTTAATTTGTAGTTAATGCATATTAGATGTTACTTAAAAGCTTTTGGGACATTTTGACAAGTGTAACTGAGATGAACGCTTGTTTCAAATCAGAGGTGGGGAACCTGCGGCTGGTGGGCCAAATGCAGCCTGCGTAAGCATTTGATATTGCCCACATCAAAATTTTTGTTACCCAAGTTTGAGTACAACATCATGTCAAAACAAAGCTCCATGATAAACAAGTAGTTACAGTAGATAGTAAGTCAAGAGAAGCCACTCTTCACAGTCAGATAACGGTAGAATTTTAAGATAAAATTAATTAATTTTGCAGCCCATCCGCAATAATGCACATTTCATGCATCCTGTGATAGTAATTAGGTTCCCCACCCCTGTTTTAAGTAAAGGCAATGAATTACTGCTGCAAAATTAGGCTGGCTGTTTAAAATCAGGCTACACTTAGAAAACCTGAAACTTGGTTCCAAATAATATAAGTGACTTTAAATGCTCCAAGAACCATATTGATTATAATGCAAAGGAATTTAGAGAGCATATCCAGTGCCATTAAGTCTTTCAGAGTGATGTGATACATCTCAAGTAGGTTTAGCAAACTTCATAGCCTTAGGCTTGTGCTGTTGGTATTTTGATCTAGAGTGTGAAGAATAGATGCAGAAATGTTTCATGTACATGTAATCCCATTTCCTCACAATAACACCTTATGCATCAGTTTTTTCGTTCGTTGGAAATTTTGTGGTTTGTCATTTTCCATCAGTGTGCTTCTACGTCAGTTGTATAGCTTTTTGTTTTGTAACTTTGTATTCTGAATACATCTGTTGAATAAAAGCTATGCTGAAAGTTTATTCTGTACCCACTGCCAGCCTTGTGTGTTATGGACTGAGCACAATGCACAGCAATGTAAGATTAATGAGAACCTGTTGTCAATATCTGTTTGTGACTGTGTATCTTTGGCCAACTTCCTGAGCATCATTGGGGGAAATACCTTTGAAATTTGTGTGTAAAGATATGAAATTTAGCACAATTAAAATTTTCCATGGCATCAAATTGTCCACTATGCACTTTGTATTTTATTAATTTTAGACAGACATTTTTGAACAAAAGGTTAGTGTTTGATGGTAGGACTAGTAGTTGACGTCTTTTCTAAACGCGAAAGTAAAGCCAAAGTTTTTATACATTGTTTGCATATTTTCTTGTAGTGTTAGTAAACAATCGAGTCTTGCGTTTCATCGCGGTTGTTTCTCAGGCAGTGATCGCGTTTTATCAAGTCTCGTCAAAATTACGTTTGTGTTATGGCTGATTGAATTCGAGGAATGTGCTCGGCTGGTGCGTCATGCTGGCTGCGTCGGTTACAACCGCACAGAGGACCCTACAAGGCGTTTTGGCGAAAAATTTCGAACGCACTCCATTTATGCTCAAGCGTTGATCGGCACTTTATCGATGTACTGTGCAACAGCGAATGCGGAAATCTTGAAAACGTTACGGCGGCGCCTTAGCGTGTTTGCATCAAATGAATGTTGTTGCCAACGTCCTTCCGGTATATTTCATCACAGTGAAGAAGGTGCACTACGGTTAAGGTGAATAGTTGTCAACACCGTGTTTGTTGAAGCGTGATGCGAAGGGCACTGCATGTACGCTAAGCCGGTTTGTAATGAGATTTCCTTGGGTGAAGGAAACTGTAAGAGTGCTAAGTAGTTGATGTCGATTCAGTGATGTTGCAACCAAGATGTTGGCTTGTTATTTTGTTGATCATGAAACGTGAGCGCAATTTAACCAAGCAGTATAAGAAAACGTGCAACGTTATATTAACCACAATGTTTACCTAGACGTGTGTACCTGAGCCAAGCCTATTGCGTTGTGAGGTTCACGGTCAGTGACCAGGCGTTTCGGCTAATTGGTTTTGATAGAAAGTGAATTAGGGTAGCCGAGGGAAAGTGGAGAAATTTTGGCCGAGGCAAAAGGATTGATTGAGTATAAGGTTATTAGCCAGTACGTCACAGCTGATCTATATATGGCCTTCAATTAAGGCAGCATTTATGTCAAGTTCATTTTGTTCAGCTACAACACCCAACCCTTCCTGCTACTCTTTTGCTTGATGTTGAAACGTTCATGTATTCGCCCCTGGATATGGTTTTTCGCTGAAACACTTCGGTCATTTGTCCCGTAATAGTAGTAAAACTTGCCTTAACAGTATTTACTAGCTTGCCTTTTCAGACGTTATGATCGTCTGAGTCATTGAAAAAATTCGAAGAATGACCGAAGAAATATACTCAGATTCGCCCTGAGTGAAAACAAATTTTCTGCTTATTGTTTTAGTGTCGATTTTTGAAGCTCATGATAAGTTGTTGTTTTGGGCTGCCTGTATTCTGCCAAATTGCACAATCCTCAACCTTTTTTGCCTGAAGCAGTCCAAACTGAAAATTCCTTTTAGGTTCATAGTAGTGTGCTCTTGTGGCGCTGAAATTAGTTATAATGGTGTACCACGCTCAATTAAAAATATGCGTTGGCAGTGAATGTTATCGGCGTCATTGACCTTTCACAATCTGCTGAACAACCGACAACAATAAAATAAGCACATGCAAGTATTCTCACTCCGCATTCTCTTTCCAGTATGCACTTCAACGTTGAAACCATGTTATTGAGATTAAGCGAACAATACGATTGTTAGTGCTGAAGTGAAGTTGATTGATTACCATGTTGACTACTTTTTATGAACATAAAGACCGTTTTATTTCGAGAAATTTTCACTCTCTTTGAAATGTAACGTCGGTGTTAACCTCGCATTGGTTTGGATTTTAATAACACATTTGTGTATGTGACATGCATTTCAAAGTCTGATTGTTTGGTGCCTTTAGTATGTTCAGAGCTGTCGGTGTGGACTTTTCCACGCCAGATGAAACCTCTTTTCTGCGTAGTAAAGCGTGCTGTCGATTACTAACACGTGAATTTGATCATCACAAGTCATGATTTGTCTAACGTGGATTATGCACCAAAACTATCCCCTTTCGTGTGATAAGAAACCTGGGCTATCAACGATTATGTCCAAATTGTATTTGTCGTCGACGACAGGCCTGTAAAGAAGGTGTTCCTGGGTTGACAACTGCCATATCAAACTTGGGTTATTAACAACAATAAGTTTATCGATAAAACCTTTCGAATATCCGTAGCGCTTTCTCTATTCAGTTTTCGTAGCTCCTTTTTTCCCTCAAAGTAGTTTATGCGGTAAACACAGTGTCGCATCACTTACGTGTCAATCATGCATGTTTCGCGCATATCTTACACAGCCAACAGCTATTGGTTTTACGCGTGTGTCTAATTTTCAGCAGCAAAGTCGTGTAAGAGCAAAAAAACAAGGCAGCTTGCGTTGCGCTCAGGTGAAGAGCTTGAACATCGTTGTGCAGAGTTCCACATAACTAACGGTTAAAAGCGCCTGAACACAATTAAGTGGTAAACATTACTCATGAAACTCCTTGAGTTGCAAGCCCAGATTCAGACACATTCCATTCTTTCTGTCAATAACGTCTTAACGCGCAAGCGGTACTGCTTCACATAGCTTTATGCTTATATCTGTTGTAAATTGCAGCGTTGCATCTCACTAAGACTACGCGCAGACTGATGATCAACTGAGTTTAGGAAAAATTGAGTAACGAAATTTTATTAGAAACACCAAGCATTTCTTCTGACAGTGACTTGTGAAAATTACGTGCCTAAGAAAAAATGAAAAATGTTGTAACGCTCTAGTTGTGAATATCAGCTGCTTGAAAGGAAGCTTAAAACAATATATCACTGTCACTGTCTAACGAGTGGTGTTACAGGTAAAGAATCGACGAAGTTATACCTTCGTGGAGTGCTCTTTTTTTGCTGGGTATGTGTAGCCTCTGATAGTGAAGCAAAGAGTTCTCTTTTGCTAATGGATTCTAATATGGTGTGTTGAACGCCGTCTGTGGTGTAAATCGTTCTTGAGAGTACTTTTCGGTCTGCAGTTAAAATATTCTATTCAGTATCCCTGGACAATTAGTTTTCTGTGTGAGCGTAGATTGCAACAATGACAGCTTCAGGATTTCCGGATTTCTGTTATTTTAGGTTTTGGCTCAGCCCCGTATTTTGCTTAGGGCATGGACTATGGTTGTCGGAAAAAAAGATACGTAAGAGGGCGTTTGTTACTAGTTGCAAAGGGGTTGGTGGGAAAAATAGCTACTTTCTTGCAGGTGTGATCTACAAAAAATGTGTTTAGAAGTGTCGTGCGGATGGTACTTTTGGCAGTGCTGTGCATGCGTAAAATTGTGAAAACATGTCGGATATCGTTTAAGTGCAGGAATATGAAGAGTGAAAAGCTCACAAACTGTTGACGTAGTACATAGCAATTGCACGTGTGTTTTTGGCTCTGTAGAACAGGTCACGTGGAAAGATGTGTCTTCGACCTCCTGGTAAATAATAAAAGCAGTCTTTAGACGGCACCGTGTGGATATGTTTTGCAATAAAAGAAGTAGCTAAGAATAATTTATTTTAACCTGAGAATATGTAGCAAAACATAAACACAGAATGGTCGTCTCTTTGAATAACACGTAGTAAACGATTACTCCTTCATTTGTTTACAATAACCAGGTGAAAATGTCAAGTTTTGCGACCTAGGTTTAACTCAGGAGCGTGAACTAGAGGTCGCCCATTTCAATCTAACGCTGCCGTAACAAATATACGACTTGGAAGAAGCCGTGATGTTAAACGCTCAGTGCGGAGTCACTGCCGCTTTTTACAAACAACCTTGTTGAAATGTTTGCTTTGATATATGTTAGCAATAGTCCGCACTTCGTCAAGCGCACCTGGTTGTCAGTCATGGCCACAAGACAAAGTAGTGTATCGTGTTCGTGTGCAGTTTTCTGTTGTCTTCCAGCAAAACGCGACAGCGATTGTGAATTTGCCTTCACGCAGTGCGAAATGTGTGGCATAGCGCCGGCGATGCGAACGGAGTTTGTGAGAAGCTTGATAAAGAAAGTACCATAGTTTGTTTTGCAAAATTCCAATTCGTTGAAATGCCTCTTGGTTTAGGACCCCTCGTCCGAACAAACATCAGGCTTCGGGGTGTTGGACAGGAAAGGTTTCCTGTTATGTACTGGCCACGACCAAGTTTCGTCTGAGAACTCAAAAATGCTACACGTGTTAAACATTGACAAGCTTGTTTAAATTTCAGTCAAAGCATGAAACTTCACTTCACTAAAACTGCATTATAAAAAATGTTCAGTGTAGTAGATTTTCACTTATGGCCATGTGTCTTCACTCGTTAGCACAGCAGTACGCATGTGCCATTCTCTACATACGGGGAAACCTCTTATTTTGTTAGTCACGCACTTTATATCGCATTTAGAGATCTCGCTTTGAAAGCATTTGCTGAATCGCGTTTCTGAGAGTGTGAAACTATCACGGAGGATCCGTAAAAGATCAAATTTATGGGAGCTTTTAACCGTATCTGAACTGCTGTTTTTTTTAAGACGCTTTGTTGCAAGATCTCCAAGCTACGATACCTCAACCAACAAATATCGGGCCGACCAAAGGTGAACAAGAGGATGAATTAATATCTGACCCAATGATGCAGGTAAGCTGCCTAAGACCTTGTGTTTATTTTTACTGACGGCCACCGCTGTGCCAATTGTACCTCCCTTTGTGGCCACGTTAATTACGGAATTGAATACGCTGTANCATCGAGGAGGCAAAAAATTATAAATCACATGAAGTCAAACTGCGTCCTTGCATGTAACAACTTCAGCTATTTATTATATTTGAGTATATGTCTATATAAACATTACTTCGAAGCGCAAAAAACTTACTGCTGGTTATACGTGACTGCATAACCCCTTGCCGTCATTGGCACACCTTTGCCAATGTCTTTTCAACAAATGTGCGTTATCTTGGCATTCTCGTCTTTTTGCTCAAAGTTTCTTACTTGACTAGGTACATATGAAATCACGTGACTAATGTGGTCAGTTTTCAGGTGGCGAACAATTCAGCAACTAGCATAAACTTGGTGTTCCTGCGTGGGTTGTTATACCTATTACCACCTGCATGATTCTAACTCATGTCATTATACTCTTAGCACCTGCACTATTGCATAGGTGCTAGATCAGCCTAGATACGACTAGATTTTAAGGTGGGAGCAAACCGCTTCTAAATGCCAGTACTACACAGCTGTTTGGACAAATATTTCGAAGGTAGGAACAGAAAGAACATGGCTTAGGAATCGTTTTTCCCCAGGTCGGTAGCTCTCACTGATAGCACATAGGACTTACGTAACACAGTGGTGTGCATAGTAAAGTCTGTTCGTCTTTAAGCTATACGTCCGTAGAAGCTTCTGCTATGATTGTAAAGTTTTCTGTTGTAGTGAGCCTGTCAGTTCCAGTGCATTATTACGGTTCTTGTCAGATTAGCTCCGTTACCGAGTTGTGAAACTTAGAACTGCCGAAAGCCAATGCGTTGTATTGTGTTGCATGTCTTACTACAGGGCGCTGAAATGTTTGCTTTCTTTTTGTTGCTTTGTGCAGTGTTAGAGTTGAAGATGGTCTGAAACAGGATTTGTTTGCAGAGCAACGGTGCAACTACGAACATGTCAACTCTACAGGGAAATCTAAACGAGCTTGATTCCTTATTGGAGGACCTTTGCACAACACACGACCCCAACACCAGGCCTTGTATGCAGTTTGTGATTTGATGTTTTCGTCGCGATTTTAACGTTGGCAAACCGAAAAAATTCTCGCTAATTTTGAATTTGCAGCGATAAGGACACACGAGTGTGGAATATTGTGTGCACTGAGTCTGTTTGCAACTAAAAAAACGCCAGTATTGGTAAAGTTCGTGTTGAGAGATACGAGTTCCAACTTGTTTTGGTAGATTGGCTGTAACCCTGAGGTGCTCAGTTTATCCAAGAATCGACATTCTTCTGAATCCGGGCAATTGCCCCCTCCTCGAAATTTTCAAAAACATCTTTAGTTGTTAGGTACAACAACAAGTTACAATCATTTTCCCCCCGAGAGTATCAGCTGGTTACGGCCTGGTATTCTGTGAAGCTAGATGTTGGTGCCGACGTCATCCAAAATAATAAGATCGAACGAGGGTAGATGTAAGAGGTGATAGTCATTGAGTGAAACAGCAAGGAAAAGTAATTGCTTAGTTAATAGCGTTCGTCCTGTTAGGCATCAACTTTGTCACAGCTAATCTTACGTGACAACCTTTTTAAAAGGGTGTTATCAAAGGTCAGCACACCCAAAATAACGATTTTTGTGCAGCGTAGCATGCAGACACAGCTTCAGGTTTAGATGAGCGAGTTTCTTATCGTAAAACACCTATATTGAGCCTACTACTAAGTGCGCTTGGCTTACGCATGGCGTAATATCTTCTCTTGTCCACCTACATGTTATCTCTTTCGTGTTGTGATGTGACGTAATAGACTAGTGCGCACCCAGTGCACTACCGTTGAACGACTGTATAATTGCCCATGTGGGCGTTTTGTTCACTGGTCGCTACACCTCAGTGCATGAAACAGTGATATTTTGCTTGTTGGTAAATGGTTACTATGACCCCAGTGGCGTAGCCAGCCCAGAAATTTGGGGGGGGCAAAAAATTGGGAAGGGGCCAAAATTTTTGATTTTCGGCGAATAACACTATTTTGTTTGGAAAAACGCCTCTCAAAGCACACAATGACTATATTTTGTAAAATTTTTTGGGGGCATGGCCCCTTTGTCCCCCTGGCTACGCCTATGTAATGACCCTGGTTATGTTAAGTCATTTCCATCGAGGCCATCGATACGATCTGCTGCACGTGCTTCCATATAGAAAATTGTGAAAGGTGAGCAATAAAATTCGAAGTCCAGCAGAAGCAATGTGTAAGATGTTAATGAGAATAGGTGCTTTGGATTTACGATGTGCTGGTCATCAGAGCATATTGCTGAATGCTGTTTCCAAAAATAGTATATCATTTCAGAAGCATTCTTGCAGCGAGCCATATTGCAGGTACACGTTGTTCGGATAAAATGATCAGTTAACGATTTTTTAGTCCTTCGCCTGTTATGTACGTGTACGTTTGTACAAACCATAGGACATGTCCGAATTTAATAGTAATTTCGCTGAAGCCCCCTTCCTTTTTTTGCCAGTCGATTTTCGAAAAAAAAATTTAGAAAAAAAGTTGCCAATCGATTCCTTACTTACCCGCATTGTGGAGAGTACTTGAATATAGACATGTGCAAGTTTGAATCATTGCAAAAAGGTGAAAACTGAGCCCAGTCGGCTGATTCATCGAAAGCTTGCAGCAAACCTAGAGCTTTTAATTGGAGACTGAACTAATTGTACTTTTCTGCGAAACAACTTGCGTGGTATGCATCTCTACGTCACAATCAAAGTCCACTTTGTTTAGCAACAACCCCTCAATTTCCATCCGATGAAATAAGGACAAGTGTAGCTCCCAAGAAAAACGCTGTCAATATTGAAAAAATCCTGGATGGTTTGGAAAGCGATGGATCCCAGGAGTGAGTAGTGTTGCACTGTAATTGTTTCAGCTATAGTTTCTCCTGAAATAAAATTGTTGTCGGTACTGCCCAACTGCAGTTAAATTCTTGGCTTGTGTTGATAGATAAGCTTTTAGCCCGACTTTATTACCGATTGTTCTAGGCTTTTCGTGTTTGTTTGCTGATAAGTTTCTAATGCGTTGGGAAGGAATTTATTTCGGATGGTCTACGCCCTACGGATTTGTGCCACTATGCTTTTTGCTCAGAAGATTTTGGGCCGCCTTTTTTGTGGATGTTATGCAGTGTGCGCTACGTTATGCCTTCGTGTTGATCTGTTAACTCAAACAAGCAAAACTAACTGTATATTTGTGGTTTTAAAGCTTTTGATCTTAAGCTCTCCGTGATGTCTGTGTTTTGCGAAGGCTAGGTGCATAAGGGTGTGGCATACAGCACTGCATTGTTTTGCACGTTTTGCCGAAAATCGCTCAAAACTGCAGTCGAGTGGTTAGGACAAAGTTTCTATCTAGTTTGCAGAAACTTTCTAGATCCTTTTAACTTGGTTTACATTCTCGCTGAGCTCTGCTTGTTTGAGTACCTGTGGGTCATAAGACCGCTTAATACTGTCATGCAGTTGAAGCGCACTTGTTAGAATTGTTTCTATTGTTATGTAAGCTTTGTGCGTGTGGTGGTGTGCATCAGCGCTTTGGTCTGGGTTAGTGCGTTAATCACGGTGGTTGTGCCTTCAAATGCGGATGTGCGTGAATGTCCTATTGTATGTTACTGGATCTCTCCGTTCACTGTTATCTGCGGTCTGGTAAATCTCACGGAACTAGAATGCACTAAATTGTTTGGCTTTGGTCGATTCTGGGTGAAGCATGTAAATTAAGGTGCTCACAACTCTCGCTTGTCTTGCCCTCGTCTCCTTCACAGAATCAGTTTTAACAAGTCGGAACGGATTTGTTTGTCACGGTGCGCATTCTGGATGCCATGGTACAGAACCTTCGAAAAAAAATGGATTTGCCCATTTTATTGTAATGCTTGTATGCCGCTTTTGGTTGGTGATCAAAGCTATTTTCCTGGTTTGCCGCATCTTTTGCACGAAAAAGGACCACGAACACCTGGTGGAGACCTTAAATCTGTGTGCCGATGATTAGCATTTGATGGACTTTCGGTCAACTGAGCCATAGCGATCGCGTAATGACAAATACTACCTTTGACGTCAGTTTCCGTCCATGCGCGTAACGTTTTGTGTTGTGGCGGGTGCATGAGGTGAACCATGGTGCTGCGTAG
>JGI24021J15306_10013300_pt1 | contig 10224 bp, 13 predicted proteins | sample Ectturendosymbi1_FD_15306 | JGI IMG/M metagenome (IMG submission 15306) | reverse complement strand
TCAATTGCCCTTTCTTACTTATTTATCAGCGTCTACATTTTCCTTGAAATGCTAACTGCTCAGCAATTGACATCTTTGTGAATTGCGTTCTTGCTTTGCACAAGCTAGCCGTTAGGGTATTGTTGCGTCACAGACATTCAGCCAAGGTTTGATTCAGCACTGCAAGGGGATTGGAATTGATTGCACATAGCAGACTAAACTAAATTATAACTTGTTTCGCGGGCCGCACACCATTCAAAATTGTCACTTCTCCGCGGGCCGCATACTTTTCCTTTGCGGGCCGCGGGTTGCACACCCCTGCTGTAGGGCGTTTGAATTTTCACGCAGTGTTTTTTTTACATTGTCGCGAAACATGTTTACCGTTGGTGCGAAAGTTTCGTATGGGCGTCGGAAGGAGGGGGGAAGGGGAGGCCTTGGCCCGCCTGGATTTTTAAAATTTCAGCAAAAAAGGTTGTTTTCTTATTTTCGAGTGGGATAAAACAAATTTCACCACTTTTGGCCGCCCCTAGAAAAGTTTTGCAAAAATCCTCCCACCTGGAAAAAATCCTTCCGACACCCATGAGCCGAAGCGATGCCAGCGTACTGTTCACTCGCCCTGTGCCGTGACAACTTCGGCTTGCCTTGGTTCCAGATGGTGTCTCCTAAAGTGCATCGTTTGTTGCAAGTGCTCAAGGAGTACAAGCCCGCGGCGGAACAGGATTGTGGCAAATCGCACAAGTACAACGACAGGTCAGTATGTTGTTCCGCATGACATGAACGACGGCATTTGATTGGTCGAGAATTGATGAACAACGATCGTCGTCCGTTCCCGGTGCGCACGGACAATCTCACTTTTTGGAAACTTTTTCTTCAAAATGTTTACAGTGACTTCCACATAAATTAACCTTTCACGCCTGTTGTAAATACCCGCTCCAGCTACTGATCAATTTGAGTGCCAATGAAAGTGTTGGACGGTTCCGAGACGACCAGCATATAAACGCAGCGTGCACCGAGCTTGTTTCGGTGCTTCGCCCAGTAATTACTGGCAACTGGTGTGCCACATGCATCATGTCGTGAGCTTCTGGGTACGATTGCTGTTCGCGCGTGCCCGGTTCTGAGGTTGCGCGCTCGTTTTCAGAAACGAAGTCGACTACGTTTCCTGGTGGCAAGACTCGGACGCCGAAGATGACGAAGAAGTGGTCGAAAATAAAAAAGAATGGAATCAACCGGAATCGTATTCAACACCCTTAACCAATGTTTTGTGCGGCATCGTCTTCGTACAGGAGGGGTGAGTGCCCGTGTGTGGTCCGCGCATGCGTGCTCGCCTTCATTTGCGCCAGGGGTCTCAACTTTTTTGCTGGAGGGCCGCATGAGCTTTCACACAACAGTTGGAGGGCCGGACATCTTACTCAATGTGATGTTTCGGGATACGTTGCATTTTACCAAATCAACAAACGTTCCGTAAATATATTATTTTTTATTATTGACAAAATGTCTTTGCGGCCGGATCAAATGTTTTCGCGGGCCTGATTTGGCCTGCGGGCCGTAATTTGGAGACCACTGGTTTGCACCAAGGCATCCTAAATCTAGCATGCCTTGCGTGCACACAGAGCAGTGCGTGACGTATGATGACGTATGTCGTGCAGTTGCGTAGCGATGATGCTGCAGCGGCTCCTGCGCGAAATCTGCAAAGAAGATAAAGAGCTGAAGCACGTCTTCAGCTCGTACCTCATCTGCTCGAGCCACGAAGAACATGGGAACGTCAACTTCGACACCGCTGCTATGGACAAGCCAAAGCAAGAAGAGGTGCGGCCACAATTTCGTTCGTTTTTTTTGTTGCCACGTTGTTATTAAACAAATGTTGCTTGACGAAAGCAGTTTGGCCAGAGGCTTGCTGTGATTTCGAGTAAGGCTTGTACTTGGCAGGCTGAGATTTTCCTTTCTTTTTTGCAAAAGAGTAAAGGTTTGTTTTTTGCTGTCGCTCATTTTTCAGATCACTGCAAACTTCTGGGCTCTGTTTTTGTGAGGACGTGTCGAGGCCCGATTGTGCTGAAATGCCATGTAGATCCTCCCCCAAATACTGTTCAAACAATTTTTGCGATTTTTTGACTCACGATCCGCGGTCAGCTAAGTTCCCAACACTAGCCGGTGTCAAGCGAAATCCCTGAAATCTGCGAATTTTTTGACCTATTATTGTATATCAGTTGTTATTTTGCTTCTCAGAGTAAAGGAATTTGTGTTACTGACGCATTGCATTTTCATGTTGCACTTTCAATAAATTACGATCCAGGTGTTGCGCAAATTTCGCAGCCACGAAACCAACCTCCTGGTTTGTACTGGCGGCCTCGAAGATTGTGCGTTCCTTCCCAAGTGCAACCTGGTAGTGAGATTTGACGTGCCCAGATCGTACAGGTTTGGCTTGATGTTGACTTTTCGTTTCTGAGTTTGACGCGTGATATTTACGTGATCCTGAGGGCTGGTCCATTTTGGGTTAAACTGGCAACGAGCTACAATTGCTCAATTAAAGAAAAACTATGGCTTTGCGATGCGCTCACTGCAGAAAGTTGCCAAACAGGAATATGTGTTGTAAGACCAGTCGTTTGTGATGTTTAGTAACTCGCCAGACCACCACCTTTCTCCATCGCCGGACGTCGAAGGCCAGTGTTTATTGTCGTGTGTTTAAAGAAAAACCAATGGTGATGTTGGGATGAACGCGAAAGAACGTAACATTTTTATCTGTTTTAAAGGAGAAACAGCGTTCCCGTCCTTCGTGTGGCGCCTGACAGTCGTTGTCATTTTTTCTAAATTTCTCGGCATATCTCAGTCGACTGTCGCGGGTCACATTTTCGTTCTGGTTTCGAGGGTTCCCGCACTTATTTTTTGACACTACACCAGTGACCAAATCTGCCTGTATAAAAACTTTGGTTCCGCCCTCCAATCTCCAATTATCATCGTCAAAGTTCCAACGTAAATTCAGTTGTGTACTCATCAGAAAATTAAAGTGACCAACGACATCTAAATTTACCCACCCGCTGTGTAATGCACGTGCTGGCGTCACTTCTCGTCCTGTTTTGTTCTCGGCATGAATGAAACGATCCCTACCTCGTTAAAATTTTTCAAAAGACGCAAGCGTTTCAAGTTCTTCAGCGTTGTACGAGATACATTCGCTTTTCCTACTTTCTCGAATATTGAAATGTCGCCGCCGTGTCGAAGGATCATGATTCACGATGACGTTGCAGAGCGTACGCGCTGTCGAAGAGCAGAGCACGAGCTCAGACCTCGGCGCACGTCATGCTGGTGCGCGAAGCTGAGAAGGAGGAGTTCATGGAAAAGCTTCAGGAATACAAACGGATCGAACGGGTGAGCAGTGCTGACTATAGCCACTGCAAACTTTTGGGCATATTTCGCTAGAATTTTTGACATTTGTCACCAGCTGTTTTTCTCAAATAATGTTTCGCTTCGACAAAACTTTTTCAGGTTCTTCAAGGCCCTTCCTGGCCCAACGAGGAGGCGTGCCTCAACGACGACGACGAGGATGACGTGGACGACTACTATGACCATCTTGTGCGACCCTACAAACCAAACATAAACACACAAGCAACCATGCGCAACGCCATAAGGATTGTAAACAGGTACCGGTAGAAACCTTGTATATTGGTTTGCCGATGTCAGATGATTCGCGATTTCGCTCCAGGTTTTCCTTGAGCTTTGATGTATTTGTTTTCGCTGTAGCCATGTTAGCTATAAAACGAGGAGCTGTCCAGCACTGGATTTGAACGATGCCACCAAAGAAATTAATATGCAAGAATGTTTCGGAACGTTGATAAAAAACCTGACGCCTGTGATCTGTAGGAAAACTGCGTTTGTCCGAACGAGGTACTGTGGCTTGGTTGCAAGCTGGATGGTGTGCTTTTGAAGGCGTCTCGATGTCGCTCTTTGCCCTTCAAACGTGGTATTATAAACTTCGTAAAAATGGAGCTGTAGTTGTTGTCATGCAGTGTTCCCTCTGATATTAACGGCTGGTCATTTCTAGTTCATTTTTTGCCGAATATAGATTTAGAAGCCGATTTACTGGCAATCGAAGCGTTGAAAAGATCTGATGCAGCTTGACATTTCCGCAGCTATATATCCCCAGGTACTGCAGCCGCCTGCCCAGTGACCCTTTCACCAACCTCAGCCCGCGATGCGAGTTGACTCGGTCGCCGTCGCTGGACGGGTTCGACAGCGTGTACTGGTGTACTCTCCAGCTACCCATTAACTCGCACGTGAGAGAGAAGATCGTGGTGAGTTGACGGGCGTGCTTCACCAATAACCCGCGTTGCCTCTTTGCTCGCAGCCTATGCACAAGTTATTTGTTCGCTTACTGTCGGGATCGTCACGCGGGTAATCCCCGTACCTCATGATCTTGCTTACGTCAGTGAAACCCATGATTGCATAAATCGTGTAACTGCCGTGGTTTCCGGGATCGCTCGGTGACCTCTGTAAAAAAAACGCCAAAAACATCTAAAGTAGTGGAAAGTGAAGCTTGTTTTTGAAAAACAGTTTAAAAAATTACGTGTCGCAAAACTTGCGATTGTTACGTGTTGTCTGACGTACGTTGTGCGTTGCAGGGCCCCAGTATGCCTTCCGTGGTGCTGGCTCAACGCGCAGTCGCAGTTGAGGCTGTGAAACGACTTCATCAAGCTGGAGAGCTTGACGACAATCTGATGCCGATAGGTCAGCGGTACATTGTTTTACTTCTCGCTTTTGTCAGCAGCTCTTATAGGTTTGCTAGCTTCGTACGCAGAGAGTTGTGTGCGATGCGCTTTTCCAAATCTTAAGATGATCAAAGCGCGAGATCTTGTGTAAGACTTTCAGATTACTGCTCAACAACACCTTACAGTCGCGTCACTCCGCATCTCTTGTGTACACTTTTGCATAACTTTGACCGCATCCTGTTTTTCTTCGCTGAGACATTTCGGTCATTTGTCCCGTAATATCATTAAAACTTGCCGTAGCAGCATTCACTAGTCTACCTTTTCAGACATTACGACCTAATCGACGCAATTTTTTTCGGTCATTTAAAAAATTCGGTCGATGACCGAAAAAACAAACCCAGCTGCATCCATCTTTGTGTGTGTGCGCGTTCGACAAACCAACTGTTGTTGGTGACGTTCTCTGTGGCGCGCAACGTAATAACGCTAAGCGCGAGGATGCGTCTGTTGGTGCATGCAACGTTATCACTTTGTTATTCTGAAAACAAAGGTTTATCAGCGTTAACTTACGTTTTGTTGAACTTTAGTCAATCGTCCTTGTATTTATTTCTTTCACTGCGCGACAGATAAGTTCTGTGAACCAAAGCAAACCCAAGCGCTTTAATCCTTACGCGTTCGATCAGGTAAAGAAACAGTGAAGTACGCCGAAGAACTTGACCCGTGGAGACCGGAGAAGAGTTCGGTGTCCGGACGACCTGGTTCGACCAAGCGCCGACAGACTTACGCGAAAGACGTGAGTAGCGAGTCCAGCTTGCTCAGCTTGTGATTAGGTTCAGCGAAATCCCGTGCCAATGCGTTGTTGCGCATGTGTTGATCAACAAACTTGCTCGATCTTTGCCTTTCTCCCAGACCCCGTGGACGTTATCGAACTGTCTGCCGTGTAGCGAGGAGTACCTGTTCCTGTACGAGATCGAGATGAGGATCAGAGTTCCTCTTGCAGATGAGCTGAACGTCAGGAGGAGGAAGCTCTTCTTTCCCGAGAACACCGCGAGATGCTTCGGCTTCCTGACCACCAAGCCGATCCCTGAGGTTGGTGGTCATCAGGCGTTGGTGCTTCTTCAAACCCTCACGTGCTGGAGTCGTTGCGGGCAGCGTTCTACACATGTAACGACCAATACCGCCAAAGCGGGCTGTCACGTACCAGGCACTGATGCGTATGTTAGATACTTGGCAGCTGACAACTTTTCTTTCCTGGTTCGAACTTTTGATTCGCGATTATGTATGCTGTCTATACAGCGCCATTGTACATTATAAAAACTTCGTTGACCCTAGAATAGGTGTGTTTATGCATTTTTTGAACATTTTCGATCCCGGTGACAAGGCGCATGTTGACAGATGCTTGTTGTTTCATAATTTAATGTTTATTATTATATTTTTTAATCCTATGGTGGGATTTCTTCAGATTCCGGGTTTTCCGATTTTCACGCGATCCGGCGAAGAATCTGCGAAACTGAAGTTGTGTCGGGCCTTCGTGTCGCTCGGCGCCATGCACTTGAAACTGGTTGGTGTTGTTGCCCTGTTACTTCTAGTACTGTACACTGCTATTGCATTAGGTATACCCGACATTGCGGGACTTCCCGCCAGAACGCACAATGAAATTTACACGCCACTGTTAATGCTATATGCCAGGGTCGAGGGCAGTACATCTTAAGTAATGTGATTGTATCGGGATATGTTACATTCTACCAAATCAACAAATGTTTCGTAAATATGTTATTTTTTCATTGTTGACAAAATTTCTTTGCGGCCGGATCAAATGGCTTCACGGGCCGGATTTGGCCCGCCGGCCGTAGTTTGGAGACCCCTGCTAGATGCAAATAACAATTGCTGTATCGTTCAATAAAGCGAAGGCGTTACGTTGACGATTTTGGGTTTTTGTGTTTTCATGCTTGTAACGTTTCACGACATGACTTGCTTGCACCTGCATTGCGGGACAACGCGTTGTTTGTTGCCTTCGCTGCGGGTAATGTAAGTTTTCCACAAATGCCCTGTTAAGCTTCAGAGTCAATGCAGTTGCTGTTTGATTTCGGTTGTTTCTCACAGAAAACGCCCAAAATTTCGTTCGCAGTCGCGACACGTCCTTTACGCCACTGAACATTTGCCAGCAATGAGTCGCCTGTGTTACATGAGTGAGTGCAATTCATCGCGTGCTAAGCGAGACCTTCGCCTTTAATCAATTTCGCGAAATTTTTTTCGCTCAGATTCGCAACTTCCACCGCTTCGTGTTTTCCGACATATTAAGGTTGGACCGCGTGCCTCTCTCCTTCCAACCAAACAACGCCACGTCTCAGTTGTTCGTCGTCGTACTTAACAAAGGTCAGTGCGCAAATCTTTAGACTTTAGAGGACGTTTGAAAATCTTGTTCCGTTTTCATAGATCTTGCTGACAACCAGAAAGAGTTTGAAAAATTCTGTCGGAAAAGGATTTTGAAAAAGCAACATTCGTTTTCAGTTCCCGGGTTTCGTTGCTGGGCAAACCATTCCGGCCTGGACATCGACTGGACCTTCATGATGAGGACAGAGGCGCGCAGATTGTCGGAGAGCAAAATAAAGAAAGACCCCTGGTATTGCCACCGGATGTCGGAACGTCGGAAGAGCTTTGCCTTTGACCGGGGTCTTTACGAGGACGGAGTGGTCATCGCCAAGTACCGCAGCTGCGACCAGCCTAATAGGTAAGCAGAGGAAAGAGTCGTTCGTTCCGACAGAATGTTGTCTCTCTCGACCTTAGCGTTGTTATTTGTGCGTATTCTTTTCTCTTCTTTAAGCGTTTTGATTCAGGAAAATGACGAACAAGTCCCATGCCAAAAACGTGTATTGTTGAAAGGATAATTCTCATGTTCCAGTGCGAAAAAATGTATTTCCAGTGCGAAAAAAAAATTTCCAGTGCGAAAAAAAAATGTAAACAGTGATGCTCAAGATGGTGAACTTTGACCCGGGTGTGAAATGACGTTTTTTGTTGGCGCACTCCTCTTTTCGCACTGCTGTGTGTGGCATTTTGTAAAGACTCCTCGACTGTTCTTGCAGGTTTTACGTTGCCGAGATCAAAGACGAGCTCACTCCCACAAGCAGCTTCCCGTCGACAGAATACCAAAGCTTCTCTCATTATTACAAGCACAAGTACAGCCTGGAAGTGAAATGCTTGAACCAACCACTACTCGACGTCGACCACACTTCGTCCAGGTCTCGCATCTTCTTCACCCGTTTTCAGCCTGTTCTAGCAATCGTTGATTGCTCCATTGTACATGATAGTAGTCAAGCTGGGTAGTATGCAGCAGTTAGGCATCTCGGATTGAGCAAGCACTGCGAACACCTGTGTGTTAAAATGTTTTCTTGAGAAATAGGCTCGTTCGACGTCGATATTATGTTTCCTGCAGATTGAACCTACTCACGCCTCGCCACCTGAACCAGAAAGGCAAAGCCCTGCCTCTCTCGTCTCTCGAGAAGAAACGCGCAAAGTACGAAAGTCTCCACAACCGTCAAATCCTGGTGCCAGAGCTCTGTGAAGTTCATCCGATCCCCGCATCCCTATGGAGGAAAGCCGTCTGTTTGCCTTCTGTGCTTTACAGGTGCAAAACTGGTTTGAAGTGTAAAAGTTGCGCGAGCTTGTCACCAAACGCGTGTCACTGTGCAGCCACAGCAGCAGCTTCCCTGCGTTAGGTTGACACAAGATTGTGAGCTGTTGCAGATTGGCTTCGATCATCGTCACGTGCGAAGTTCGATTTGTGTGGCGAGCCTTGCTCGAGTGTTCCTCTTCAGTTTTCTGTCAACTCGTTTCCGAGATCACCTGAACACTGATTTGACACTTCGCATTCCCATCGATTCAACTGACTCATGCCAGTCAGAAATCAGAGCCCGCGGGCTCATAAAGGCTTAAATTTTGCAGCGTTTGATTGGTCGTTTGCTTCCATCTTGGCCTGTGTACGTTAGCAACGCTTCATCGTTTAATACGAACCTTTGCTTTTTCAATTTGTTCTCACTTAGTACGACGAACCGTAGAACGGGCCAAGTTAGGAATCTTAGGTTGGAGAAAAATACGACTAAAACTTAATCCATCAGGAGCGTTTGCAAATGCATCTTGCTTTAAGTGTTTGTCTATTATCCAAATGAATGTGGTCCATTCAACCTCACAGTGACTTCGACATATTGGCTGCTTGCAGGCTGGACCATACAAACAAAGTCTATTGTATCTGTTATCTATAATACACGCCGTGACAATGTTTTCATATTGAAGGAAAAAATGCACCATGTTAACGTGGACCTAAGTGTTTGTTGTACAGCTCTAAAAATTCCTCAGAAAAACAATCTAAAGCTTTTGTTTCCTGTAATGTCCACATCTCAGTTTAGGCCCAAGTTGTCTCGACCCACTCTTCTGCCAAGCGTCTCGCTGTTACGTTCAGCGTCGGCGCGCGTTTCTGAGGAAGCGTTGTTGACGATGTTGTTCGCTTCGGATTAAAACCTATAGGTATTTGCTGGGTGACGAAACTGATAACCAGACGCGGTTTTTTCTTGGTGCAAAGTGCCTAAACAAGTTCATCCACAATGAAATTTTGTTTTCTTGGTAGTCGTCTTGCCCTGTTCGTGAGAAATGACAGTATCGTTGTACCCCTCTGGCAGCTAAACATTCATTAGGCACAGAAAATGCAAGTGATTTTTCGCTTTCAAACACCCCCCCCACACTGACCGGAATCGTGCAGTTAGTCCAATTGTTTGGTGACAGCAAGCAGACTTTTTGAAGTTCTGGTTTCAGAGCAGTCTTCCGTGTTACGGCTTTGGTTTATTGCATCAAGTTGTTCGGAGTAAACGTACCAGGGGATAAACTTTGGTATGTTGAAGTGAAAACTACATTGCCTTGAGCTTTCGTTTTTGTTCGTTTGTTTTTCAAACGAATAAGCGTAAATGTATCGCACCTCATCCAACGAAGCAAGGTAATTTCTGCAGAGTGGCGCAACTTCTCATCGCCGAGGAACTGCGACGAAATATCGCTACTCGATCCGGAATTGCTTTCGAAAGCACGCCCGTGGCCCATCACTGGCCCAACTTGGACTTCGGCTGGCCGACGTCCCGAACCTTCGATGCACAAGTGAGCGAAACGAGCACCACTGCTGCGAGTGACACGTGTCACGAGAGCAGCGTCGCAGGTGCGAGTGACACGTGTCACGAGAGCAGCGTCGCAGGTGCGAGTGACACGTGTCACGAGAGCAGCGCCGCAGGTGCGAGTCATCTTGTCACGAAAAGCGCTGCGAATGGCGATCTACCAGAAAACCAGAAGCTCGAGAAGTCGTCAGAAAGTGTTCCTTGCGAATATCGAGACGCTTCAACGGAAGACTTGCCAGTTGAAACGGACGCTGCCCATCAAAACCAAGCGACTGAAAACTACCCTGTTCAATGCGGTCTGGCAAAACAGAACCCAGTTCTTCCTGTGGACAATAGTCCTGAGTCGCAAGCTCGAAAACGTACCCACTGTGCTCCCGCCCCACCGCCAACCACTGTGA
>JGI24021J15306_10013294_pt1 | contig 10228 bp, 10 predicted proteins | sample Ectturendosymbi1_FD_15306 | JGI IMG/M metagenome (IMG submission 15306) | reverse complement strand
TGCTTCCATAATTTCAGCCCCCCCCCTTAGAAAAATCCTGGCTGCGCCCCTGAAAGCAAGTGGAATTCATGCCAAGCTTGAGACGTTTGGTTTGTTTTTTGCCATAGCGGTTTGCACCAAGTTTATTCATTAACAGATCAGCTGTAGGGACATCACTGCAACTAAAGCCAAAAAATGTGCTGAAGTACTGTAACATGCAGTGCTGTTCAGCGCTTTCGATCTGATGCTACATTTTCCTCATTTTTGGAGAAAACTGTGCAGCAAGTTTAGGAGTTACAACCAACCAGGGCCGTCGCCAGCGGGGAGCCAGTGGTGCACGCCCCTTCCATTTAAAATATGTGCCCCCATTTCATGTTTGGCCCCCCGGTTGCTGGTACATCCAACATGGTTTTTAAAAAATGTGGCTCCCCTTGTGACTTTTTGGCGCCCCTGCTGGGAAATTCTGGCGACGGGCCTGCAACCAACGGATCACTTATTCACGTTAACCTCCCTGCAATCTGGCTCAAGGTCATGTCATTCAGTTCCTCAAAAGATTATTATCTTATGATACACTTCGACGTTGCCGACAGCGTCATTGGTGAAATACAAAAGAGATTCAACCAGGAAAATTTTGATCTTTATGCAAAATGCGAGGAATTGCTGATTTCGGCTGCAAGCGTGCGTGAGCGCAGAAAACTTGGAAACCATGAAAAAGCATTTTGGTGACGATCTGGATGCTCTAGGGTTTTCTATTCAGTTGGCTGTTCTGAGTGATGCAGTATCAGGTGTCAGTGGGAAAATGAAAGACGTAATTTCTAGCACTCTTGCAGTTACTTCGAATTGCAACATTTTTTCTGAACTGATGAAACTTCTGCTACTTTTGTGCGTGCTTCCAGTTGCAACTGCTTCTGCAAAGCGTTCTTTTTCATTTTTATTGGTCATTTGAACATGCTACCTCCGAATGACCATGAGTGTGCACCGCAAAGGTTGAATCACCTAATGATTTTGTCTGTTCATATAAATTCTACAGAACGTTTGAATGTGTAATAGATGCAATAGGAACACCGTAGAATATCATTATTGTAGAAGGTGTTTGTTTTAGTGTTTGTTTCAAGAAATCAGAAACTCAGAAACGCCAAATGCTTTTGGGAAAGTGTGACGTGTGTCTGTTTATGCTTTTTTTTGTCCTCTGATTGCACGACTCTGCATCTTTGTGACATTGTTCAGTAAAGAATTATGGTTGATTTTTGATGTTATATCAAACACGAATCACTCGCTTTTTTCTAGTAGTTCTTCCCCTCTGGCCAACCAATCGTTTCTACCTTCCGCCGCCGTTGGTTTTTACGACGACAGAATCTCATGTTTAGGTAATTTTTTGAGCTTTGATGGTTTGACAAACTTCACGTTGAAATAGATTTGATATGGTTCTGAAAGAAGTTGCGATGATTTTTTTTGTAGGATATCTAAATAAATACCAACTACCTTTTCAAGATTTTAAGTGCAACTGTGCAACAGCGTTGAGTATATTTGGTTATAACTGTGAACGTTTCAGCTACTGCTACAGGCGTTCTTTTGTGTTAATTCGACCTATGATCTGAGCATCTCCGTGGACATGATTGTCGAATTTCCGGTCACAAAATTGCTAACCTAGAACTGGGGGGCTGCATGGGCCTAGGCCCCCTGCTTTTACATTTCGAATTTTTCTTTAGTAAGTTTAAGCAACACAATTAGTATGGAGTGCATTGTTAAAGTAAATCGCTTAATGAAAAAATTTTTCCATAGTTTCTTGACGTGCATTTGTGGCCCCTACTTTAAAAAAGGTTCCTCCACCATTGCTAGAAAGTCTCATGGACCGTCACTGGTCTTAGATATTTCCTAGGTTAATACAAGTGACACATTTAAACTCAACAAGTTTTTTGGCGAAATAACCGATAAATTTGCAGTAGAAAAGGCAAGAAAACTTTGTCTTTGAAGTTAGGTAGGCTAATTACAAGTAACGTATTACATTGAAGTATTTCTTTTATTTTCTGTAACTTTTCACGGTATTATATCCAAAAAAATGTTTTAGATTTTTGCATCCGCGACAGCGGCACCCACCATCCTGGAATGACCCTTCCGAGAACAGCGTGGGTTCGGCTCAACCGCCTCTACACCGGTGTCGAGCGTTTCCCCTCCTATGCTTGCACAAATGTTGTATGGCCTCCTCTGCAGCCTGTGAGTGTGGCGCAGAAGGACAAACCGTCGACCATGTTGTCCTCCAATGTCCAATCCATCGACCTCCTCATGGACTGCACGGCCTGACGGTTCTTTTTGTTTCGTACGGCCTGATGGTTTGTTTATTTCGTGCACGATGAGACAATCGAATGGCTGTTCAACACCTGCCCCGAGATCTAATGTGACCTAGTAGTGGACAGTAACAACTTGCTCAAACGACGAAGAAGAAACGCGTTCTTAAAATTAAGTGTAAGCTAATTTTAGAAATTCTAGAGACAGAGACCTGGCAGTTTACTGTGCATTGTGTCTATTTCCTGTTTTCTATTTGCATACTGCGCAAATCTAAAGAGTATCTTTTGCTGATAAAAAAATTGTTTTGTTCCCAGAATATTGTTTTTCTCTTTGATCAGCAGTGGTAAAAGATACCGTTTTTATTAAACGTTGAAGCTTTCCGCTTTTTCTGTTACCACCACACCGCTGATGACAACTTTGCTGCAAAGAGGTTGGAAATGGTGTTGATTTGATGAACATTTGCTACAATTCATAAACCTTATTGGAGCAATAATATTCCAAACAATTAAAGCTATCTTCATGCAAAAAAATCCTAATAGACCAACCGTGAGAGAATCATTCATCAATTTCAAACTATTATTGGCATCTTTCTTGGATGAATTCAAATGAATGCCAAGTTGACGCTTAAGTTTTGTTTTCACTTAACCTGGTAGATCGCAATTACGAAAAATCTTATAAATTTTTCCGCCCTAATTTAATTTCGTTTCACACAGTTGTTGGTTTTACTTATTTCTGACTTGAATACGAAGATATTTCGTTCAACAATCCTTTGCAGTTTTGAACATAGCTATAGAAATTGTAGTTAAATTCACCCACATTCGTTTTGATTTGAATGACTAAATTGTCGTACAGTTTCATCTCACTTCAATAAACTTCGTCGGACCACTGACATGGTCGGACACAAATGGCCATGGGTCCTGCCCTGGTTGCCCATTACTGTCCTAAACCGTGACCGAGACCTGGTTTGCACTTCGAGACTGATACTTGGAAAAAATGAGACGAAAAGTGCGATCTTAAAATTTTCGGCTGAGAACTGATGCTTGCCTTCATTTGTGGTGCTTCAGAAAGTTTATGACAAGGTTTTGTTTTTTCTTGCGGACAGGACCACGCATGAATAAGTTCACTATTTATCTTTCTGCACTACGCAATCAATTAAATAACAAACCGGTTTTGTTACTAGCAGTTTTAAATTCAAACAACCGGTTTTCCGAGGCATGCTTTTTTATCGTGATGTTTCGTGCAAAATTTCAGGGCCAGGGGTTTCGTGCTAGCGAAGAATTTAGGGAAGCTCCCAAGACTTTTTTTTGAAGCGAAGAGGAAAACGGTTGTCGATTTTTGCGCACCGCAATTGCCTAAAATTCATCCGCACCAGACTGCCCATCTCATTACCGATAATTGTGAGCATCGAAAGACAATGCAGACATGTTTTGCGGTTCGAAAATTAGGCACGACACCACTGGTCAGGCAAAAATGCAACGTTGCTCCTCTCGACAACAAGGGCTCAAGACCCATATCTACATTTTTCGAGGCAGGTGAGACTTGCGTTCTTCGAGAGCAAGACTAGATTCAGAAAAATAGGTCTTGAGACCACAAACACAAGTCTAGAGTCTCAAAGTTCTCGTTGCCAGTAAATGGCTCGTGGTACCTGAGACGAGAAAATAAAATAGTGACAGCAAGCAGAAAATAATACATTCTTTCAGACTGAATCAACTGTTGAAAGAAACTCCATAACACTTGCAAGTTTGTGGTGAAATTGAAAAGATTCACTTTGGATGATTCTGAAAGTGTGAACAGCCTCAAAAGTCGGCATAGCCGCTAGTGCTTCTATCAAGCACCTAGACAATTTACCGAGAGATGTCGTTGCAAGCTTTATGCCAAGCTTCTTGAATCCTATCTCTTAGTACGATGATGCTTGCGTTGTGCTTAGCTGCGATTCGCAGTCCTTACAGGGCAGTTTTTCTCCACCGTTTTTCCGGTCATCGCCCACTTTTAGTCACATATTGTCTTATCGTCCCCTGAAGTTTTCATGAAAAATCGCCTTTGAAATTTTGCTTTTATTACATCGGATTATTGGAACAAACACCCTCTGCAGTTTACAATGTTTTTCTCCAAACGAAGATACTAAAATACATGTTCTTATACCCTTTCTACAATGCCAGCACCAGTATTTCAAGAATCAGAGGGAAGCGTTGCTATGTTAATGTGATGCTTGGGTCTGATGATTTTAAAACTTGATTACATCAGCCTCGGTAGAAATATGCTTGAGACGGATTTCACGACTAGCTGTTACATCCAATCGGTTTCATCGTTTAGTACACGTATGTAGAACCTCGCTGAAGCTTTTTTCTGCTATTTAAGTACGTGGAAAAGCCAAAGTCAACAGCTTTACTTTCTCCCATTAAAGTTGATATCGATCGCTGAACTTTAACCACATAGCATGCCAACCGTGGGTATTGAATAGAAAGAGCTTCTTCATCGATTTGCAGATCCATGAAGATTTCCATAACATCTGCAGGGTGTTCATTTGCGATGATGTCGAAAACAGCCATACTGGTATTTCTCGTTCTATTGCATCTCGACTCGAAACCTCTGAGATGTCAGCTGCCTTACATAAATAGTCAGTATAAATGCAGATTTTTTCATCCAAAATGCATTCAACGTCAAAAATTACTTTGAAGTGATGAAAGCAATCTATTTGTCTTCTTCCAATGCACTGACGATAAAGCTGTGATTTGTTTGGCAAAACTGCGCATGATAGATTTGCATTGTACCGGGGTTATACCTTTTCCCAGACGTTTGAGCGTGGCTTCTTTCATTTTCCCAAACATATCTGCAAGTAAAAAATGTCTCATCTACAGAAAATAATAGTTATTTCAGATTTGAATCAACTGTTGAAAAAAGTCTGTAACATTTGCAAACACTTCACAAAATGTTTTTAGAAAATCACCGTTTGACAGCCAACGCACCACAGTGTCAAGTAAAATCTGTTCAAAAGTTCTAGTCTTTTGTACCGTTGTAAATACACCACTAAATTCATTTTACTTATGCGAAAGTCATGTGTTCAATTTAAGTAATTGTCACCGATATCTCAGTACTTAGATGACGTCAGGCTAGAAAAACCATCTCCGGTTAATCCGGATCTTCGCCTAAACCGGATAAAATCGTCGGTCACATCGAATCCGGATTAACCGAGGTTTACTGTAAATCAATCACGAAAGATAAAAATTTAACTACCTTCCAAACAACATTGTGGCTTCGGTGTCACAATCAAGATCAGTGATTTTGTGATGAATTACGTGACGTCTTCTTAATAATTGTAACAAAGCGTGCAGAGCGAAACTGCGTTAAATTTTAACCCTACTTTAGTAAGTGCCCACGTTAAACCTTAAATTTTAACCCATGTTGTTTAATTGCTTCAACTAGCACGAGGTATGAATGGTGATTATCAGTAGCCAATGAAAAATCATTGTAGAATGTGTATGCAAGCTGAGGTAAACTCTCTCAATGGATTAACACGCAGTGGCGTTGTTCGTAAGTTTATTAGCAAGTTTAAAAGTTTTAACAAAAAATAAAACAATTCCAGAAACACCACTACGAACACGCCGGAATTTCTCAACTTCGGACAAACGGGATTTCAAGAATGATCCAATCAAAGCAGTACACATTTTTTACATTGCAATCTTCAAAACACGTTTTGCAAACCGAAATGAAAAGATGAAGTTTGCAGGACAATGTCATAACGCACCGAGGCTGCAAACCTTCAAAGGCTTAACAGAGCACGTATCGACCGCCAAGACACAAATACGCACATTATCGTCATCACACCGAAGAAACACGAGGAACCTGGAAGCCCCAGTTCGATCCCACTGCGCCCATATGGCCAATATGTACAGTAATCATGTTTACAGGTCGATTGCTAACAAAACACTTCCAGCTCGAACAGCTGTAGCCCTCGCCGTGCATTGATTACACACCAAGCAAGCGATGGAAGTGTAAGATGCAAAGAAAGAATTCACGGCAAGGAAGTTTTAGAAGGACTCGTCTCGGTAGTGTATTGGCCAACAAAATAACAGGCGCAGTAGGGTCTCAGTGATTCTGTGTTTTGTTGGTTGCATGGCGAAATGATAAACAAGAGCGACGTGCTGGCCCTCCCGGCGATGAGGAACCGAACGACAAAAACCACGAGATGAGGTGCACAAGGGAATGTTTCAACAAACCCATTTCCGGCATACAAACATATGAACACATTGTTAAGTTCTGCGCGACTTTTTACAACCCAACGGCAAAATGTGACGACCCTTTTCTAACTGGAGATTACTGGGATGGGACGAAAGCGACATATGTATCTCCGCGGTGTAGCGCGTGCTGCAAGCTGTCTGCCACAGCATTCTGCGAAGCGCGAAGAACGTACTCAGTCAGTTACCTAAACCATATGTAGGCAAACTCAGCGTTGCCCTTTCAGAAGCCACTGCTGTTAGAGAACACATCAGTGGGACATGCATTATTGATGTGAGGGGAGCTAAGTGACGCCTGGCGCGATTCTGTAATGCATGAAGCTGAAAGGCAGTCGCAATGATGTAATGCTTGCTGACGGCGTTATCACGCTTCGCATTCGCTGAGTTACAACTCATTTGGGAGTGGCCTTTGGATCTTTAAAAAATGTTGCAAAAAGTTGATCCTTGTAAACTGAATGCCCACAAAAATATTCAAAAGCAGAAAAACGTAGGACGATGGACGATGGACGAAGGTCTTTCACAAAAGCGCTGGACGCAATCTACGGTGCCATATACACGTAACATTCCTGGTCTCTTGTTCTGTCGCTACAACCATCATCAAACGTTTGAACAAGGGAATCAGGAACGCCGACACTGGCAGAAATAGTTCACCAGCATAATGAAATTAACGCCTCCCAGGCTGTTAACAGAAAGAAATCTACTGCACAAGGTCCTCATATTTCGTTTGATGGACGTCACGTGAAAAGCATGAGTGCTTCAAAACAGTGAAGTTTGCCTCTAAATGGTTTAGTTTAGGCAATGCAGGCACTGCGCCGGAATCTGGCCGTCGCAGGAAAGTTCATGTGCACCTTGCATACTTGGCGAAAGCGCCGACATAATGGGACGCCTGAGCAGCGGTGTGGGAGAAAAAGCTAAAGGATCTCCCCGCAATAATAAATGGCTGGTAGTTAGATGAAAACTTAGGCCTATATACATTAAGATTCCTCGCAACGGTATGCTGCTTCAGGACGCAAACTATTGAGCGCTAGTGAGTGGGTAAACTGGGAAACACGCACGTTTGATGTTCTCACTTCGATCATGACGTGACAAGGACCCAGAAGGCGGTGAAGCAGACATGTAACCATATGAGGTTAGTTCACCGGACTCTCGTGAGTGTTACTTCAGCAAAGACAAAATGGGAGGACAACGTGAAATACAGTTGATCTGACAACAGATCGCAACGCAAGTGAACGGTTGTAAGTCCGGACGTTCGCCGAGGAGAAACGTACACGTAGAGAAGTTATAACTTGTGCTGCTACCCAACAAATGACAAATAACGCAAAATGTAGAGAGAAGCTGTGCGGCACATGGCGTCCAGGTCCAGATAAAGCCGGATGAACGGTCTGGTATGCAATTCAAATGAAATCGAGCAGGCGACTTAGCTGTTTCAACTAGGTCACAATGCTCACAGCACTTCTCTTCAGCCCGCAGCCTCAACTGCGGCACCGTCTGGCGCCGAAATGTCATTTTGCTCAACGTTTTTAGTTTCAGCAGCTGGAATAGGGTCGGTTGTCTCACTCTCAGCTGGTTTGCCTGTGTCACCATTTTCTTTGGGAGTTTCGGTAGCAGCAGGTGCATCTGAGCAAAACGTATATTTTTAAGAAATCGTGTAAATAGCATACTGTACTTAAATATGGATTGGTAAATGCCGCTAATGGCTGCTTCGTGATTTAAAGGCTAAAACCAAAAACAATGCCGAAATGTGAATCACGCTCCTCAAAACCTTGAAATTAAAGCCGATCAAAACAGAACAATTAAGTTAAAACGTATAAATCAAGTGAATGTTCACTGCAAATTTCGGCCCTTCCGACTTCCGACAAGTGTGAAGTCACAGCACATCAGTGACGACAAGCCATAAAAAGCAATATTGTCGTAAGGAGCGATACAACAAATACAACTTTCAGTTTTGTTTCCATAGCTGGTGTGTGATGACATCTAACCAGGTAAGAGGTTAGTAAGTAAGAGTACCGCATATCGGCCCTAAAGAAATAATTTACCATCGCATTCTCGGCAAATAATCGGATAATTTGATTAAATTTGGAGGCAGAAGTCACAATGCGACTCACAATCACAATCACAATGCATCATGTAGCGACCGCGAAAGGACTGTGGCAATACGCAATGCGATTTTCCACGTTTGAAGACCTAATCGAAAGTAGAGGACGCAGTGCTTACCAAGAGCATCGTACAGTAAACGGGCAAATTTCTCCGTAACATAATTTAAAGGCTTCCTATCTGTTGTCGAAAATGCCTGTTCTATTTGCTAAAAACCATAACTCTCTGAAATTCGGAGTTTGGGAGAAGGTAGATATTTTTCAGGACAGCTATCTTGATTTCCAAAGAACCTGGCTTTCATCGAAGAACCGAGTAAATATAGTCACCCTATCACCACAGCAAAAAATTGGATGATCTTTGTCGATTTCAAAACCATACCATCCTTCCTCGTTTTCAGTGATACAATGATTGATCTCTTTTCTTTCCTGCTATTCAGCACCAGTCAAAGTCGCTGAAAACGCCAAACCGACGAGGACAATTAAACGCAGATATACGCTGCAGTAATACAAAGCTACCTCCGTTTTGTTCCTTCTGCGGCTTCTCTTCACCTTCGCCTTCGCCTTCACCGGACCCAGCTTTGTCGCACTCGTTTGTTGTTTCTCCTGTTTCTTTGCTTTTATCTTCAGCAGGTTTTTCACTTTTTTTAGGTTTGCCATGATCGTCACCTAGAATGAATGATGCAAGCAAAGTTCAAAACAAGGCAAGTTGAATTGTCAGCTCTTTGCTGGAAGTGCAGATATGAATTAAATGCGCCCGGGCGCTTACGGCGATGCTTCATTTGAAAAAAATTGACTAACGTAAGCGGGAACTGCTCCGTTTGCTCGTTTCAGGCATCTGAAGGTTTTGCAATCGGGATAAGGTTTTGCAATCGGGATAAAACTCACGACATATTTAAAACGTTAGAAACGCACCTGTTTTTACTATCATGGGTGGCTACCGGAAAATACAATTCATTAGAGGCGCACTCGAAGGTTAGTAGTAAATACCTACATTCTTTGAACTTTGCAAACCTTCCCCGAAAATTTTGATCTAGACAACAATGCCGCCAAAAATAATGGGGACAGTATGTGCTGACAGCAGGCACTTATAAATGAATTTTTGCGAAGAAACTCTTATAACGTAAAATCCTTGGTGTTGCACATCAGTTGCTAACTAAAGTATCTTCTTGCTACTTTTTGCTAAATGGAAAAGGGGATGTTATCTTAGCCACAATCTACCAGAAACGTTTGGGTGGGATTGCAGAACTAAACGTCTTAGTTGTCTGCCAACCCGTGCAGTGCTCGGTAATATCCAATGAAAGGCAAGCTGGTCGGGATTAAATTGCAAGTCTAGATCCAATCGAGTCCAGAACTGTCGGGTTCGAACCAAAATAAGTGCACCGCATGAAATTGCATGCAAGACATATTTCACACGGGAATAAACACATGCCCAACATGCATGTTAAGAAACGAGTCTCTTAAACTGTTAGTAATTTGAGTACTACCAAAGATTCGCGAGTATATCGCTCGTCACCAGGCCCGTAACCAGCTTGGGACACCAGGGGTGGCGAAGAATTTTCTGAGAGGGGCCCACATTTTTTAAACTATGTCCAATAGTTTCCAGCTATGCTCAACACATTTTTCCAGGGGGGGGGG
>JGI24021J15306_10013293_pt1 | contig 10229 bp, 8 predicted proteins | sample Ectturendosymbi1_FD_15306 | JGI IMG/M metagenome (IMG submission 15306) | reverse complement strand
GTAGAGGGTTTGAACACCTCTCTAGCTGCAGCAGCTGGCGAGTTATAACCAAAAAACCTAGGGCCAATATATTGGCTCTGGTGGGCGTTGAGCAGTGGTTCCCAACCTTTATGATCTCGCGACCCCGTTAGAAAATATTCCATAAGCGCTTGGCCCCAGCGATTACCTGCAACTATAAACATGACGAAATATCAACCGGAAAGATAAAAAAACACTGTCATTTCACACGTTAGATTCACTGTATTTACATTCTTATGCAAAACAAACAGAACTTATGCTAATCAGTGGGACGACTGAGCTTGCTGAAATTCGTGGTGGCGTGTTGGTGACAACTAATCTTAACTTATGTTATTGTCAACGTCCAGACTGTTCCCTGACTTTTGTTTGAATGTGGACGAGGGTTGAAAATCCAGCCTCACAGACAGGGGTGGATATTAGAATTTAGGGGCCTGGGGAAACTCTCAGAAAAGTGCCCCAAAATAGCTGTTCAGTGACCCCCTTTGGCACATTTGTAAATAATTGTTGCTTTATTTTGAAAAACATATGACTTGCTTCAGATCTTATTGAATGTGGCTCTAGAGTGATTCATAGGCTCTTTAACAGAACAATGCAAAAACCTGGCTTTTTCAAAGATCTTTCGTCATTTGTCTCGTAACATCATTAAAACTCGCAGAAACAGTATACACTAGCCTACCTTTTCGGACATTATGACCGAATTGACTTAATTTTGTGGTCATAATAAAAATTCGGTCTATGACCGAAAAATGACCAGAAAATCAAGAAAAACCAAGTGCGAAACTCCCAAAGGGTGTCCGCGGCAGCTCTGAAAAAAAGGGGCTCGAGGTGATGGTCTCTCGTTCGGGATTTTTCAGAGAACAAGTCACGTGGTGAGAAATCATTTCGCAGTTGCAAATACACTCAGACATGAATAACATAAACATTTAATTCAGAAAATGAATACACGATTGTTTCGTCGAGTTTCAATTGCACGAAATGCAAGAGCATTATCTTCTTTAGGATGCAACCGTTTGTTTTGAAGCGTATTAACTGCAAACTACAGTATGTTAGAAAGTTGCTTTGAACGTTTATGCACATCACTATCACTTGCTAGGCCTGCTGGTAAGATCCCGCAATCTGTCAACTATGCGCTACTTTGTGCTGGAATCATGGGCTTGAACCATAATGAATGCAATACGGAACTATAACGATAAAAATATCGGTTGTGCTTTGTTGGAATTTCAGCTGGCAAGTATTCACAGCAGGAAAGATGTTTACGAGGCTGACGTAATCTCAGCAACACTGGGCAGCGCTTACTTTTTCTGGTGCTGGCGTGTTTCTACAAAAAGGTTGATTGAAACTGTATAGTCGAGAAACCAGATAGGAAGTATAACGGAGGTAATGTGAACTTCGCGAAAATCTATCTGTGTTTTGGTTTAGCCGATGTAACACAACGTTGATATGCGCAATTGTAAAAATTCGCGCCTTCAGCAAACTATTGAGGCTGCAGTTCGGGACCCACCGGTTGAGAACCATTGCGTCAGAGAGTGAAAAACAATTGAAATTTCCGTTTCAGAAAGAAAATTATTTATTGTTTGTTGTAAGATTTTCGTACACATTTCGGAAAAACCTTGGATCTTCACGGACTGCAAAATTTATTGCATTACATTCTGCAACCAAGCTTTAAGCCACTGTATATTTACAAACAAACAAGAATTAAACAAACCTTCTGTTTCAAGACACAAACTCTAATAAACCACGTCCCCTTGTCCTATAAAAACATGGGTTTATGTTGAAAGTTTTCAATTTAACAAACGGTAAGTGCACAAACTAGTTGGCTTTAGGTTTTTCAATCAGTCGCACAACGACTTTGAACAATAAAATCCTAAATAAATTATCATTTTGACTTTAAATATTTTTCAAATTCTAGTCGACCAGCATTTCGCGAATTTGTAAACATGAAAAAGAAAGTAATCATTGTTCTACACGGCATGCACATTTGCAGGAATCAACAAGGTTATTAAATAGTGTCCAGTAGTAACGTGCAACATGACTTAAAATCTGAGCGGAGAATTTGCTGGTGATTTTGTGTTGATATTACAGACAAGGCTCTTCCGAAAGTTTCCATCTATAAAATGGTATGTTCTTTCCGTAAGTAAAATGTATTTAAAAAAATCAAAATCTTGTTCTGTTGGAAAATCTTAGTACACGTAAAAAGCATTAACTTGCAGATGATGCATCTCTTTGCTATTCTTTCTTGTGCTGCAGCTTTCATAACAAAGTGCTGTGGGAGAATGCGCAGAGAAATATCAATCCCCTCCCTTTTCTGATCCTACTTTTTTTTGTTCTACTTTTAACTACGATTTTTTGAGTTTTTCCCAACATTTCTCCAACAAATAAGTCATTTACTGTCATCACTTACGTCGTAACATCGGTTGATTGTGAAAGCGTCATCCTAGAGCCAGAGAACTTCTAGTGAATTTATTTTCGATCACGTGTGATTTTCATGGATCATTTTTGCAACCTAGCTGAAACAGCCAACCCTTTGTACATCGTAAACGTTTTATCGCCTGAAGTAACTGTATCCAATTGGAAATCTGATTGCTTTTGTAAATTTCGTAATCCCAGGGTTGACTGGGATATACCATGGCGTCTATGGGTGTTATGAAAATTTTCAGAAATTCTATGAAACCCGCATTTGGGCGTTTTTTTCATTATGGCGATGCTGCTCAAAGCTCACCAACGCAAAATAACATAAATGTTTTGGTTTGTCAGTCTGAAATGATAAAATGCCATTACAAGTGACCCCTCTCAAAAAGGGTGCAAACCACCAGCCCGGTGTTTCTGAGAAGCACTGTAAAGAAATCCCGCTTTGATCTTACATTCCGTTGCGTTTTTTTGCGTTTTTCATTTTTCACAGCGCTTTTCTCCTGAGTGACCAATATGAACTTGCAGTATGATCACTGCAGTTCAATCGGCAATGCACTGATGATGATAACAGGAGTTATCAAAACGTTTGCAATATGTCGTTGATATCGTTTTCATTGGCCGTGATTTTCGCTATAATACTAAATGTTGCTCCCATAAAAAGCGTGTTTAGCGGCAGACTTGTGAATGAAGTGTATTTAACGGGTTACATAAGAAAACTGTTAGAGGTATAAGTGGCAACTCTAGTAACTTCAATCAATTTGAAGCGTATTAAAGCCAAGTTGCCAAAAAAAGATATGAAAATGTTATGGTTGCGGAACACATTATGAAAATTTATTATTAAAATAAATCAATGAGTTTTAAATGCATCTTTTCTTGTCGGCTGTCAACCCACTTCTTTTAGCAACAACATGAATGTGTTTCCAACAACATGCGAGAAAAAACTTTCGATCCAACACTGCAACAAGTACACGCTTTTTAAAACATGAATCATATTCAAGTTGATGCTCAAGCTCTTTTCATGACATTCAACGTTGCTGAGAAAGATGAAAGTGGAAAGAGTAACAATAGTTATTGACATCTGAAGACTCAAGCAGCCTATTCTCAAACGTCTCAAGAGCGCCAAGTGGTGATTCACGCTGAACCACGTGTAGTCTTTAACAAAGCTTATTCCCTATTAACTTCACGTTTTATTGTTCATGAACGGAGAGACTCTCATCAACAGTTCTTCGCTTGCTGATAATGACTCAAGTATGCAGCTGCGAACGTTGTTAGTTTGTCGTATTTTTNCTGGTCAAAGTTCTTGCCATGTTGAAACAAATCGAATCTCATGACAGAGAGACGCAAACATCACTGATGAAGAAATCACCCCAGGTATTTAGTAAAAAATGGAACAAAACTGGCTGCTGCTTTGCCATTCATTAAATCCGGCGCTTGTTTGAAGATTCCAAGCTATTTCCTCTTCACCAGCCAACAGCATGTAGGTAATCTGTCTAAAACCACATTGGTCAAAACAACAGCTCGGTTTGTGACCAAACAGACGCAAAGGTCAATTTTTGTTACTCGTTTACGATGTACTGACAGCAGTGTTCCACACCGTGAGTATTGATTTGCATCTCATGCAGTTCTCTGATTGTTATATATTTCGGGGCATCCATTTATTTCTATAACTTGACAAATTTTTTCTGTGGAAGAAAAGAATGCTCTAGATTAGAAGTAATGAAGTCCTGGACATTTCATGATTGTGCAGTGCTTTACAGACTTTGATATAAAAACACTTGTCAAGCTTGCAAAAGAAAAAGATGCACGGGTCCCATATTGGCAAGCACATTCGAGGAAATTTAGCGCTTGTTTCTCTCTACAAATTTTTTCCATAGGTTTCATCGGCAAATCGGATGGTAAACGTCATCGTGAAAATACAGACACAATTACGCGCAGGTTTTATCAATGCTTTCAATGTTGTTCGCATTCGCACTTCCCATCTGCAAAAATTTAGTAAAAATCAAAGATTCATTTATGGTTTTTGTTTGTCTGGAGGCTGCTCCAATGGCGGCGAAGTAGATAGATAGAATTTTTGCCTTATTATTTTTAGTAAGTTTGAACGAATGGGTTAGTGGCGGTTTCTGGCAGCACAAAAAACAAGCAGTGAAAAAACTTAAGATTTTTCGTAGCATATATGCCAATGTTACAAATCACAGAAAACAAGTTATTCGGTAAAATGAAAACAGCAGTAAATTTTAGCCGGGCATAATATTTCTGTTTATAAATTCTTATTGCTAGGGCACATCAGCACCAGTATTTTTATAGTTTCGCATAATGTCTCTCTATCTCACCTTATTACTGTAATTGTGGCATATTTCCTTCCTATTCGTGAATGGTGTTTTTGGTGGTTCCTTACAAGCATTATGTTCTGTTTGAGAAAAAAGGGTGTTTGCTGCTGTTTGATGACATGCTATTTTTTAATCCAGCCAGGAAGGAAAACGAACAAAAGTCCTAAGTTGAAAGGCCAAGGTCGCAAGGGCCGCAGTTCAAGTAAAGGTCCAAAATCGAAGAAAAAGAAATCCGGTTCTAAATCAAGGAGCGCTTCGCCTTTGTCACCAGGGAAAACTGACGTAGAGGTACATTAAGTCTGTAGTTTATAGTTTAGTCTGGAAGTATTCTTCGTAACATGAATTGCAAATGTTTGTGTGTTTATTACTTAAAAATGTTGAAATGGTAGATTAAGTGTGAATGCATGTGTCCATATACATTATACGCTGTGTGCGATGGAGAAATCACGACCTAAATGTTTTAAAATGGTTTGTTGTGTGAAAGCTATTGAGAAATTGGGAAATTATGTAGGTACAACCATCTAAACAAATGTAAGCAACCTATCGATTTTTTGAATCCACAGCATTTAAAACCTGAGTGGTTTCTCTCAAGCTTTTAACGTAGCCATTGTTGAATTTAATTAGTTTTCATCTTGACAAAAACGGATCCCTTAAGTAAAATCTTCTTTCAGTTGCCTTAAGTGAATAATTATTTTGAAGATACATAAATTTTTATTGCATATTATCTATAAAAACAGGCGCTTATTACAAGCCGCAGAATGTTCCAGAAAATGGTATTCATNCCTTTCAAAAAAGTTTCCGCTTTAGATCTCAAAGTAGTCGTTAACCACAAAATTTTTCACCCTCAGACTGTGATTCAAATGCAAAAGCTTAGTACAAAGTCAGGAAAGAGGGATTTTAATGCCAATACTTCGTTTTGTTTATGCACCACATGTCGGTGATACAGAACTGCTTGAGTGGTCAAAACAATTTTCCCGGTTTTGTTATTTAAACCAAAAGACATGGCAAAGCAGAGTACTGATGTATCCCTGATAAATATTCAGGACTACAACCACTGTGGATTCAGGTGGATCAAATTGGAGCATTTGTGTTTCCCAAACTGGGGATCTTTTCAGCAAATGAGTCCCTTTGTCACGTTTTCATCCCCAACCGCGCAACACACTGTAAACGTTTTTGCATCTCTGGAAAATTTCCAGACTGCCCCTAAACGTCAGGGCCCAGTTCTGACTACACCATCTGATTGTGAAAATGTGAATATTTACAGAATTAGTGAATACGCAACAAATTCAGTCGGTTTTCCAAGGACTTTGAAAACATTATCAAATTTTCTGCTATACATTCAGTGTTTGCGCCTTCCTGAATTGGATGATGAGGAGATAGAAGAGCGTCAGTAATGTCGAATTGACTGGCTTAAGGTTACTGACCAAGAAAGAATTACTACCATGAAATTAAAAACTTACTTGATCAGTAGCAATTACCCACAGAGGCTATACACTGTCGAAATTTTAATTGTACAGATGAATAACATCCGGAAGAGAAAGAATTTGTATGCAGAGCTGACCAGTTCTCTGCTTGCTGCCACTTCCTCTACCATTAAAACAACAGGTAGAAAGAAAGCAGGTGAACTTAATATTCCTCGCTGGAACTCGGTGGTCAAATGAAAACATCACATTGCAAAGGCAGCCTTCTGGCTATGGATAAATTGCAATAGACCCAAGACTGGTGGCATATACATGGTTAAGACAAAAACGAATTTCAAATATTCACTGCCGCAATGCCGCAAAGATGTTAAAATACATAACGCAAATGGACTAGCACCTGCACTGCAGGCTGATAAAACCAATCAGACATTTTGACAGAAAGTTAAGAACAAAAACAGATCTCCATCGCTACTAACGTTGGTGGGCGGGTAAATGGTGGCTCAGAAATTGTTAAATGTGGAAAGACTATTTGAAGGGAATATTAAACTCTGAAAACTCTGCCAGTGAGTCCACAGAGTTTGTGGAACACAGTATAAACTGCAGGGAGAACTAATTGGGTTTTGAAATGGCCATGTGTTCTGTTGTTTTACTGACATCGTTTCTTGAAAAGCTGTACTTGAATATGGCACCAGAGGCTGATTTTATTTCTGCGGAGCACTTGCTGTATGCAGGTGAAGGTGAATCTCTTTGCTTTTTTCTCAGTGTACTTTGTAATATGTGCATTGTTTGCGCGTTGTGTCCAGTTCATGTTTAAACACAACAATAGTTCCCATATGCAAACACAAGAATGGGAACACTCGTATGACTGACACATCAAATTACAGACCTGTGGCAGTTGCCACAGTGGTGTCAAAGCTACTTGAACACTTCATCTTATCTAGCATCTTTCCTTTCCTTGGAAACACAGACAATCAATTTGGTTTAAGGCTGGACATGGTACTGACCAATGTTCATTTTTGTTGAAACAAACTGCTTCATACTTCGTAACCCATGGTTCATCAGTGCATGCTGTTTTTCAGCTTCCTCGAAAGCACTCGAGCGAGTATTACACAAAAATTATTTGACAAATTAATTCAGAGAAATGTGCCAATGTGCTTTGCGCGGCTACTAAAACATTGGTACAAGGAACAAACGATGCAATAAAATGGGGCAAGCATGTTTCTGAACCGTTTCATGTTACTAATGGGGTTAAACAAGGGGGTATTGAGTCCATACTTGTTTGCTGTATATTTTGATGATTTATCCATTGAACTAAACAACATTAAGCTGGGTGTTATATTGGTGAAGTCCTATTGATCTACTTGATGTTTGCTGATGATATTTGTGTGTTTTGTCCAAGTGTACGTGCAGTGCCGGATTAACAATAGTAGCAAATGTAGCAATTGCTACAGATCCCGCGCTTTTGGGGGCCCCGCCGTCTTCTGTAATAAATCTGATTTATTACATTAAATATTAGATTTTTTTCAGTACAAGAAATCAGTATTTTGCTAAATTTGCCGTAAGTAGTAGCAAAGGTTTTCAATTACAGGCTGTCTGTTAGAGATGGCACGGGCCGCTAATGGTCCGGATTTTGGGCGGGCCGCTGAGGTTGAACGAGCAGGCCGCTAACAATATTTTTAGCGGTTGGANTTCACCGAGCCACTACCAGCCGCCCGCTGATGTTGAAAAAACCTTTACATTTTTTTTGAGTTGAAAGAACCACTCGGTGGCAATAAAAGTTACTGAAACCACTTGGCATTCCTTTGCCGTTGCTGTATTTTAAGGCAAATTTGCCTTTCCCGTGTATGAGCACTCCTTCAGGCGCGACAGGCAGGCCAGTACACTTAAAGAAACTTTTCGTGCATAGTGATAACCAGTGTTGCCACTTCTGATGTTTTAACATCAGATCTGATGTTTTGAGAGAAATTTCTGATGTCTGATGTTTTGGCGAGAATCTGATGTTGAGTGGGCTGTTGTTGTTTTCCACATTTCCTCTCTTTCTAGGTTGAAAATATGTTAGATTCGTATATACTTTTTGAGTTTCTTTCGTCAACTTCTCAAGTCTCAACCTCCTGTGTGTGCTTGGTTGTCCTTCCAAACTGAAAACCCTCCAAACGCTGCGTTGAGAATAACATTTTATGTCACGCACAAACAAACGACTTCTCCATTTAGTGACGACACTTTAGGACATTGGTTCTTAACCGCTTCTATTCTATACCACGCCCCCCTTTAAAGTAAATTTGTCCTTTGTTTCAAGATAACTGACATTGAATAAGTTGTTAAAACAAGTGTATTTGTTGGTAAATGTATTGATCAAACATTCCATGTTGTAGAGCGCGTAAAAGCTTGCGGTACCCTGGAAATTTATTGACGCCCCCGGGTCGGCGTGCCTCCTGGTTAAGAACCACAGCTTTTTAGGACAGTGGGTTCGTCATCATCACGCTTTGTTAGATATTGGTAATGGAAGTTTTCAGCTCAGGGATTCTTAAAGTATTGCCTCAATACCCCCAGGGATATTGATCTCAATATGTTATTTGATCTCATTATCTCTGGGTGATCTCAATAACCCTGGGTGCTGAGGGTATACTATTTAGATTAGACATTGGGGTATTCAACAAGGTATTACCACTCAATCATTACATTCGTTCTAGCAATCTAGCAACATTGTACCCAAATGAACAAGAAAATTAGTGTTGATGAATGTGGTACAGCCTTTGCATTGACCTTTTTCCTCACTACTCTAGTGAATATTTCTTTACCAGTTCTGCCTTTTTCCTACATTTTTTTGTTATTAAAGTGTTGAAAAGGGGCATCCAGATGGACAAAAATTGGACTTAGAGGTACAGTAGAGGCGTTGAAACTTTAATTTAGCTTATGTGAAACTGTATTAGAAAAACCTGATGTTATCTGATGTTGAAGAAGGCTACAATCTGATGTTGACGAGATTGACCCCAGTGGCAACACTGGTGATAACTTCTTGCATGATCGTGGCGGTCAGCGCTTTTGGTGCTGAGTGGCTTCTTGGAGGAAACGTGTTGTGCAACGTTTTGATGGCGTGCTAGAGGTTTTTTCACAGGATTGTCCATGGGACATGTTCGTCTGTCCCATCACATAGCAATTTATGCCTGTCCCATCCCACAGGATTCCCATTATAATATTAATATTGAATACAATTCAATTAAAATTATTAAATTTATGAAAGTTTAGGTTTAGTATCTATTAAATAGGACTACATCTACAAAGAGACATGCAAAACGACAAAATTCATTGACTTTAAATTTAGAAGTATAGTCTAAGTATGACAATTCAGTATCGTTCTGACACTCTCATTCTATTTCTGATGTTGCTATGACATGGCTACTGTCTCATGGGAAATGCGAAAGTGTACTGTCACATCCCATCCCATGGATGGGATGTTTCCCATGGGACTCCCATAAGAATGGTATTCCTTTGGACAAGGCTGTGTTTTTGATATATGCACCAAACCACAATCACTTTGTAAGTAAGGTATTTGGGATTTACGTTTAGAATTTTAGGTATAGGGATTTAGGTTTAGGCTAAAGGTTGAAGGTTTTATGGTGAGGGTTCAGGTTTAGGCTTGTAGGACGAGAGTTTTAGGTTGGGAGCAGAACGGCCTCCAGAAAATATTCAATGACGGAGCTTTACTTTTGTGCGGGGGTCTTGACATTCTAAAAATGACACCAAATCCACTGATTTATACAGTATAGTTTCATCTTTCAGTTTATGGGGCTTGGTGTTTTCTTTTGGGGGGCTAAGCCCAAAAAAGCTATCCCATGGTGACGGGACAGGTTGAGCGTTTTATTTTTAGGTTTAGAGTTTAGGGATTTAGGTCAAGCTTTTATGGTAAAGGTTTTAGGTTTAGGGTTTTAAGTTTAGGTTTCGGGTTTTAGGTTTGGGATTTTAGGTTTGAGGTCTTAGGTTTAGGGTTTTAGGCTTACACACTAATCCAAGCATGCAACTTTGTTTATTGTGCTTGTCACATGATATGTCCACT
>JGI24021J15306_10013292_pt1 | contig 10229 bp, 4 predicted proteins | sample Ectturendosymbi1_FD_15306 | JGI IMG/M metagenome (IMG submission 15306) | reverse complement strand
CTGTCGACCAAGTGCTGTCCAGAACTTGCCAAGCACCTGGACATATCGCTCGGTGTTGATTGTCACAGACCGCTCGTTGTCGTCCTCGAACCAGAATGGTCAAATGATGCCAGGTTTGGAGTTAATGAAAAATGCATGCCACATTTTCGTTATGAAAAAGCTGCATTTTTCAAATTTTTTGGACTTCATTTGGACTTGGAAGTCACATTTGAAAAAAATTTTGGACTGTGGTTGGGCTTGGACTGAGTTTTAAAAAATCAGGACTGGATCTGGATCGCAAAATATGACAGCCTTCTCATCTCTGGTGCATTCCAATGTTCATCTCTGCCCTGAGACAACCAAAGAAAGAGTTGAACCGTCGACCTTCAGCATAATGGCAATTGAGATTACCCATTCTACTGGGTTCCGTCTTGTATTGCTGCTACGAATTCAACGTTATATGTGGCGTAATCACGTTGCCACATAGGCGCAGGCTATTCACAGTAACATAAATTTGAATATAAACAGGATTTGGTTTTCGTATTTGCATTATATTTTGCAATATAATTTTTGGATTGGATTTGAATTAAAAAAACTTAAATCACTTTATCTACAAAAGACTCAAAGTAACAGTATGAGGCGCACTGCCTTGATCACGATACCCAAATACTCCATCAAACCACAATAATATGTCCATATATTGTGCCCTACTGGCCCTTCAGTGAAAAGCAAAGTCTCAGGTCTACCTCTATGATAGTTGGAAACACGTGATCCCAGGGTTGCGGAGTCGGAGGTAAAATATATGACTCCGATCTTTCCCAAAAATCCGACTCCGGCCTTTCCAAGATTTCCGACTGCGGCTCCTTAACATTATAGTGGATTTAACTACTTGCCGTTTCCTACTCGCTATTGTATCTCGTTCGTGAGATCTGGTTTTTATCAACTTGTCATTCGCGTCAAGGGATTTCGTGTGGCCGCGCATGACCTCGATTCGCATTGCATTATTCGGTTTTGTCCATCGGCGTGGACACCACGCTTTCAGAGAGAGTCTAGTTGTGTATCGCTAGCGCACGGACCACGTTGGCTGTTTCTGCTGTCGCGCCATCATAAAGCTTTTCTGCTGCTGCTAATCAGAAGCCTTTTTTAAGTAAAGATTTGTATACCAAGAAATCTGTGAAACGAACTATCAAAGTGGTGAGAGCCAAACGCCTTGCTTCGGCTTGGCAACTTAAAGTTGTAGTCAGGAGTTAGAACAATACTCATACAACGACTAGGCTGCCTCGTTGGTAGCGTTTGGGGAAACCAGCATCTCTGTATGCAACGACAGGATTACTTGCAAGCAACGTCTACGCTGGGCAATACCCCAAACCTCAACAAAAGGTTCCCAAACCAAGGAAACCCTACAACATGAATGAAATGAAATTTGGCTGTTAAAATCAATGGAAATCGTGGTGCAGAACAAGAAACCTCTGATTCAACAAAAGTTTCAAAATAAATTGTACCATTTCAACAGGAATTCTCAAGTTAGGAGTGTGATGTAAAAAATGATGCAGTTGGATATCCGGAGTACCAGTCAGACAAAAAAATCCGACTCCGACTCTAAATCAATGGTCAATGGTTTATTGTTTCATATGACTCAGCCAACAAGCAGAAGCATCATAAAAGCCATTGCATGTAGTAAACCAACCATTAGTGTTGTTGAATCCGACTCTACCCAAAAACCTCCGACTCCGCAACTCTGCTTGATCCTTAATATCTAGCATAAAGTGACTAGAAAGTCAAAACATAATATTTGCGTGAAACTTGATCATTGCTGAAGCAAAAAATGCTGATTTCTTTGTGTGCAAACAAACTGGCTTTGTCCATGAGAGGCTCAGATATTTTGTAAACATGACTCTGACTCGAGACCCGAGTCAGTGATTGCGCCTCTAGTCAATCTGTGGAAAACGTGACTTGAGTCAAGTCACTATCGTTCTCAACATGTCTCGAGGCCATTCGAGTCATTGACTCGAGCCAGGCAATCACTTTATAACAGGTAGTTCTGTTGAGCGATTGTCCCTAAAACTGTGTTATCTTTTATCTATTAGATTGTGTTCCGACTCTGTGATAAGGAACTCTTTAAAATAACTTTGCCAATGCTAGAAGAAAGATTGGTCAATATTCAGATGAGGATCTTGGGTTAAGATCTTTGGGAATTGGAGCAATGTGGGCAATTTTTCAGGAGTTTTGGAATTTACCAATAGTCAAGCATTTGTTGAAGGAATTGGACAACCATTCTGACACAATCAACTGGTTGTTTTCAAAAGTTTGAATTGAATGTGATTGGATGGAATTTATATTTTATAAATTCAAAAATTTATCGCCTGTCGTTCCCCCATTTAAAAATGGTTAATAACAGCACTATCAGGAAAAAGCGTTTCCATTTAGCGAAATGATTTTGCTGTTTCAATAAACCGCAAAACGCAGTTTGGGCGTGTTTTTGTGAAAATTTGCTCATTTTGAGCTTGCTTTTGTGGATTAGCTTACCTGCTTTTGTTTGCAGTTTATTTGTTTTTATGGTTTTTTTGCGCTCAATTTTGCTACAAAAGGCATGTTGTGCTTGTTTTTTGATTGAATTGCCTTTCTTGGGTTTATTTTTCAGATTTGCTTACTTGTTTTTCAAATTAACAACTGTGAGTCTCTACAGCATTTCTAGATTTTTGTGTTATTCGATTGCTCTTGTGTTTTGGACCATGAATTTGCGAAAACTTCATAAGAAATAAAAAATAAAACAATTGACCCAGCACAACCGTACTCTTCAGGCTAGGCGATGTTTTATCATCTGTGTTTCGTAGTTCTTAACGTTTTGGTAATCTTTAGCGACGCTAGCGGCATAATATGTTGTCATGACGACTAACTAACTGAAGGATATTGTTCACTTGCGGTTGTAGCAGTTTCATTTGCAAGCTCACCCTCTTTGGTTCAGTTTGTAATTTTGCAACCAAAATCAGTTCTGTTTGCGTTTTTGCCATTTGTATTTCTTCTGATTGCGTTTGTGTATAATTTGTAGCAATTAATTGGTTGCTACCGAGGAAATCTGCGACTCTAGCACTTCCCTTGTGAGGCTACTCCTACTTTGTACCTTCTGAACTTGAGTTGTGATAGCCTTGCCTTCTGACCAGTATGATTCCTCCCAACTCGTCACTTTTGAAATATGACAATCCAGTGCTAGTGAGCAGAAACACAGAGAAGAAAACTCCTAAGGTATGTAGTGAAGATTCATTTTCTACTCCTACTGTGTTTTTTTCTTAAGTCAATAAGTGGTGAAGTCATTCTTTCTTCAGCTCTGATGTGTGAGCTGGCTTAAATGTTGATTTTTCCTTTATTACTGGGACTTTTTTTCAGAAAATCTAATGTTTCAGTGTCTGGTGACTTCCTCATTGGTAGTGTCTAAACGACCGTATCTGGTTTTCACTTCAAAAAGATTGAAAAAACATTTCAAACAAAATAACTGACCTCTGCAAAATCATGTTTGACTACTTGTTTACATGTCAGTTGTTGGTTGCCTGTAAAAGGCGGAGCTCCGTAAATAGCGGAGCTTGGTTGCGGAGGTTTGATGACGTAACGGGAGTCATTAAAACCGATATTTTGTGTTGAGGAATGAGAACTAAATGGAAGTAAAAATAATTGCACTAGAAAAAGTGATGTTACACTACGGTACAAAAATTCTATGTTGAAGTTTGACATTTTTGGTTATCTGAGTTTCACAATGGTTCGGGGACAAAAAATAGGTTTCAACAGTTGTGAATTTATAAAATTTTTAAACATCGGAAACTTCCATGCATTCCATGTTTGGGGGAAACGCATATTAAGTTGCAGTGATACAACATTTATCCTTCACTTTTTTATTTTTTTGCTTTTGCAACGCAACTTTTTTCTACTCCGATTATGTCATTAAACCATCGCAACCAAGCTCCGCTATTTACAGAGCTCCGCCTTTTACAGACAACCTCAGTTGTTTTGTTCCATTTTGCAAAAACAAACTATGCAGTAAGTTTGCAAAATAATTTTCTTTCTTCCACCACCCCTTTTTTAAGCGGCCTCGCAAAGAAACTTGTTCATATGTTTGGTGACTCTAAGGAGTAACAATGTTTCCACCATCACTTGTCCCTAGCTGTGATCAGAGGGAACACTGCTAACATATTGACCTGTATGCAGGTTTGATCTGATTTTGGTTGTCTCCAGCGTACTGCCGAAATTACTATCCCCACTTGCTGTTGTTTCAATGCATAGCTATTGCCTTGCGAATATTTCATGCTTTCTGTAAGTTTTTTGTCCTAGTGTTACTTTGCTCATTAAAAATTAACTATCTTGACCACCGCATAGTTTATGTGATGATGCTACAACCTTATGCTATGTTCCATTTCGCTTGAAACGTCTGAGGCATTGAGAACAAAAGAAAATTTCTTTTATAAAGCATCAACATGTATTATAGCTTGCATTGAGTTGCATGTAGCAAGCAACAAATGCGTGTAGCTAGATGGCTTGACAACCATTATATTTCTACTAGGATAAAAGTTTTATATAAAACAAAGAAGTGTTAGATCAGTGTAACAGATTGTTGTTTAGCCTATGTCTTCTTGGCAAAAATAATAATGCAATGGTAATAAAAATGTCTTAACTGTGATTGACGGTAAATCCGATTCACTAAATGTGTTACCAATATTCAGTAATTTTATATTGGTAATTTAGGTTGCAACTTCACAGACTGTATTAAACAGTTATTGGCGTTCAGAACAGTTCATGTCAAAGATACAAAGAGCACATTTGTGTATGCAATATTAGTCATTAGATTAACTTTGTTTCAATACTTAAGTATTGCACAAACAATTACAGATTTGTAATGGTATTCAGAAATATTCAGTTTGAAGATATATCACTATTGCAAAAATGTTTTTTGTTATAATTTAACTTTAGTTTGTTTTTCCTGATTTTTCAAGCATTTACATGCGAATTTCCCTTGCTGTGTGTCTTGGTAGTCATGCTCAGCTCAAACACAATGGCAAGACTTGTTCCGAAATGCTAAGTTGTTTAAACAAGGTGTTCTACATAAAATCACAAAACATATTTGGGCTAAGACCTCATAATCCATGTTCTGTGGTTTATAAAATAAAAGTAATAAAAAAATTATACAATTTTCCTTGTTTAAGTATAACCAACAAAATGTCAAAAACCTGATAAGCATCTATAAACTGGTTAAAATACTTTTTCTTTTCAAAACAAAATTGTTATGCTATTTCTAACAATTGGTGATTAATGGACTCTCAATGCAAACCAAGATTTCAGATTGATATATGAGAAATTATATCATTTTATCAGAGTTAAAATACATCTTTGTGGGTTCAAATTGTATTGTTTAGAAAAACCACATTTAATAAAAAATAATTTTTTTTAAGTGTAGTAAATTATTCCAGTATAACCATTGTATTCAAGTAACCTGATGTGTTGTATAGAAATATGATTGTTGTCTTTCAAGATGTTTAAGAAACTCTTTAAAATAAGAACAATGGCCTTTCAAAAATGGGATATATGACTTTTTTAGGCTGATTTTGACAATACATTTTATTTTCACAAATACCAATGTAAAAACCATCTTTAGAGGTCATTCAGCCAAACATGTACAACTTGTCATTGCACTTCTTCAGTAAAAACAAAATTTTCAGCTGCTTTAGGTTTCAATAATTGATTTATCTTTGTTGATGTTCATGATTTCTGTGCAAGTAGCAAGAAAATGGGAAACTTTTTTCATGAGTAAACGTGTTTAAAAGTGGCCCTGGAAGCAAGCTGCAATACAAAGCAGGCTTGCAGAAATTACCACATTCCAAGTAATAATATTTAGTAATGCATTGGATGTTTCTTAATGGTATTCTTGATATTGCAAATCATTGGATTCATAAACCTCATCAAATGTATTCTGTAAGAACTACCAGTAAAATATTGTAGTTCAGTTAAATAAACAAATCTATATTTTAATACAGTTGAAAATCAAAATTAATTTGAAAGTATGAATAGCCAACAGTAGAAAATTTCCAAAAAAATAGTCAAGCATCAAAACATTACCTCACAAAAGTTTAAGAAATATGTGTCATGTGCAGCCAAACATCACCTTCCATGTACAACCAGACATTCACACATATTCCAGATGCATTCCATCAATTAAGTTTCTGGTGAAATATGACTGACATAAAGAAAAAAACAAGTAGTTGGTCTATGTGATTGAATGTGCATTTTTAAAAATATCCTATAGTATCCTTCAGTTTGTTTTTCATTTTATTTAGTATCAGTTCTATTGAGAACATTAGAATATTTTATTATGCTAACCTTTTTATATTATTTGAAATATTATACAGTATATGCCAATTTCATATGTTTTACATATTTGACACAGTGAAGTTTGGGAGAGTTGATGTATGCTTCACTTGAAAAAGTTTTTTTTATTTATATGGGATTTTATTTATCAAATGACAATTCTGGTGTCTGTTATATATTTATTGATTTGCACCATCCCAATGTGCTTGGCAATTTTGGCAGAATCAAATAAAATGCATCTTTCTTAACTGCAACACTGTCAGCTAAGTGGTACAGTTGATTGAGCACGTGCCACCAAAGCTGGTAGGCTGGGTTGGATTCCAGGTCTGGTCATACCAAAGACTTGAAAAATGGTACTTGCGACTAGTCCAGTGTCATGCTTAGAATCAATGGGTTGGTGCAAGGAAACAGTTCATATGTCATGTTGCCGATGACTCAGCAGCAATTTATCATTCGCTGGAAGCAGTTGCAAGGAGCACAAAAAGGTAGCACAACCAAACTGTAAAAAACGCAAAACTACTTAAAAACCATTGTTTTAAGCTAAAAAGTTTCTTAATTATACTTTGTAAAAATTGTAAGTATTTAAAAGGTTGATGTCCAAATCTAGCTGCAAAAATTTTAGTAAATGGTCATTTTGCCTGAATTTTCATATTTTCTGAGCTTGCTTGCTAATGATCAACTTGCATTTTGTGTATGATACATTTGACTCACAACAATTAAAAGTAATTCATCACTTAATGGTAAATTGATTTTTTGATATAATTTAAATCTGAATCGACATGCTTCAATCCAAGCTGAATGTGATACAATATATACTTATGAGTTTTACATTAAAAGCATTGAAGCTAATATGATAAGATGCAACGTCACCTCTCAGTGCCTAAACTAAAAATGTAGAGTATTTTGCAATTGCTGTCCACTGTGTGGATTCGATTCCTCTTCCTGGTACCTCAAGATTCAGTGCTGTCAAGCATCCACATGTGGTGATCACAAGCTGAGCTTTTGCACACAAAACGTTTTTCAGCTTTGGTGTTTGTAAACACGTTTCTCATGATTGGAAACTTACAATCTAAACTTATTTGATACATGCAGTGTTTTTGCTCTATGCACTGAAACATACATTTTATTTTTTTGTGTTGTAATGTTTAACCAGACACAAAATTTATGGAGCATAAGCACACACTGTCTGCACATTACAGATTGATAAAAACAGACACAGAACATTTTATAATGGCGTTGGAGGTAGAACCACAGGATTACAGGCACTTTCTTAACACTAATATTCACTAACCCATAACACTTAGTACAACACTACTGCAGAATAGGACACTGAGTCCAACCCTGGCCATGTGAAGTATGAATGCATTGGGCATGCACATGTGCTCAAACTAACACTGTTACGTCTGAGCACTCAGCCACAAAGTAAAATGCGGTTGTAGTGTTCAAAGAGTAAGGACGAATACAAACAATCTGACTGCATCAAAGCGCACAGCCATACATTGTTGGACTTCTACATTGTTCACAAAACAGGTACACATTTTTTCTCAATAAGACCTCAAAGGCAGGAATATTACAGTGAACCTGACTAATGGTTAATGTTTTTATGCAAGAAAATGAAAGTATTCATGGGTCATTTCGATCACTTGCTGCGGCAAACTTGAATTTTTCTTGTAGATAACAGCCAGTCTGTTTTTTGGGTCAAGCAAGTCTAGATATCCCTGAAAAAATCCCTTTAAACAGGGACTATCCTGGTGAATCCAGGATGCACCATATCCTAGCATGAGATATGTTGCAAACAGTTTTTCATTCTATGTCTCATTTGTGTTTTAGTATGACATGATGAGCTAGGAATGGCAACATTCTGAAATTATATATACCTTNCATTATATAGAGGCTACTACATAACCTATTTTGTCCACAAGGTATGACATCCCNTGCTACTTTTCTTAGGAACCACTTCAATTTTCGAGCATGAGTGTNTCCCAACAGTATTTTGCGATTATTTTCTTACAGTAAAATAGATTCACATCATAACAAATGCCAAGCATCTATAGGTGAGTCAAATTTATAAATGTTCATGGCCAAGAGTTCTGTAAATCACATCCAACATGCAATGATCAACCAATTTCGACCTGATGCGCAGTATGTCAATGTGACTTAATGTGCAAATGTTTTGTGTGCAGCTACAACACCAAAATTAGTACGCACTGCTGAAACAATCATTCTTTGCAAATGAGTACTCAATGGATTTAATTAATATTTTTGTCGAAAGGATTAGCTTTGTTTAATAGTGCCATTGGTAAATCGAAACCCGTTTAATTGTAACACACTTTTCTTCTGTTACTAGTCCAGAGCTCTCAAAGTCAGCCCACAACAGCCTTCACCACAAGGACCAGTACCAGCCCCTCCCAAAGGCGGACAGCTAACGCCTATTGATGCAAGCAAGCAGCAACAAACTGACGAAATTCTTAATAGCATTTTACCACCTCGGGAGTGGAATGAGTCTGGTCAGCTTTGGGTCCAGCAGGTATGGATTCAAAGTTCTGTTGTCATTGAGCCATTTCCTTTCTACTTGACAAAGGAATGTTTTGGCGTTATACCTCCCTACTTTTTGCACTTTATTTAAATACATAGGCGGCAGCCAAGACTGATGAAAATCGTGGAACATTTTTGTCAGTAATGAATTCGTAAAATTTGCGGTGTTGCGGCAATGGTGCTTTCAATCTCAGCATGATTTAAAGAAAAGATTTTGGAGATAGATGCGCGTTGTCATGTCATGAGTAGTATTTTTGTGCGATACCCGCGTTTTGATTTATTGACGATTTCGCAAACATTTTTTTCGTCGTACAAAGTATTATTTCTACCATTTCACTAAAATTCGGTCATAAAATAAAGCTACCTTTTGTAAAGCTTATTGAAACTTGGGACATGTCGTGAGTTATGTCGCTCGCATCTGATTTGCTTCATAAACTTCAGCGGGGTTCGCGTCTTTGAAACATTGGTCTTGCTTCCCTTCATCATGACTATGCAGAACTCGTCATGTAGTGTTATCCCTGTGCTTCATAGCTTAAGATCCTCACATTCCCGTGCTTACTTTGCTGTTACGTATGTCAGGTCTCGAGCACGCCCGCCACCAGGCTGGACGTTGTAAATTTGCAAGAGGAACTCGACAAACGTCTTCAACAACGGCAAGCCCGAGAAACAGGAATTTGTCCTGTGCGACGAGAATTATATTCACAATGTTTCGGTCAGTATGTTGATTGTGACGAATTCACGCGTATCTTCTACATTTCGGTTGATCAGTTCCCGACAGGGTGGCTTTATTCCCCCTAAACAAAGCTCCAAGCCCCACAAATTGAAGTATGAACCACTATAAATCCGTGGAGTTTTAATCAATTTTTCAGAATGTTGCCACCCCTGGACATACGTTAAGCCCTTATTCAAGACCTTCTGGCGAGAGTTCTGGTTCCCGATGTTTGTGAAATGTATTATCAGTAAAAATAAAAGTAGGCTACTTTCCATTCACTGTCGGTTTCTTTTATATGGGTAGTTGCCAGTTTTTGTGACAGGCGATCAATGAATAAGGCTGTTGCTACGCACCAGCTGATATTTTCGGGGAAGGGGGAAATGATTGTACTGTAACTTGCTGTTGTACCTAACAACTAAAACGTTATTAGCATTTTCAAATGTTTTTGGGATTGATCAAGGTCCGATTTCCCCTTCCACTGTTGCGGGCCTGATATGCAGTCGTCGTTTCGCTAAATTCTGTGAATAATGCTGATAAGAAACTTCGTTTGGCGAAGTTTCCTTCGTTTTGTTTCGAGGGCATTTCGTGTTGTTGTATTTTGGCGACGGTTGACGTTCCTTCAGACCCGTAGCCAGGTTTTAAGGTTTGGCGGAGA
>JGI24021J15306_10013291_pt1 | contig 10229 bp, 8 predicted proteins | sample Ectturendosymbi1_FD_15306 | JGI IMG/M metagenome (IMG submission 15306) | reverse complement strand
GGTGAAAAACTTTTTGCTGTACCTAACATCTAATCATGTTTTTGAAAATTTCGGGGAGACAATTGCCCGGTTACCCCCTTCTTCTTGTTCCGGGCCTGCTAGTGTTTATATTTTTTATTAAGCAATACTACGTGGGTGTAACGCAGTTCGTGATTTGCGGTAGCGCTCTTGATGTTTACGCAGACATCTCCACCGGCAGTATTAAACATATTGGTAGGCATTGTCTTGTACTGACTATGGTAAACAACAAACGTATTTTTTGCTTTTTCTTGCAGGCTCTTCTGATTGACAGACTAGTTAATTTTTCTCAACTTCCATCACCTACAATTGGCTACGGAGTCGGGCTTTGTGCGGGGTTAATGGCAACAGAGTTTGGAAGATCGTTGTTCTTTTCGTTGATGTGGGCAATAAACTACAGGTACAAGAGTATAATAATAGATACCAGGGCCCGTAACCAGACTAAGATTTTGGGGGACAAAATACATTTTTAGAGGGGGAAAGATTTTGTTTTTATTATAGCTTTAAAACAAACTTTTCTGGGCACAACAAAATTTGGGGAGACACGAAAATTTGAGGGAGCACTGCCTCCGTATGCCCCCGTGCCTACGGGCCTGCAGGTACTCAGTTTTTTTTCTCTTACTCATTACTATTCATACTATGCGATGATTTTGTTAACATTTGACTTGCAGAACGGCTATTCGAACCAGAGCGGCTGTTCTGACAATGGTTTTTCAAAAAATTTCAAGGCTTCGAAGTTTGAAAGATAAATCTGTCGGAGAGGTGGGAATTCAGTTTTGCATGTTGGTGACTACAATCAGTGTTGCGCTTGTAAGGAGATGGTTTGCAAAAATAGAGTTTCTAGGGCTTCCCATAAAGCCGCATACGATTCCCGGTACAAGCCAGTATTTTGCACTGGTGGTACTTCATTTTTTCATGCCTTGCATGAAAAGCATTTTTTCTTTTTTTTTCAGACCAGGAAGCATTTTTTCTTCAAAATTAAGAAAGCAGAACACCGTATGAGATACGTCAGCATAATCAGCGTAGATGACAAGTTGTTGATGTGAACTGTTTAATTTACAGTAAGACATTTACGCGGAAAGCTGCAAGCAAAGCGAATATAGAATGCCTCAACAACAAAAATTAACCTCTGCAAACTTCTAGAACATTTATAATTGGCAGTTGGTGAACCTTCTCTCCAACGATGGGCAACGCTTGGCCGAAATGATCATGTACGTTGGTATTCTGATCGGAACGCCTGTCATGATTTTGTTTGCAACGGTTTTCTGTTGCATCTTCCTTGGATGGACTGCCTTGATTGGAATCGTGGCGTTTTTGTCCTTCGCACCAATTCAGGTAGAATTTTTCCAGGATATTTTGGTAAAATTTTGAGAATGAATTGAAACATTAAATTCGTCTAAAATATATTTTTAAAATTAATTTCTTTCCAAAATAAATTAATTTAAAATATTTGCTTGGTCAAGCACTGATGCGACTCGTTTTTATAGCAGAACATTTGCCCCACAATATTGATGATAAATCTGCTTTTGCAGTAGAGTTTTCTGAAAGCCATTGCTAAGTTACAATGGCCCTAAGTTTGCTGGCTCTCTGAAAAGAAATGACAATGTCATCAAAAGTGGCGTGCTTGACACCTCTCTCCAACGTTTGTTGAGTAGTTTGATAGGTGAGAAAGATAAGCATCTAATGTTGTTTTAAATATATTTACTATGTTGCGATCTGTCCTAAAAAGGTTTTTGACCTGTTTTGTGCTTGGGCACCGATGGAAATTTTTTTTCCTACCAATGATTCAAAGTTTTGTTTCGAATGTAGAAGGCAAATTCTTTTCGTCTTGAAAATTTCGGCAACTTTAAATTGATGGGCGCTCGTAGACCACCTGTAAAACCCAAAATTGAGATAAAAAACGAATATATTAAAGACAAGGAATCCTTTCCTTCTGAAAAAAATGATTGAGAGTTTTGCAATGTTTATGTTTTTTATCCAAAATGCAGATGGCGCTTGGAAAATTGATGGCAAATTTTCGCCGAAAATGTGTCAAAATCACCGACAGAAGAGTGAGAATGATGAACGAAATTTTGACATGTGTTAAACTTATCAAGATGTACGCCTGGGAAAAGAGTTTTGCGAAAGCAATAGGTTTGTACGAAGAGAAATTTTTTTATTTAATGAACATTTTTCAAAACATGCAACGAAAATCTACGACAACTTTTAAATGAAATCATCCTTTTGAATAGCAATAACGCTAAATTCTCATGGCCATAGCACCCTCTGCACCACACACAGATCTATGGAGCTCGTCATTGCAGACATAGAGGTTTATGTTCGCGTAAACCGTGGCTCGATAGTCTGTAGGTCAGATGACTCTGTCAGGTAGTTTAGTGGCTTCACAGAACTTGTTGACACGGTTTCGCTGTTTCTGTTCTAGATACGTGGCATTGTAGATCTTGTACCTTAAAGTAAATAATAGTGTTAATATTGCACAGACATTCACATGTTATGTTGGTATTAATATCAACACATTGCTTGCAAAGCATGAAAAGTTTTATCAGAGAGCAAGCTCATAGTTTTCACACACACCAAAGATATGAGATGAAGCTAAGCCTGATTCAACTCATTGAATATCCACGAGAAGTCCTAAGTGTTTTATTTTTTGTAACATGCTCACTCCGATTTGAATAAATGTTGAAATTTCCTCAGTCTTGATTGACAGCTTGCAATACCAATCTAAAATTTTTGATAACCTAGTTTAAAGCCACAAAGTTAAAAAAAGTACTTCACTTAAGCAACTCAACATTTCTGTTTAAACTTCAAAAACTATCATGCAAACTTTTTCGATTTTTAATTCTATGCAACATGAAACACGGAAATCAATACATATACCCATTGTGATTGTGTTAGTCTTGCCAATCCGATGATATGAACTGTACAGTTTCAACTTAGTTTTTTTAAACGGTTATAAGTGTACAAAAAAGTGAAAAACTACATTAGTAGTTTCTTGATATCACTCCTTTCCACGACAGCGAAGACGGGTGCTCATTAAATATATACAAACTTGATACAAAGTACCGATAAAAAAGTCAATCACAGATACAAACACTACTGAACTTCAAAATTAATCTCTAATTCTAGATATTAGAAAAGTTGCTTGGAAAAAACCTTGAGCTTGTGCTGGCTCACAAAGCAGACTTACTGTAGTTCATGTCGAATACTTTAGATGTGTTAGTAGAGCAAACGAGTTAAACCGCGTCCGTATCTATCAATGTCCGAAGCATGGTTTGTTTTCTCCACAGATACCGAAGTAGCTGGCCCCGTTTCCATTAGTATGCTGTTGTTCTGAGGACAATGTAGACCCAGTATGGTGTGCTTGTTTAAGACTTGCTCCTAGATGCAACCTTTGCCGCATCATCGCATATGCGACCCGCTGATTCGCTTTTGTAGGCTTTCAGGATTTTAACTTGAAATACTACTGCAGAATGCTTAAATAACTGTAAGCTATCATTCAAAGGCAGCGAACAATTTACAGAGTAGAGGGCAGCAATTAAGCCGTCATATCCGACAGAAGTAAAAGCCTCGATTGTTCCCAAAACTGCGCGATTTGCTAGATGTTTCTGGAAGTTGATGATTGAAATTTTCATTTTTCCTAAAGTTACCAACAGATGTACGTAGTAGTATAAACCAAGAGTCAGTATTTTTGTTGTTTTTTTAAATAAAACGTGTTAAATAAAAGTTTAACAAGGTCAGTCATTACGCTTTTCTACGTTTCACAAATTTCGGACAAATCCCAGCAAATTTTTTCATAATGAAATTTTTCATAATGAAATTTTTCACACATACAAAACACACACGCACGTACACACACACGCAGCTACCTCATGAAGAGTTAATTGCAATCTTTGACTACAACTTTGTTGTACAGTATGCTTTTTCTTAACTATATTTCAATCCTTCAATTCAACTTTCTCTTGGCGAGAGATGAACAGAAAACAAACTGATAGAAAAAGGTTTCAGAGCAAAACTACGAAAAAATGCACGAGTTTCATATTCTCTTTTGTTTTGCGTCAAGCCGCAATTCGCAGCAAAGAAAGAAAAATGCTCAGCAAGGCCGGATTCATTCAAAGCATGCAAGTGTCGCTTGTGCCAATCATCCCCGTTCTTTCAACTGTTCTTACTTTCACAGTCCATACTTTACTCGGATATCCTCTTGACGCTTCCAAGGTTCGAATGTTTGACTTTTAGCTTTCATAAAAGTAAAATATGTCTCAACTTTCTGTACATTTGTAGCGATCTGATCCAGGTATAAATGAACTTGATCTAAGAAATTTCGTGAACCACGTACAAAAATGGTTTGTGTTTGTCTGTATCGGGTGTTTGTCAAAAGCCTTGATGTCACGAACGACAACAAAAGTAGAAGGATTTAAAGAAAAAAGAAACATGCTCAAAAGTAATCAAATCCTCTGTTCCGGCACTGTTGTGTGAAGGGTTGCTCTGGGTTAAGCAAGCGGTTTAAAAAGACCTGTTAAAGATTAAAAATAGACAATATTTTAAAGTTAGATGTATTCAAAACTTTTATATTTTTTGCCTTCTTCTCTTGGCAGGCTTTTACCATCATCTCGGTTTTCAACGCCATGAGAGGAGTACTGGCTGTTCTTCCTCAGGCCGTGAAAGCCCTTGCGGAGGTACTTTCAGAGTCATATCAGAATATTTTACTGTAAACTAAACAGTTAATTGTCAGATTTTCAGTGAAAGCAGCTCCTGTAATATTGCAACAGCAAGAAGAAAATGCCCTGATCGGACATTTTCTGCACAGCCTAAAACCATAGAATCGCCACTTAACTGTATTCCACATAGCAGCAAATCACGTCCGCCAAACGTGAGCGAACAACATGTTTATTAGACAAAGTAACGGAAAGGAGTGAAAGTTTGCATTTTTTTTGCAAATATACATTAATTGCTTTCAAAAAGCTTCACCATTTTTCAGGAAATTTTCTGCAGTTTTCTACAGCATCTCAATGTATGCTGTACCAACTAAATTTAATTACGACTGAAGTGCAATTACTTCAACATTGCAAGTCACCAAATTTTAAGTTTTAGAGCAAGGGTCTCCAAAGCCACATAGCTATTACACAACACTTCGAGAGCCGGACATAAACTCCATGTCCAAAATAAAAGAATGTCAAAACACGAATGTTATTTAACAATGAACGTGAATTTATTAAAAGAAATGGTGAAATTGCTTCCTTAATTTAACATAGTGGGAATATCTGACTTCAGATGGGATGTGCCTAATATCAACAAAGACCTCGGATTGCTGCAGCATATCAGTTACCTTTAGGCCAGCCTGAAGCACACTAATACTTAGCCAACTGGCATTCACGTGGCCGTCTGACGTAATGTCATTGTTTCAGAATATGTTACGTTCTACCAAATTATTAACAAGTTTTTCGTAGACATGGTACTTTTTTCAATATGGGTGAAGTGTCTTTGCGGGCCTGGTGAAATGGCTTCGCGGGCCGGGTTTGTTTTAGTAGAGGACAAGAGCCCCTGTAATTTAACTGCGAAAAACTGCTTGCGATTTGATCGTACGCATGCAAAGCTGCGATCTGCTCGTAAGCTTAAAGATCTAGACGTCCGTAGGCTCGATTTTTTCTGGCTCAACGAACTGTTGTTTCATTCCTTAGAAAACCTTGCGACTTAGATAATTTTTACTGCACATCAACGTCGAAGCATTAGATTGAAGTTTGCTTTATCTTCTCTTGCAAAAAGTCGGAGCCACGCCGCAATGTGTTGTATGTTTATAGATTTTCGTTACTTTCGATCGAATGGACGATTTGTTGAAAATGGAAGAACTTAAGAAATATTACAGTGCGCCTTCTCACAGAGATATTGCCATTGAATTTAAAGAATTCACTGGAGCTTGGGATGTAGTAGAAAAAAAGGTTTGCTGATTTCCTTTACATTATTGTAAACATTATTCATCTGCTTGCAATCCTTTTTGTTTCAGTGCAAGCATGGAGTAAATTTACTCAACTCATTGACGTGAAAACCGGAAGCTTAATTTTGAAAGAAACCGTGTTGACTTTTTTTCAGGTTGTACGAAATTAAGCTACTGTCTAGTGCCCCCGTATTTGATGATTTATGTTGTTGGTGACAAACTGAAAGACTACGATTGTTTTTTGCTTGTTATATAAAAGTCTTGTAAACAGCGTCAGTTAGCGTCGAGTTTTGTATTTTTTCTATAGCCTGTGAAAAATGCGACGAAAGACAAAAAACAGAAATTCGAAATTGAAGAGAAACTGGAAGAAGTGATCCATAACTTAAACTTGAGAGTGAAAAAAGGAAGGTATTTCTAGTAGGGCAATTCTCTTAATATATTATTTTCCTCTAATCTTTGACGCAAACAAACCGCTATTTTGATATAATCGATGAAGAAGCTTATTATATGCAGCTGATACAATGAAAAATTTATAAATGAATAGCGTACTGTACAACAACACGCTTTTCTATGTCTTAATCCGCTGGAGATCAGGTTGAAATTTTCCTCCAAAATGTGTCATTCAGGTTGCTTGGAATATGCGGTTCTGTTGGAAGCGGCAAGACTTCGTTGATCTCATCAGTGCTAGGCCAGCTGAACATAATGTCTGGCCGCATTGGAATTGACGGAAAGCTGGCGTACGTTCCCCAACAAGCGTGGATATTTCACGCCAGCGTTCGAGAAAATATTTTGTTTGGAATGCCGTGGGACGAAAGAAAATACAACAGAGGTAAATTCAAGGATAGAGGCGTTCTATCAATTTTTTACCCCTTGTTGACTTGTTTCTTTGCAATTTCAATTTCATTGAACTTGTCTTGTCAACATGCGTTACTTGTCAACTTGTTATTTGTCAACATGCGCTGTTATGCGGAAAGCACGTACGTAACTTCTCAACTTTTAACATCGCAATATTTCTATAAAACAGCTCTTCTTTTTCGACCTGTGTATTTGTTTTTCTGAAACATCTAGAGTAGTGTGCTTGCTTTGCTGTTCACAGATACTTTTCCGATTCATAGCTTCCTTGCATATGAAAATCCATCAGTCTCGTTGATTTTGTGGAGCATTTTTGCCTTAGTGACGATGTTTTGATGTCGAACGTTTGCTGAGTGAACGAAATGAAATCGCAAATCATTTTTTTTATCCCGTGAACGTGCCTTTCAGTTGTGGAAGCCTGCTGTCTTCGATCCGACTTCGATATTCTTACTGATGGCGATTTTACTGAAATTGGGGAAAGGGGGATCAATCTTTCTGGGGGTCAAAAGCAACGAGTCAGTCTTGCCAGGTACGAGAACGATCTGCGAACCCATACTATATTTAGAGCAAATAGCGCGAATAGATTTATTATTAACATGCTACTTGTATAGAAACTCCGATCTCTTATGACTTGCTGCCTGTGACCGATTTAACACCTTATTTTTCTTCTGTTAAATGGTAGTTTTTCTTAAATGCACTTCATAAATTTCATCACATTTCCCTAAGTTTTATAGCAACATTTCTCTCATCTCATTGCTGAAGTGAATACGTTACAAGCGTCTCTCCCAATCCATCAAGAAAATTCACAACTGGAAACATTTCAAACATTTTGGAAAATGTGCTAAAAGTTTTCAGTGGTTGTTTGCGAATCGTTCCTGTTTTTTTTTTTTTAAAAACAATTGCATATGAGATGCTCTTGCTTAGACCAGTGTTGCAAAGAAACTTGATTGTATACAACAGTTTAGCAACATAAAAGCACAATCTGGCAACTTTTGAAAGTTGAATATCTAATACAAATTTTTGAAAAGGTTATTCTTTTCTTATTTTTACTTCATCAAACAGATTCAAAAAAGATAAATAATTTTGAAGAAAATTTTGCCAAGTTTTCTATTTAGAAATATCAAGTGGACGGCCAATTGAACAATACAGTATGACGACAGACATCATCTACAATGTTAATCTTATTGTTTTCTGTACGAAAAAAGACACTGACCGCTCATACTTCGCTTTTCCATTTTGTTAGTGTGTTGGCTGAAAATCGCCTGGAAGCGAAAGTTTTAACATAAAAATGATTCCAAAAGTAATGGCTGTTAATCTTTGCCAAGCCAGTATGGACTCTGAATTCATTTGTAAAACATGAAATTCTTCTTGGCAGAATGGAGATTAAGGGGTTTCTTTTGCGAATATATTTTTTACAGAGCTGTGTACAGCGAACGAGATGTGGTGCTGTTGGATGACCCACTTTCAGCCGTTGACGCTCATGTTGGAAAGCATATTTTCTTCGAATGCATTAAGAAGGAGCTTGCTGGAAGAACCATTCTGTTCGTAACGCATCAGCTGCAGTATCTGAAAGATTGTGATGAAGTGATAATGCTCAGTGAGGGTGTAGTCGCTGAGCAAGGAAAGCACGAACACCTCATGCAACGAAAGGGAGACTATGCTGAACTCATTAAGTATATTAGCATGAATTTTGGATTGCACAGTAGGCCCTTATGCAAATTAGAGCAGCTGACTCTATGTCCACTAAATTTACAAAAAGGATTTTTTGCACTGCAACGGAGAAAAAACTTGCAAGTCTAGCAATGTTGCAATATGAAATAATTCATTCTTGCTGTACGTCAATTTTTGATACGCATTGTAGGAAAACTTTACTAAAAAGTAACGAAAATTAACGGAGGTTGTGCGACAACAAGGTTTGGACAGGCAAATTTCTTTTTCCTTGCACTGTAGTGAGTACCTTACCTCAACTAAGTTATTGAATATTAAAAATTCAAACAAAAATAAAACGCAAATATTAGTGTTTTTGACAAAATTATGATTCATGAAAGACCTAGTTTTGTGAAAAAAAATCTCCTATTGTGAAGTTTTACCTGGTTAATGCTAAGCTTTCGATTTTCTTCAGAGGTGTTGCAGACAGTAACGCATGATTTCAAGTCATATTTTTCACGAATAATTCTTTTGTTATAGGTTATTTTCTAGTTCTTGCATTTCAAAATACAAACATTAAGCCTTTTGTTTTTAACTGGATTTACAGATTCTTTATGCAGCTTTTTTTTGTATGCACTGAGTTTTTTTCACACCTGTTTCTGATTTCCCAGCAACTTTTACTTGGAACAAAGCAAAGAAAACCAAAAAAGTGGTGTTGGTGAAGAGCTGGCGGAAAGACTTCAAAAGAAGGAAGCGCAACACAAAATTTCAACCGTCTCAAGTATTAGTAAGTGAAGATCTGCAGCTGGAAACCTTTGCTTTTGTTTGTAGACAATTGAAAATCAAGTTAAATTCATCGAGCAGCTTGTCTTCGCGTTTTGTGTCAAATGCAAACATAAGGGCGACTTCAGGAAAGTAAAATTCTAACTACGTTTAATTGGAAATTTAATTTTAATGTGAGTGGAAATGTGGGATCAAAACTTTTGTCTCATTTGAACTTTACCTTTCGTGCACAAGCGAAACTTCTATGACAGGGGTGGCCAAACTGCGGCTCTTCGAACGATTGCATGCGGGTCTTTGAGCTTTCCGGAAATTTATATGTTTGTTTTTTATTTCTTATTTCTATTGCAAAGTGTGGTACCGCGGCACTGTAGCTAGGGTACCGTACAGTATTACTTTTGAAAGTCGTTCCAAAAAGAATTATGATGTCACAGAAGCGCAGATTGCAAAATGCAAATAAATTCGTGTTTTTAGTTTTTTATATTGCGTCTCTTTGTAACTTGGATTTTACGATATGCGGCTTATACATAGGGCAGGTTTGGCCACCCCTGTTATATGAGATTCAGTGATCGTCGCATTTTTTCAAAGTTTGCTTATGTACGTGTGGGGTAAGATGTGAACAACGTTTTTTATCTAAGTTGCACAGTGGCAAAGTTTGTTTAAACACTCTCCAGCAGCTTCGATTTTTTTACCATTAGTCACTTTATCTCCGTTAAATGTCTTTGTATTAGGATACTTTAGTTAACCACGGGGTATTAAAATAACCCTGGGGTGTTGTGACACCCACGGTTAACTCCTGAGATACTCACATTGCATTCGATTTGTCCTCTCAAATTCAGGAAAAGACATGAAATAACAAAATGCTGTTCTTTTTGCTACTCATGTTGTTTNGTAGCGTTTGCCACCAGGTTTCAAATCAAACAAACAGATGAATAAGCTCTTCTGTTGATTATATTTTATTATCAGCCAACGTTTCGCCCACCTATTCAAGTGGGCTTCTTCA
>JGI24021J15306_10013288_pt1 | contig 10232 bp, 6 predicted proteins | sample Ectturendosymbi1_FD_15306 | JGI IMG/M metagenome (IMG submission 15306) | reverse complement strand
TCCCCTCCCCCGCCAACACCCCCACCGCCGCTACCGCGCAATCCAATCAACAACAACGACCACCTGGTGTCTGCTCCCCCGGTAATGGCGCCCAGGAGTCAGCCCAACGTTTTCTGCTTCGACGAAGCTTCGCTTAGGAAAGGCATGTCCGTCGATACTCCAGACTTACCGCCGCCTCTTCCTCCACGCGACGATCTGCCTTATCCCCAGACACTGTTGACGCAGCCGCCCGAGAGCGGCTTCTTCCATAACCACGTCATGTTTCCTTACCATCAGCCGATCAAACCCTACCCCATTGCAAAACCCCCGCCGCCTTACATGCCCCAGCAAACTTTCAATGACGTGGACCTTCGCGATCGCGATTATCAATCTCAGCCCGAACACGCACCCGCGGACTGTCCTGCCGAGCCACCCCCTTTCTTCGGGAGAACGGTACGTCCGACACCCATCGTTGACAATTCTCCCCCTCCTATACCTCCCAGGGACCCGCCCCCGCCAGTCGTACCGCCCAGGGACCCGCCCCCTTTCTCCGGTCCGTTGACAATATGCATGCCTGCAACCGTTACGTACCCGACCCCACCAGATTCATGAGCCCGACGTCGGCGCCGCATACGATGACGCAGGCTTACGATGTACCGCCACCTATACCGCGGCGACAGCCCAGCAGCGCTCTGTAATCGATTTTCTTTTAATCCGCCAACAGGTACGTCGCCATTGAGTATTTTCCGATTCGCGATACAATACGAATGATCACAGAGATGACGATAAGAAATGTTTATTGAAAGATGATTGCCCTTTGTTCGATTGTGCCGCGTGCTTTACGTTATTTACGCAAGTAAACGTGTGGACAGCATATTTACTTCTCGCTTGTTTCAGCTAGCACGTATGAGTAACAGAGCTTAAGCAAGCTTAACAGAGCTTAAGCGAGACTGACAGCTTGATTGCGTACTTCGGGTTTTTTTCACGGTGTTAATCACTTGCTCGATGGTTGTTTGCTGCGGTCGGAGTTCGGTTAAGGAGATTGCACAATAGATATCTATGTACCCGATTAATTAAGTTTTGCTTGAGGCGCTTTACGTTGAACAACAGTTAAAGCAATATTATAGGCGGGGATGCAGTTTTGATTTGTCGAAAATCTGGGCAAAATCTGAAAATGTTGGCAAAATACTGAAAATACGGATAAAAATGACGCCCAACGTGGGGAGAATCACATGAAGACCTTTTTTTGAGGTCATCCCAAAAATGATTGTGTGTTGGAGGAACTACCCACACAAAGAGTTGCCCGAAAAGTTTGGGGAATTTCGAGCAAAAATGTTTTTCACCCCCAAAAATTTGCCTGCTCCAACACCTGTGAGTTGTTCCGCACACACTCGGCTTCGCGTGATGCAAGTTTGTTTAAATTCCTTTTCGATGAGTAAAAACACAACGCGCGTAGTAACAATGCCAGGTCACCCTTACAACGGCAATACCAACTCATAAAGGAAGTCGAGAAAGATTTCCCACTTATAATACTGTTTAAAAAAACAGCCAAGCTGACGTGCGCCTGTGAGAAAGGCAGCCTGGGTACTGTAAGGGATGAAGTATATACTTCTGCTGTGACGGAAGAATGGACGGAAAAATGGTCTTATATTACGAATAATAATGAATTGTTCAAAGCTACTTGCGTTAAGTTTTTAGGGGAGCGATCGCCCCTCCCCACGGAACTGCCTGCTGTGGGAGCATGCTGCTTTCAAAATTTATCTAGACAGCAATCTCAGAAACAGCCTGCAGGATATTGAAACTACTGTGTACACAAAATCAACATTGCTTGCGGAGCAATCTTTATTTTGCAACTGATGTGGAGGAACTAAAAGATGAAATACTCGTCTTCTAGTATTAACAGTTGTTATGGTGCAGTTAGGAAATGCATCACTTTTTGCATTAAGCAGAACGCTCGAGGTTGCAAATATTATTGTCATGAGTGCGACAGTTGGGCAAACATGTCAGCATATGCAACTGAATCGGCTACACTGCAACGGGAACTCCGCTTAACAATTACTGATACAAAAAAGAAACCGAGATTAGTGTATGGCATGACAACTTTTTTTAACTTTAAAACATCACACAACAATCGAACATGTAACAAAGACTACATATCGCATAGCACCACCAACTCATATCAAAAGTGTCCTGGACGTTTTCAGTCATGCGCAACGCAGTTACCGAAACATTTCTGTCAGTGGTTTTCATCCTGCTGCTGGTCACGTATCAGACTAGGACAAGGTCGGGAGTTATGCAAGTTGGCAACCACTGGAATAGGAAGCCTGTGTTGGTGGTGTTTTTCCAATGCACGTTCTCAATTCACAACTCCTGGGCCTTTCAACATGCGCCGTATGGAAATTACGCCCGACATGGCGTTCAACTTAACTAGCATCTGTTCGCGCTTAACGTTCTTGTCACACCTTCGTTTTAAATTTGCTCTCCATTTCGCTTGCCCCGAAACTAAAAGAACTGGGTTTGCAGCAAAGCTACCCATCAGAAGCGCGAATTAGCTTACACTGAAAAACCAGCCGCGTGGCTCACGGCGCAACCAAGTAGACATGGGCGATGCAGACCAGTTGCATTCATTGATTTTCGTGACGCCTTTCCTCTGGCAGGGTCGTGCGGGCAGCAACCCTAAGACTCGTAACACCTCACGGTTTACAGCAACCACAGGTAGTTCGGTTGGCTCCACACCAAGACGGGACCAAGCAAGGTCGGAGATATAGTCACTCCACCTGGTCCTTTTGCCCCTCTGGGCCGTTTTCCCGTGAGTTTAGCAAGCAGGACTTGCGTCGTCAATCTTTCGTGGGGCATTCTGGACACAGGGCCGAACCAACGTAGCTGGGATCTCTCGATTCGGAAAAGTGGCTCGACATTCAGAACACTTGCGTTGCGACACTCCGAAAGGAGCACAAAAGGGAGGAGTATAACGAAACATGGACGTCGGAAGGATTTTTTCCATGGTGGGAGGCACTAGGGGATTTTTCCAGGGGGCCAAAAGTGGTCAAATTGTTTTTTACCACTCGAAATAAACAACGATCTTTTTTGCTGAAATTTCAAAATCCATGGGGCTTTGCCACCCCCATCCGACGCCCATGTTACGAAACTGAATATACACTGTATTACCCTTGCAACACAACTGCACGACAATAATCCTGTACCTAATCGTTTGCGTTGAAGACTTCGGAAAACTTTCGGTGGAGTAAAAACACTCATGCAAGGGTTTCTCACGACGGACGAACTAATCAAAACTGGATCAGAAACGATGCTAAATCGACTGCTTGCGCTCTAAAATCGAGGATAAAATCATTGCGGATGTTGCAATAGCGCTTCACAATGTTTCGAAGGGCAGGCGATTTACGTAAAAATTGCGCACAGCTGAACACGCTCTCTGTTTTAATGTAAAGGGAATCGGTCGCAAGGAGAACATAGACTGACTGGGGCCTGCAAAGGAAACTATAAGTCAAAATCATGGAATCTGCGAGAACCCAAATCACACCGACTAGCTAGGATGTTTTCAAATTTTTCGAAGCTAATCTGAAATACACCTAAGAAGCGTAAAATTGTTTGGGAAGCGACGCATTTCGAAATATTTATACGCGAGGTCGGTTTTCACATTTGTTGAGCAAGAACCAAGAAAGTGCAAACATTGCTCCGGCTGGCTTGTTGCAGATGGTTTCGTCTTTGATGAATGATTGCACATCAGATAATTTAAGATGGAACAAGTCGATCAGTTCGCCTTCCTCAGGTGAGCCACCTCCAGCTGATACCTAAACAAGTCAAAAAGGCTTAGCGAGGTCCGGTATCAGTTAATTGCGCTGGAAACGTAAAACTTTGCGCACTCAATTACCTGAGCTGGGCATCAACAAGAGGTCCAGTCGGCCTTTAACAAATCTCACGTTCACTACTTTAAATGTCAGCGACTTTTCTTGACTTAAGATAACAGTTAATACAAGCATCAAGATCTGCAGGTAAGTCAAACTGGAAGTTTAACCTTTATGAACACTATTCAAAAAAACTCGAACAGTGATGACAGAGATGAAGCCGCATCGCAAACAGCGGGCAGAATGGAAGGTAAGTGTAGCATGCCAAGAAAGACCAAAGTGCTTTAAACTATATAAAGAAAAAATTACATGCCAAGTATCAATCATCAGAAGCAATTATAAATTCCAAAACAATATAGATTTGCCAAAAGAATTGTCAGGTTTTGCAAATGTCAATGAAATTCATGGTTTTTAATCCTTTCTTTGTTTGTTTGATCGCTCCAGTTACCCGATATAAAGGAAAACGACGAAATGCCGTCGCAGAATCGGTAAATCTCATATTTTCACTTTTTGGTAGACAAAATTATGTTTATATACAAAAAGCTTTACGCACATCCGGCAAACGGAAAGTAATATGTGCGCCTGTCAAACAAGTTACATCAATATGTAAAGTTGACAGTTTGTTGTGAAGTCTTCATATAATCGGGACGCTCAACCAACTAAACAGCAACTTTTAGCAAAAATATCACTATGGATGAAAGACCAGGTTGCACAGTCTGAGCATGATAAAATTGCTTCGTGTTGCTTTCACCTCACAAGCCATTCATTGGTTTTACACAAAATATGCAGTTTTAAGCAGCCCACATTTCTTCAAAATCAACTCTCGGAGGTATTTCACTGTTACCTCTGCTGTTTATATATTGCAATAACGGACGACTGCATGATAAGCTAAGACGTGATATAACTGGCACATGCGACCAACATATCGTTGGCTGATCGAGGATGGAATGTTGGAAATTCCGACATTCAAAACTTCTGAACAATACGCAATTTGCTAACATTTAGGCAAATCTACACAGCACTACCTTGATAGCATCGGTTACTTCAACGTAATATAGCCATTGCTTTGACCCCGTCGTTCCAATGCCTGATCTGTAAAGACAGCGTAAAACTTTACTTACCTTGGCTGATCAAAAGTTTGTCAGTTCTACTTCTACAAACCTCACTTTTGCGAGTTTAGAAGTTTGGAGATTAAGCAATGCTCTTATAACGAGTACTGGGGTAAAGTTTCTTTTGAACTTCACGCAATGCATCAGGAGCAAACTAATGGTGTCTGTTCGCAAAAACTCATTCTTATCTAATTTTGTTTTTTTTCATGTAGCAAGTCTAACAGTAAGTTCAAAACGTTGCATAGATTAAATTGGACGTGCACCAAATACGGCTGATATACAGTATGAAAAGTTGCTGGCATGAAAGGTGGCAAACAAGCAATCTAATAAAAACTAACCAAAGGCGGATGACAGACAAAATCACCTCGTCCGCTAAAATTTACGCGGAAAATAAGGAAAATTGTTTCGCCACATTCGTTACATAAGTAGGCATTGTCACAAACCGTACGATGAAGTAAACATAAAACTCATTGAAATTCTACTATTGTGAACAGAAAGCAAAAGATCAGGCGTTTATCGCCCACAATGCAGGTTTTCAGACACACCGGTATGTGCATATAAGTTCAAGGCTCTCAGGTGAGACTTGGTAACCTGTTTCTTCTAGCACTTCACTGGCCGCAATGGAGCAAGGCTCTTCGTCGCGGTCAATAATTCCAGCGCAAAGCTCATACGTGACACCACACGATGGAGGAACTGTATCGTAAGAATAAAAGATATTTTGTTGCTAGCCAATTTTGATATGGAGCCGTAAGGTAATGCCACTTCCACAAGGGTTTTTGCGACTGATTCAAACGGACAGTTAAAGTTCACGACAGCATAATATGCACAATGCAGCAACCAGGAATATAAAAAGCAAACAATTCCATCGCCATGTTCTTCTGCACAACGGGCAATTGTTGAAAATGGTATGTACTTTTAAAATATGCGTCTTCTGTGACGACATACATCAGAACAAAACTGCAACTAATTTGCAGGGAAACAGAAGAAACACTGACGTTCTAACGCATTCTCGGTGTATCACATGAGCATTTTAAATCGCCAGTTAAAAAGTTCTGAACAACAGAATTGCTAAAACTTGGCAAGTTTCATCAAATTTGTCAAAAAGAAGTACTGTGTTGCTACTAAAAAAAACTTCACAATTCTCTTTCGTTGCAACGTTATAATTTTCATGGCGGCACTAATCCATATAAGTAGTTTTGCCTTAATGCATCAGTAAGAGATTTTATTTATTGTTTGGTGCTACTGCAGTATTCACAAACGCAATGAGTATAATTTGACAAAATCAGAAATCTACCGCTCATGACTGATTCTTCGCACGGCCATAGAACCGCGGTTGGTAGGAGCCATAGCACTAGTCCAGGTTTAAAACACCAATGTAATACACCATGTTTGTAGCTATTTCTCTGCGTTTTGGGTGACGAATGAGCAATTAAGCCAAAAAATTGTTACATGATGCTACCACGGAAGGCACCTTTGATATAAAATACAAAAAAAGTTATTATTGTTATTGTTGTTGAGTTTTTGTTATTTTTGCAGAAAGTTTTGAAGCTTCAGTGAATGCATGTTGAGTAGGACACAATTTCTAGTGTTAATTGACGCAGTTGGTGTTGTGCAATTTTTCACTACAGTCTTGAGATTTTTGACTTTCTATGACCTTGTTTTAGCCTTTCAACGTTTCACATGTTAGCATTGCTTGTAGATGTAAGGACTGACAATGCATAGTGTTACACGAAATCGATTTCCTATTAAAAATTTGCGATTGATTCCTTGCTTTGATCGCAATTTATTGCGTAAGGAATACACAATAAATTGCGAGCGATTCGCTTGGTGTGGGCCACTACTGTGGCTTTACAAATATTGCTGAATGATAAGTACAAGCTTGAATCATTGCAAGGCGATGGGAGCAGAACCAGGCAGGAGATTCCTCAAACAGCCGGCTGCAAAGGTAGAGCCTGTAATTGTTGATTCCTTGCTTGTTTCACCTGTGGAGTGAAGTTATTAAAATACAAAAAAGTTCGAACAGCTGAGTATTGTGTGCAAAATAACATGCTGGAACTAGCTAAGCATCACTAACTTGCTCTGAATACACAATGGAAGAAATTAGTGGACCCATTTAATCAAATAAACAGACGAATTTTTGGATGTGCAATGTTCTTTGAACGTCAGTCACAAAACCAAGCAAATGCAAACAACAGTATCTTAAACATCAGGCATGACAAAATTATTTTGCAGTACCTCCAGCAGACTGATCTCCTGATTTGATAACCATGTAGTCCGTCATATAAACAGCTGCAAAGAGAGTATTTGAAATTGTTTTTGCAAAAGAAAAATTACACATAAATTGAGGAAAAACAAACAAATACCTGGTCTGAACTGTTTCACCAGCACAAATGCTTCTAGGGATTTGTTGTAAATCAAAATAGCAACACTGAAAAAACAAAGTTGTGTAAGAAGTTATACGTGAAACTGAAATTAAACTTAATGTTAGTACAACAGGCACAAATATATACCTATTATGCACAATCATGTAGTCCCACAACTTTTCTTTTCCAGCCTTCACAAAATGGAAAAAAATTTAGAGAATATTTTGACAGCAATTGATGTGATATTTCTGGTGAAATAGTAGGATAAAGCACACGCACAAATCACGAAAGATGAAACCTCTAATTGCAGGATGTATTTACTAACTTTTAACTGAAGAACAAGGTTCCACAGTCACATATGCAGTCGATTACAATGAAAATGTATGATGGGAACCTTTTGTTAGGAGCTACAATATTATGAATAAATTATTGAGCCAGCCAGTAATTTGCATTGCAAACAAGACTACTTAAAATTTGTAAACAAGACAACTGAAAAAGCTGTTTTTCATACTGGAGCCAGCTTAAAAACCTTGTGCTAGGTGACAAATTACAGACAAGGGATACGTTCTCTTTCATTTACATTCATTATTGAATTGTGGGATTAATGCCCTTGGCAGAACTGATGTCTTCAAAACACAGTACAACAAACCAGCTACCTAGCCACAGCTAATGGGCTATGAATAAGTCACCTTCCACTACATTGTATAAGCAGCATGTTCAAATCAGCTCATAATGAAGACATAGTCCATCTGGTGTAGAAAAGCATGTCAAACTGAAAATACTTGATTTTAGGCATACGTTCATCAAACATTAGGTGGTCCTCATCACAATTTATGCAAAGATTCAAGCTGATACATAAAGTATGTAAATGTGTACAATAGTGTCCATCACATAACCAAAGCTCAAAAGTTTTGCTCAAAAGCTTTTTCACCAAATTAAAAAAATATAATACATAGGAATTGCTTTAGATAGCAATCATAAAACTTGACAGTGCCATATGCAGTGGTTTATTTCAGCTTTTAAATTGTCAATAATGATCTGAAGGAAATGGACTAAATAATAAAGAAAAAAGTTTGGAACAAAAAAGTAGTTGGCAAGTCTGCTTGAAAACCTAGGTGATTATTTCATTGAAAAGTTAGATTTCAATAGCTTTTACTATACATTCTAACACAGGGGTCACCGACCCTTTTTGGAACTGCAAGCTACTTCTTGTGTACCGATTAATGCAAAGGACTACTAGTTTGATACACACTTCTGAAATAAAAATTTTGCTCAATTTACCTTCAATTATTTTAGTAATGATATTCGTGAATGTGAAGACATTGATCATGCTAATGTTATTTTTGGAACAGGCCCACAGGCGACCTACTTCGTCCTTGCGGGTGACCTTGTGCCCATGGGCACCACGTTGGTGATCCCTGTTCTAACATATCTTAACCCCTGCCCCCTATCTATGGCAGTTATTAGGATCCCCTCTGCATCAGGAATCCACCCCACTGCATCTAGAGGCAAAAGCTATTGCTTGACAACATCATCGAAAACCTTGAGCTAATAGAGTCACATCAAGCATTTTTCATATTAAAAAACTGTCTCTCAATCCGCAAACTCATATATTTACTGCATAGTGCACCATGCTTCAAGTGCAAAGAGGAACTGGGGGTGTCTGACGCTGCCATACAAACCAGCATCGCCAATGTTGGAAACCTGCTCAGCCCCGATGAGCTCCGCATTGCAATAGCCCTCCAAAACGGTGCCAAAATCTTTGAAAGCACAAAATGCCGCTGCAGCAAAATTGTTGATGAGCTGGAACTCCATGACCTCTCCTGTGTCTGTATGTTCTCATCAACATAAAATGAATTGATGATCTTTGATGTTATTATTTTTCTTTTTGCTGCATTCATGTTATTTTGTGATTTGAGTCACAAAAATGCATGAATAAACCATACTATACTACAGTATTTGCATGCTTGGTGCATTCATGCATGAGTCATTTTTTGAGAAAATCACCTCCTGTTCGCAGTTTCTCTATATTTTAATACTTTCAACCATGAAAAGGACAGTTTTATCAGGGTTTTTTAAGGCGTTTTAGGGACCTGATTCGGGTCCCTAGAATCACAGACTATTATCATCGTGTCCCTAAAATCAGAGAAAATCGGGTCCCAAGAATCAGAAAAATCGGGTCCCTACAAACCCATATCAGATACCTAACATTTTCCTTTAAAAAAAAACTGTTTTTATGCATGTATCCAGGCTACATAATAGTTAATTATTTCTTTTACCTGCCTATATTTAAGTCTCATTGGACGAATGAATCTTGATTCAGTTATTGGCTGGTATGAGAGTATGGTGACGTCTTCTACGCTGCTTGCAACTTGGTGAGTTTTACTTGTGCATTGTAGTTCATGAGACATTTTCCTAACTTGATCAACTACAAGCAACAACTATCACCTATTGACCCAATCATGAAAGAAAAATGAACAATTGGTTTTCAACAAAAGTCACATGCAAATTTTCATGATGGTGGCATTATAGAAAAGACATCACAAAATCGATAGAAATGAACATTCTACAAACCAAACAAACATTTCCAAAGCCTGTAACAAACTCAATGTGATTTGAATTAATCTGTTGGTGCAAATCTTCAATCAACAATTCACATAATTAAGAACACATATAAAATAAAATAAAACATGAACCAATTCAACAATGTGTTACAAGAAAGTTGGAATACAAGTGTAAATTTTTTTGGGCACGTTTGGGAAAATTAATGCAAAACCAAAGTAATTGCACATTAACACATAGCACAATACAGATTAAGTAAGAACACAGCCAAAATGAAATGGTATAAAAAAACAATCAAACAAAAAAATATGTACACAAACAATCCAAAATAGAGTCACAAAGAAATGTAGCAT
>JGI24021J15306_10013287_pt1 | contig 10232 bp, 8 predicted proteins | sample Ectturendosymbi1_FD_15306 | JGI IMG/M metagenome (IMG submission 15306) | reverse complement strand
CACATGAAAATGCGACAAATTTTATCCCCAGAGCAGGGGCGTAACGAGGGGGGCGCAATTCCCGGGGCGCCGAAAAGTCCCAAAGATGTCACAAGTACTTTCTTCAGGAGCACATTTGCTTCCGAAAGACCACAGGTTCGAATATGGGGGCGCCAAACTTGCTTCTTGCCCCGGGCGCCATCCAACCTCGGTACGCCCCCCACCCTTCCAGTCCAGAAGCGATTTGCCAGGGGGGTTTTCGGCGTATATGTTCCCCTCCGTAATTAACAACCACCCTTTGATCAGCCACCGCACCGCTGAAGAAACAAGGTTTTCCTCAAACACATACGCTCGCCTCCTGTTTAGGTTCTTACCAGGGTTGCTGAGTCGAAGGTAAAATATCAGACTCCGACTTTCCAAAATTTCCGACCCCTTAACACAGAGGGAATGGAATTTGGTTGTTAAAATCAATGGAAATGGTCGTCTCAAAAAAAGTTTTAAAAGAAATTGTTCCATTTCAACAGTAATTCCCAATTTAGGAGTGTGATGTAAAAAATGATCCAACTGGGCATCCGCAGTCGGACAAAAACATCCGACTGCGACTCTCAGTGTTGTTAGGAATCCGACTCCACCCAAAAGACTCCTGCTCCGCAACTCTGGTTCTTACAAGGCACAGATAATTATCGACGCTTCAAGAGGTCATTTGCTTTACGTGGAGGCTGAATGGTTGACAATACGCAGGGCACCGGTGTAGGGTCAACCAACAAAACCGCATACTTCCGGCCTTCGCAAAAATAATGTCTACGATTGAAGCTCACCTTTTAATTCACAATAAATGCTTTTACTAAAATTTGAATTATTTTATATCAGAATTTCCAGAATTTAGGTCTTTCATCTTGAAAAATAACAAACCACTTGAAAAGGTATTTGCTGGTGCGTCAGCAAAATGTTGAAATCGCATTGCAAAACGGCGCACCAATCAGCGAACTACCGGAGGCCACGTGAACACATGACGTAACGTCACGGTTTATTGCGCAAAAGTATCGCAAACTACGAAGCAGTGTAACGGGGAGAAAGAAGCATGAACGAGACAGGTTTGCAATATGTTCATTCTGGACCAAGGACGGTCCCCTGTGGAACGCCCTGCATCACAGTGACTGGCGTCGCCTGCTGGAGATTGCGGCGATGCGGTTTTGAAAATTTCTTAACAACTGGTTCGCTGATCGAGCCAACCAGAAAAAATGCCATAAAAAACTTAGTGCCACAAAATTTTCACCTTACGACACCTTTTTCCCCTCATGGTTACAATTCCAGTCGTTTTTTAACAAGTCTGTTTGTTAACCCGATTCATTTTTAACGAAGTCCGTTTGTTAACCCGATTCATAATTGTTACGTCATCCTCAAACTGGCCGATTGGCGCGTCAAAAAGAAAACAATGGATACTGATTATCATCATCAGAAACCTCATCGGCAATTACTGCGATGCAAAGGTTGTAACAGAGGTCAGCGAAGTACTGCACGAGTTTAACAAGAACACAGCCAAGTGGAGGTCAAGAGGTCAATGCGAGGTCACCACTGGAGACAGCATCTGTTTTCAGAGACTCCGTTCCAACGGATCCAGATGAGTCGAAGGGGTTCGAACCCGCGACACTGGACTCGCGAGCTGGTTCTTTGCTGACGTCACAGCTGGGAGTCAATGACGCGTCGGAACTTCTGAGGAGTGAAAATCGTCGGAAAAAAGTAAAAAACGAGTGATTTTTAAGGGAACCGCATCAACAATTACGTGTTTGGAAAGTGTGCGTGAAAAGTTCGTTTGCACCAAATGTTTTTTAAAAATTTGCTTCTAACTAACTACACAATGAAGATGAAATAATCTCCACACCGATATCTTAAAAAATAAATTATTAGCAAAGAAAAACACTACATAGATGCTTTCAAAATTTTGGGTATAAAACATTGTGCAGCAATGAAAGCATTAAAGTTCACCCAAAAAAAATTTTTCGAGAAAGGGAGTTTGTTATCAACTACGTGATCTAAAACTTCACAACGTAGATAATCATGAAAAATGGTTCATTCGCTGTGATATGACCGCTTAGATCAGTGTATTTCAAAAAAAATAACCAGGTGTCTAAAAAAATACAAACCGAACGAATTTGGATTTACCTCCCAAGTGCAGTGATCGTGATTTGTCGCACAGATGAGCGCTTGGACAGATCCGAGCCTTGAACCGACAACCTCTTGCTCCGATTATCGCTGCTTATGCTGGAGCTGTGACGCGATCTGCTGCCGACGTCCAGGCTGCTGCGCGAAGCCCCGCCCAGTTGTGACGTCGCATACAGTGCGGTGTCTTTGTCGCCACCTGCCGATGGTGTGGGAGGCTTGGCAGTGACCTGAAGAGAGCGCTGTAGCGACGGACGGCGAGAGAAGGACGAATGATATTGACCTGGACAAGGAAAGGATATTGCGATTGAAACTCGCTTTTTTGCAAATCAAAACGAAAAATAGTTATAGTTGGTGCTAACAAGCACCGCACAGATTTATTTACAAAATACAAATTTTCATATTTTCTACCTGTCAAAGAAATCAATTACAATTTCAGTGAGCAGTAGCCAGTTATGGAATTGGTGAAATCACCGGCAAGTTGAAATTATTTCAGCTTGACGTTGGCGTTTGTGGCAGGGTAGCCTGGAAACAATCAAAGGAAAGCACCGGGTTGTGTTTCGCTAACCTGTGCACGTCTCCAGCAGTTAAAGGAAGAAAAAAAGTACCCTCGAGGGCAAGGACCCACAAACCCTCGAGCAGTCTCATAATATATATTGATTCCCTTTACGTGACCGGATATGGCGTTGCTACTTACCCACAAAAAGTATTTTCGTCCCACCGACGTCATATTGCAGTCTGAACGTAGTGCGATGCGTGTTCAATATCAATCACGCTTTCTACTTGAATTCACCATTTCTACTTTTCTACTTGAATTTACCAAAAACTAATCTTTGAGAACAGTCTCCACTAACCTGGAACACCAGAAGGAACGCGAGACATGGACAGAGGCTGCAGTGGTAGGGATTGCTGGGTCGGCAAGCCTGCACTCCCGCCACTGTTACAGCTTCCGGAGCAACTCTGACGTAGGCTGTGACGTAAAAGAGCAATGCAATCAGTGAAATCGTGGATGAGTCTGATGTTGCTGCTAGTGCCGAGGGGTAAAAATGACGTAACATGACCCCGGAGTTGCTTGTGACATGTGAAGCAAAAAGATTTGAATCTCTATTTTGAAACTTTGTACAATGGAACAACTTTTCATCGAAAAAATAGACAAAAGTTCTATTTTGGCGAATGACGCAGACTTAGATCGGTGCCTTCAGCTGAAACTATAAGAAATCGGCCACTGGGTCTTGTTGCAATTACTGAACGTCGCTACTGAAAATACCAAAGAAATCAATTCAAAATTTCATCAAGAATCTAGGTATTATTATCAACACCCGATAGAATTCTTGTTTTGTTTAAAAATATTACGTTTATTTGAATTCAACGCACAGACCTTGATTTGGCCACTAACTGCAAGAACATTGTTTCATCTTGCAAAAAATACAGTATTTATTGCAAACGCATTTTTTCACACTTATTTTACCGACATGTAACACAAACTGATGAAGAAAGCACATACCAAGCAACAAAACGCGCGAAGGCTTTCCGGGCTTTTTTGAATGTGATTGGTTGAAACAAAACTTTTGAAACCTCCTTCAGCTGTTGATTGGTGTTTGCGAACGACGACGTCAAAGGCGAAACGTAAATGGGGTAACCTGAGGTGAAAAAGGTGGAAAAGCACTTTTATAACTAAAGAAAATGTGTGCTTGCAGAAATACAACGTGGAGCGCTCGTGAGAAACGACGCGCTGTTGCAAATACAGGAAGTTGAGTCTAAACTTTCACACCGTCCCCCAACAAGTCGATATGAAAACATCGCCTTCAAAGCACATCTTTTTGTTATCAAGGCAAGCATCTAAAGTATGCGCAACACAAAGTGCATTGTCAATTGATCTTCGGCAACGCTAGATTTAGACAACTAGAACATTGTTTCAGTTTTTGCAAATTAGATCAGAATTATAATTGGAGCAACTCAGATTTCCGAAATTGTATTAGAATCACCGAGATCGCGAAGACTAGAAATTAAACTAAACCAAAAAGTAGAATTACATTTATAAAAATCAAGTTCAAAAATATGTTTTTCAATTGTCAACAAAACCCGCGCCACACAAGAGCTTTCTTCGGATTCTCGTTCATCGCCCCACTGATCAGGCGACAGCGCCACTATGACGTCACAAAGCGGGCTCACCAATAGGCTGATCGCACGATGAGTTGATCATGTTCCTGAGCACTTGCTTGGCGTTCTGTATGCTCCCGCGCTCTGGATTGCGATTGCGCAGATAGACCAGTTCGCTTTGTTGCCCCGCCCATAACCCCCTCACGCACTCGCGGTTCACTTTGACGATCCTGAACCCGAGTGACCTGTGGTTGAGTGTGACGACACTGTACTGGTCCACGAACGTGTCGCTCACCACTCGCCTGCAAAATGTTCACAACGGTTGAGGCCGGGCAGGGAGAAAAAAAGGAGTATCAAGAACGGGTCTGGGGTTGTGACGTTTGCGAAGTTGATCTAGAACAGCGGTTCTCAGCAGGGGTGGACTTTTCGGCATTGAATTTGTAGTTCAGGTTTCTACGTTTTTAAAAGACAACCCTTGACAAACTGAAAATGCAGAAATTGTCTGCGCCAGACCAACCACCGCCTGCTAATCTTCCATTCTGAAAGTTCACTGTGAGTTGTCGCATCTAACCCTGCACAAATAGGTTTGTCTTGGTGGGTGGAAAAACAAATCACCAGTTCCAAGAAGAGCAAGATTACCACACCTGGCCGGCTGAAACTTTAAATGGTTTACGAAAAAGCCACCAAGCCAAACACTGAGCACAGGTCAAGGTTCATTTTTCCCATTGCTGACAAAACAACTGACAAATGCGTCCCGAGACTCGCACGAATCATGAGCAGTAGTGTCGCAACTATTAAACAAATTACCGCAGAGCGAGTAGCGATGGAGTGTTCGAAAGGACCGCCTTCCTCCACGCGGGGTCGCCCTCGTGCGTGATCACCATCGTGCTTATGTACTCGTTTATGGCGTCATAAAGAGTTTCCGGCTGTTCGTATTCTTCTGAACCAAGCGCTGCGTTTCAAATAAAAACAAAACGCGCATCACAGTTGTTTGACAATCAACGACAGGAACTGTCTGACAAACATAACAGCAAACTCATTTCAGATCTCAAATGCTTCCCCCGTCACAATCACAGCTTCAGTTATTTCTCAAACATTCAACTGTTTCACTGCATCATCTTGCAAGCCAAGCAACACAAACGCCAATATTGCACAGCACCTGCCTCATGTTATTTGCAGGAACTGGAAACAGCGATGATCTGAAATACTCCAAGAAAGGCCGCATAGATGTTACGTCACAAAGCCAACAGTTACCGAACAAACATCGTTCACTCTGGGCTGTAATTTAAGTCTTTCCAATATGGGTGGAAAAAAAAACAAAGCTTCACAATCAATGCGAAGGAAATATAGGAGAGGGTGCTTGCGTCACAAATTCCAAAATGACGCAACAACACAATCAAATAACTTCTCTGACACTGTCGCTTGTGGCAGAAGCGACTCATGTCCAGCACAAGCACTGAACACGCATGCAATTGAAAAAAAAGAAGCACAGCGAATGAACTCACAAACGAAATGATCCTGATGCAGCTTGAGGGCAGTGCGTACTCCCGGGGCAACGACCTCCTGCAGCAAGTTCATGTCTGTAAATATCCACTCGTCCTTTGGTGACGTGATGCGGAAATCCCCTTTGAAGAGAGAGTGCAGTCCATACAAGAAAGCATCCAAGCTGTTGAGAAAATGAAGTTTAATCCTGGGTTTAATTTTCTGGTCATAGAACGGATTTTTTAAATGACCGAACAAAATTAAGTGAATTCGGTCATAACATCTTAAAATATAAGCGAGTGAATACTGTTTCGGCGAGTTTTAACACTATTATGGGCAAATGACCGAAATTCTCAGCGAAAAAATCAGAGTTCATCGTATTTGTTCAGACGTGCTGTGGTGGTTGAAGTCTGGGTACGACAAACGCAAAAGAAAGGAATTTGTCGTCATGGTAATGAAACGAAAATCTTGAACTTTAAGAATCTTGCCTTTTGAGAAACATAACACAGTATGAAGAACATGTTGTTATTCGAAGGTAGCAGTGTTTCGTTTCAACGCTTGAAATAAATTCTACTTTCATCACGAATTGTCAGTGGCATGTATCCACAGAAGCATAAGCTACTTAACAAACCTTGTTAAGCAGTGAAGCCTTTCATTTCTGCGTTTTATCTGCTATCAAACGGTCTTTGAATCAACCAGAGCTGCATTATTAACCGTAACTGGCAACTTCACATACACAGCGCAGATATTTCAACCAAAACAAATGCAAGCATGTTTGAAACCCATACAACCAAACATCATACTTGGCAGAGTGGTTGTGTGCAGCTGTGTTGAGGGCTCTCCTCCCCAACACTGATATCGCGAAGCTCAGTGTGATCAACTTCGACTCCGAGATCAAGTCGTCACTCTGTTTCGTAACAATGAAGCAATGAAACCGGTTTCAAACAAATTGTATGTGACGCAAACAAACAGAACAATCGAACAGGTACAAGTTAAACTTAACGCAGAAGCTGTTGAATGATTTTGAAAAATAACAAAAATTTTGCGCAGGACGAATGATTAACTACATCTTGGAACAGGTAAGTCTCAAACTAAACAGTGTACAAGAACGTTCCCTGAAATATAGTAAGCTATTCACACAAAGAGATAATTGTTTGCTAAACACTAACCTCTCCGTTGTTCCTTTTCCTTTTCTCGGCGCAGTATTTGATCCACTTCCCATAAACCTGCTCGAACCTGTTGCGCGTTACCCCGAACAACCATACGTCATAGTCGTCGTCAATGGCAACCGCGAACGTTGAATCCATGTCGGCGTAATCGTTCGCTTCGCAGCACGCGATGCTTTCGCGTATGCTGACGTCCTCGAGCCAGGTGGGGAGGGAATCGTGCGAAGCGAGGAAGAAAATGATACTCTGTGACGTAACAAACACGACAGTACAGAAACAGATGCACATACCTTGACAGATTTTGAAACACGGGGATTTTTTGCTCATTAGTATTGAAATTTTATGTTCATCAGTCCGGTATTTCTTTATTTATCTACTACAGTTGCTAAGCCAGGTGGAGAATCAAGTACAATTTGTTGATCGGTTTTAATTTGTCTCCTGCGACAAAGAAACATCAGGTGGATTCATCAGCTCCAGGCGGTGAAGATAAATAAACCAACTCATTTGATAAACTCGCGTAGACTACCCTTAAAACATCAGTAGACGCTGGCTTCCTAGATACAGTTAGGTCATAGACCCTTTTAAATAAAATTTTTACCCAGCCGAAACCTGTTGCATTGTCTGGTGCGATGACAGAAACTTTGCTTCTGTCCTATGTCACCAAATTACTGCTTCTACGTTTGTAGGAAGTTGGGGGAGGACCGCACCAACGTGTTTCACGAAACGAACTTGCCGAACACTTTGGAATTGGTCCAAGGCTTCAGGTAACAAGCATGTTTTTTTAATCGCAAAGCAAAACAACCTGAATCGCCCCAGTGTTGTCAGTAGGTTTGCAAAGTAAGCAGATTGGACGGAGCGAGCGTAATTGAAACAAAGCACCCCTGTGGCCGTCACATGGTGTTGACGCAATGTGATTTCTGGCCGATGCTCTGAATGTCAAAGTGAAGAAAGATTACCAGCTTCACTGGGGTTAATGTGACATCACAAACGATTCAATGCCAAGCGCATGAGTGGTTGTTGGGTGCAGAGATTGCGCAGGTTGTTCGCTCACCTTAACAATGTAATTGATCAGAATCTTACGCAGGTCGAACACTCCCAACATGATGGTGGCATTGTTATCGGAGATGCTGTATCCATCCAACACGTAGTTCTTGACGATCACCTGCAGTTCCAACGAAGTGTTTTGCGATTTTAATAATAAAATATTGGCGAGCAAACTTTTGCAACGCACAAGTCAATCATCCAGCAACCAACCTGCAATGCAAACCACCTAGCAACCAACCAACCTGCAACGCAAACCACCTAGCAACCAACCAACCTGTAACGCAAACCACCTAGCAACCAACCAACCTGCAACGCAAACCACCTAGCAACCAACCAACCTGTAACGCAAACCACCTTGCAACCAACCAACCTGTAACGCAAATCACCTAGCAACCAACCAACCTGTAACGCAAACCACCTAGCAACCAACCAACCTGCCATGCCAACCATCTCTGGTTGAACGCAGCATTAAAAGACAATGTTCCTTTTATTCTTCGCACAGAGCAACAACAGCACGCCGAACTTTTGTCGGCGTCTTCGTTTATCGCTTCCACTTCGCGTTGCTGACAATAAGTGCCTGAAATGCATTATGACGTCACAATCAATGATAGTATGCTTATGCAGAAGTATGACGTTTTTCGTTGAAAAACAAAGAGCAAATAAAGATAAGCACTGAAGCATATCAAGGCTATGCTTTCGTCACAATGGGTAGCAAATAGTTTTTGCTTTCAACGCTACAATCACAAAGTACTGTGAACAATGCGAGAAACCGACAACATAAATGAACAGCCAACAATCACATTCACGGAGAAAGGTTTATTAACAAAGTAATAATCATAATTTTCAAATCCCTTAACGTTGACCCACAAAAATATTTCAATAGGATTTTTTGCAAAAAAACAAAAAAAAAGACTGGTCTTAAAGTGGGCGTTCCAAAACAAAGAGACATGTCTAATCTTGCGCTTCTTCAAGTGTTGTCATAAACTGCGCATCGACCATAGCTTTTCACGCAGACACGCACCGCTGAACTCCAATCCCCGAAGCTGAAATGTCACCAGGCCATTGGCCAGTTCGATCACGTGAACCAAAGCGTTGAGGTTATCTGAGGCCAGAATGAAGCAGTCACCAGCGTAGACGTTGCCCCATCTGTGAGACAGAACGATATGGTTGAAGGCATGTCACCTGCGATCCATGTGCGGGTTAAAAATACACAATATTTCTGATGATATTGCTGAATTTGCTCTGAACCAGACCGATGAAGCTGAAACTATTTTTTTTTTGTTCGGAAAATTTACTTGAAACCGATATGGAGTGTGAACACGAAGATGGTGGCGCGAGTTACGTGACAAGTTATCTTTCCGTGGTAAGTGGTGTTCACCCTGGAATATGGGTTTGGCCGGATGTGAGGCCACGGAACCCGTAAAGCGCCAGGTCTCTCTGATTGAAAACAAAGCATCGCGATAGCGCCACCCGGTGTTGACGCAAAGTGATTTCTCCCTGCAATACTCTGAATGTCGAAGTGAAGAAATCCAACCAAAGTGCGGGGGAAACGGCGGGAGAAGCTGTGACTCTCTCAGTCAGGGCCAGGAGCGTTGCATCCCTGGTGAGAACGGATCGCTGTTCGACCCAGGCACATACCTGAGGCTTTGTGGCACTCGATTTGTCTCGTGCACGTCGAAACCTTGACATAAGGTGGTTGCCTTCGCGTGCACCCTATCGATAACTTGTCGCTAAACGGAGACCGCTGTGCCCTGCACACGTAGGACATATACTGCAGGCGGTGAAGTGCCGTTTGGACTTTATTCGTGCGGATGAATACAGCCCTCGCCGTTTCACTTGACTTAACACCGTCAGTGGAGAGAAGCATCAACAAGATACGTTGAACGAGTGAGGTTCACAGACGGCTCTACATGTAATGAGCCAAGTTGATGACACCCCGTGACAGAGGTGGACTCAGCTGACACTGAGGCAGCCTCGTCGTGGAAGCTGATTGCAGATACGCTTGCAGTATTGAACGATTTATGGGAATGCAGGACCGATTCGGTTGAAGCGCTTGCTGTACGGTGCTCCTGGATACCTGACTTGTTGAGCCATGCTGTCGGAATGACCCATAGAACGCCAATATCAACCCAGAAAAGACATCGCCTCAATACCGATTCCGGACGTTTTCTACTCTGTTAAAATGGGAGTGAATGGTGGAAGGGGGGGTATCCAAATACACAAGAAACACCTCGTCATCTCATTGGTAGTGATGCCGTTGTGGTCCACTTCGGCCAGCGTCGAACGAGGCAGCTTTGAACG